>OLJF01001707.1_pt1 | contig 12738 bp, 8 predicted proteins | sample 1609751 | NCBI WGS metagenome assembly OLJF01 (sample SAMEA4350171, study PRJEB24818) | metagenome | biome: human; feature: gut; material: faeces | place: Denmark | collected 2013-09
TACATATACTGTTCTTAACGTTATTGAGGGTATAGTATCTCCTTCATATACACAAACTGGTACCATATAGCCTTTTTGACCAGGCTGTTGTTGGTGCTGTGAGTATACTGGACGGATACAAAAACAGCATAGTAATATCAGAAGTATGAATTCATTTTTCTTCATGTTTACAAAAATAGAAATAATAATGAATCCAGTATTCTTCTAAAGTGAAAATTAACGTATATAAGTTGTGAATAAAGGTTGGTATATGATGTTAAAGAAGTATGTTTTATCCTGTTTATTAGCTTGTTGTATTGTTAATATATCGGCACAGTCGGACTGGGTGGAATGGGAGGAAAATACATTGGAAGTTGAAGACCTCACTTATTGGCAAGAGAAATATGAAGAATTGAGCGAATTGGCTGAACATCCTTTTAATATTAATACAATAACGAAAGAACAATTAGAGCAGCTTCCATTTCTCTCTGATAAATTAATAGAGAATATTCTTTATTATTTATATAAATATGGTCCGATGGTAAGTAAAAACGAATTGTTAGGAATTGAGGGAATGGATTGGCAGACACGACATTTTTTGAAAGACTTTATTTATATTGGACCTGCTGATAATAAGAAAGATAAGTTCTCTATTAACCGTATGTTGAAATATAATAAACAGGAGTTAATAACTCGGTTAGATATTCCATTAAATGTAAAAGCTGGATATGCAGAATATTCTCCGGAGATTTTAAAAGAAAAGCCTAATAAAAAATACCAAGGCAATGCTTTATATCATAATCTTCGTTACCGTTTCCAATACCGTAATCAAGTGTTTGCAGGATTGACAGCTGAAAAAGATGCAGGAGAACCTTTTTTTACTAAATATAATCGGAAAGGATATGACAGTTATACTGGATATCTTTTTCTTCAAAATTTGGGGCGCTTGAAGACACTGGCTTTAGGACATTATCGGGCAAGCTTTGGATACGGTTTAGTTATGAATATGGGATTCAGCATGGGAAAATCAATGACTCTTTCAAGTATGAACAGAAAAGGTAAAGGTTTTATCAAACATACCTCTGTAGACGAAGGATCTTATCTACAAGGAGTAGGAGCTACTTATACTTTGGGAAAACAATGGGATTTATCTGCCTGTTATTCTTTTCGAGAAATGGATGGTAATGTAGAAGATCAGTTCATAAAATCGTTGAAAACGGATGGATATCATCGGTTAACTAAAGATCTGGAAAAGAAGAATAGTTTTAATAATCATTTGATAGGGTGTAATTTAAGTTATAACGGGAAGTATGTCGAATATGGATTAACTGCTGTTTATAATCATTTTAACAAGATGTTGAATCCGGATTATCGAGATTATAATCGTTATTATCCTCGAGGAAAAAACTTTTATAATGCTGGAGTACATTATAAAGTATATATGAAGCGGTTTATCTTTTCAGGAGAAACAGCTATTGATAAACAAGGAGCAGTATCTACCTTGAATATGTTGACTTATTCACCAGATGTTAATACTACTTTTACTTTTATCAACAGGTATTATGATAAGCGTTATCAAAGTTTATATGCAAGCTCTTTTAGTGAGAATTCTCGTCTGCAAAATGAAGCAGGTATTTATATTGGCCTGGAAAGCAGTTTATTCAGCCCTTTAAAGATTTTATGTTATGGTGATTTCTTTTATTTTCCCTGGAAAAGATATCAGGCAGATCGGCGTCGGACTACAGGAGTAGAGGGAGTTTGTCAATTAGGTTATTCACATAATAATTCACTGTCTATGTTAGTAAAGTATAGCTATAAACATTATGCAAAGAATTATACTTCTTCTAATGAACAAAAATATGTATTGCCTTATATTCGACAGCGATTACATTATCAACTTTCTTATGTTCCTATTGAGAATACATTGTTGAAAACAACTGTTGAATATATCCGTGCAGGTTTTTGGAAACAACGGATGGGGCAGGGGGTGTTGGTTGGAGAAACTTTAAAGGGAGAATTACCGGCTTTTCCCATTCAGGCATCTCTTGCAGGGGCCTGGTTTTATACAGATAATTATGATTCCAGGGTTTATTTTTATGAACCGAGTGTCTTGTATGCTTTTTCTATGTTCTCTTTTTATGGAAAAGGAACACGGCTGGCTGTTAATTTAAAATATACTTATCATCGTTGGTTAACGATACAGGCCAAATGGGGATGGACACATTACATGGACAGAAATCGCATCAGTTCAGGCACAGAAGAGATTATGGGCAGTAATAAGGCTGATCTTCAGTTTCAGGTACGTGTCAAATGGTGAATCCGTAAATTATTCGTATTTTTGTGTTGATTAATCAAAAAGAACGTATTTATGTCAACAGTGATTTATCCTTCTCCGGTATTCGGACCAATTCATAGCCGGCGTCTGGGAGTTTCGTTGGGAATTAATTTGCTTCCGGCCGATGGTAAGTTTTGTACTTTTGATTGTATTTATTGTGAATGTGGATATAACAAAGATCATCGTCCTCATCAGAAATTACCTACACGTGAAGAAGTAAGGGAAACATTGGAAAATCGTCTGAAAGATATGCAGATTAATGGACCTGCACCTGATGTTCTTACTTTTGCCGGTAATGGAGAACCTACTGCTCACCCTGAGTTTGCAGGAATTATAGAAGATACTTTGGCTTTGCGTAATCAATATTTTCCTACTGCCAAAGTCAGTGTTTTGAGCAATTCTACTTTTATTCATAAAAAAGAAGTGTTTGATGCGCTTAATAAAATAGATAATAACATTCTGAAACTTGATACGGTAGATTTGGATTACATTCATAGAGTAGATCGTCCAACCGGACATTATGATTTGAACCGGTTAATTGAAAGGATGAAAGACTTTAAGGGAAATCTGATTATCCAGACCATGTTTATGAAAGGGACAACAGACGAAGGCGTGGATGTAGATAATACTTCCGATCAGTATGTATTGCCTTGGTTGGAAGTGGTGAAACAAATAGCTCCTAAGCAAGTGATGATTTATACGATTGACAGAGAAACCCCGGATCTCTCTTTGAGAAAAGCCACTCACGAAGAGTTGGATCGTATTGTGAATTTAATCAGGCAAGCCGGAATTCAGGCTAGTGCCTCCTATTGATGGAATAAGATATAAAAAAATAACATGTACAGATGGTGAATCTTTCATCTGCACATGTTATTATTATAAAGAAAGGATTTTGATTAGAGTTCTTTTACTTCCTTTGCAGCCACTTCCAGTGCTTCATTGATATTGCTGCAGATATTTTCTTTACCCAATAATTCATAGAATCCGGATTTTTCCAGTACGGCATGTACCTGATCATTGACACCAGACAGAATGATGTGAATATTTTCTTTCTGTGACATTTTACAAAGGGTTGTCAGGTTATGAATGCCGGTTGAATCAATGAAGGGAACTTTACGCATACGGATAATACGGATTTTAGGACGATCGCCTAAGCGAGCCATAATTTCTTCAAATTTGGTAGCTATACCAAAGAAATAAGGACCGTTGATTTCATATACTTCTACGCCTTCAGGAACGATCAGATGCTCTTCGTGTACTTCTAAGTCTGATTCCTTATTCGGGTCAATTTCATCGGTGATAACAGAAATCTGAGTTGTTTCCATGACTCGTTTCATAAACAATACACAAGCAATAACCAATCCAACTTCGATTGCTACTGTCAGATCAAAGATAACGGTCAGGAAGAAAGTAATGAGCAATACGGTAACATCTGATTTCGGATTTTTCAGCAAACCTTTAAATACTCTCCATCCGCTCATGTTGTAGGAAACAATAACCAGAACACCAGCCAGACATGCCATCGGGATGTATTGCGCCAGTGGCATCAGAAATAATAAGATAAGCAGCAGGACAACAGCATGTACAATACCTGCAACAGGAGATTTACCTCCATTATTGATATTCGTCATTGTACGGGCAATAGCTCCGGTAGCCGGAATACCTCCAAATATCGGTGATACAAAGTTGGCGATACCCTGGGCTATCAATTCTGTATTTGAATCATGACGGTCACCGATAACACCGTCAGCGACGGCTGCTGAAAGTAATGACTCGATTGCTCCCAATACAGCAATCGTAATAGCTACCGGGAAAAGATTTTTTATGGCTTCCCAGTCCAGTGAAGGTACGGCTGCTTCCGGTAACTGGGCTTTGATACTGAAACGATCTCCAATGGTATCAATGCATTGGATTCCTCCATACATTTTCATCAAATAGACTGCAACAGTTACCAGAACGATGGCTACTAACGATCCGGGAATTTTTTTTGAGAATTTAGGAGTAATAGCGATGATGAAGATACTGGCAACACTGACAACAACATTCCACCAGTTAACAGTATCGAAATGATGGAAGTAAAGGATCCATTTACCAATAAAATCTCCGGGTACTTTTTCTCCGTTAAAATTTAATCCGAATATATCAGCAATCTGAGTTGTAAAGATTGTAACGGCGATACCGCTGGTGAATCCGATAATGATAGGATAGGGGATAAACTTAATAATTGTTCCCAGTTTAAAAATACCTAACAGTACGAGTATAATACCTGCCATCATGGTAGCAACCATCAGTCCTTCGATACCGTACTCCTGAATGATACCATAAATGATAACAATAAAGGCGCCGGTCGGTCCTCCGATCTGTACTTTGCTTCCTCCTAAAAAGGAAATTATAAAACCAGCTACGATAGCTGTGATGATACCTTTTTCAGGAGTAACTCCAGACGCAATACCAAAGGCAATGGCCAGAGGAAGTGCTACAATACCTACAATAATACCCGCCATCAGGTCCGTCATAAAGTTTTCGCGGGTATAATTTTTTAGGGTTGTGAATAATTTGGGTTTAAATTCAAAAGCTTTCATTTGCCTAAAATGTTATAGTTTATAAAAATAAGTGCAAAAGTATATAATAATGCGAACATAAACTATATTATTAAGGTTAATATTCATAGTAAGAGATTGAATTTCTTAATAGATTATAAATAAAAGTTGTAATGATTACAATTTTGAATAAAATTACTACCTTTGCAGTGTGATTAATGAAAATATAAAGATTCAACGAATAATAACTAACGATTATGGAAAAGAGTATTAAAGGTACAAGAACAGAGAAGAATTTGGCAATTTCATTTGCAGGTGAATCACAGGCAAGAATGCGTTATACTTATTTCGCAAGTGCTGCCAAGAAAGAAGGTTTTGAACAGATTTCAGCTATTTTCACTGAAACTGCAGACCAGGAAAAGGAACATGCAAAGCGTATGTTTAAATGGCTGGAAGGCGGAATGGTTGAAATTACAGCAAGCTACCCTGCCGGCGTAATCGGTACGACTCTTGAAAATCTGAAAGCTGCTGCTGCCGGAGAGAATGAAGAATGGTCACTCGATTATCCTAAATTTGCTGATATTGCTGAAGAAGAAGGATTCCCGGCTATTGCAAAGATGTATCGTGAGATTGCAGTTGCTGAAAAAGGACATGAAGAAAGATACCTGGCTTTGGCTAAGAATGTAGAAGAAGGTAAAGTATTCAAGAAAGATACAGAAACTGTATGGCAATGCCGTAACTGTGGTTACTTATATGTAGGTACAGAAGCTCCTGAAATCTGCCCGGCATGTCTGCATCCTCAGGCTTATTTTGAAGTGAAGAAAAACAACTACTAATCAATCTCAATATCCCTTTTAGGGAAATGTAGTGGCGGAGAATCCAGAAAGACATTTTATATGTCGGAAGGATCTCCGCCATTACTTTTTCAACAAGTGTGGAAAAATACCTAAATTAAGGTATTGTGCTGTTTATCAGAACTTGTCATCTTTGTAACAGAAATAAGAAGTAACTTTATAAACAGATATTAATATGAAGATTAAAGCTATTATAGGTCGTGAAATACTCGATTCGCGAGGTAATCCTACCGTAGAGGTTGAAGTCAGACTGGAATCTGGAATCATAGGAAGAGCTTCGGTACCTTCCGGAGCTTCAACCGGAGAGCATGAAGCATTGGAATTGCGCGATCAGGACTCAAAACGTTATGGTGGTAAAGGAGTCTTGAAAGCGGTAGACAATGTGAATAAAGTAATTGCACCGGCACTTCAGGGATGGTCAGTTTTAGAACAACGCGCCATCGATCATAAGATGCTGGAACTGGATGGAACAAAGACCAAATCCAATTTGGGAGCCAATGCCATTCTGGGAGTTTCGTTAGCTGTAGCTAAGGCAGCAGCCAATTATTTGAATATTCCTTTGTATCGTTATATCGGAGGGGTAAATACCTTTGTCATGCCGGTTCCAATGATGAACATTATTAATGGAGGTTCACACAGTGATGCACCTGTTGCTTTTCAGGAATTTATGATTCGTCCGGTAGGAGCACCTTCTTTCCGGGAAGGTTTGCGTATGGGGGCTGAAGTGTTCCATGCCTTGAAGAAAGTGTTGCATGACCGCGGACTAAGCACTGCTGTCGGTGATGAAGGAGGCTTTGCTCCTGCTTTGAATGGTACTGAAGATGCTCTGGAATCTATTTTGGCTGCAATTAAGCTGGCGGGATATGAACCTGGAAAAGATGTGATGATCGGTATGGACTGTGCCTCTTCTGAATTCTATAAAGAAGGAGTGTACGATTACACAATTTTTGAAGGAGAACACGGGAAAAAGCGGACATCTGATGAACAGGTTGCTTATCTGGAAGAACTGATCAGCAAATATCCGATTGATTCCATAGAAGACGGTATGAGTGAAAACGACTGGGCAGGCTGGAAAAAACTGACAGACCGTATCGGTTCCCGCTGTCAGCTTGTTGGTGATGATTTGTTTGTTACCAATGTGGAATTCCTGGCTAAAGGCATTGAGCAGGGATGTGCCAACTCGATTCTGATCAAGGTCAACCAGATTGGTTCGCTGAGCGAAACGTTAGACGCCATTGAAATGGCCCATCGGCACGGTTATACCACAGTGACTTCACACCGTTCAGGAGAAACGGAAGATGCAACGATAGCTGATATTGCCGTAGCTACCAACAGTGGACAGATCAAGACAGGTTCTTTGAGCCGTTCCGACCGTATGGCAAAATATAACCAGCTTCTTCGTATTGAGGAAGAATTGGGTAGTTTGGCTGTTTATGGTTATCAGCGTATCAAACAGTAGTATTGGGTAAATAAGTCATATTTGGTGTTTCTGCAAGTACGGATAAGAATAATCTCAATTTTGAGAGATTTTATCCGTACTTTTTTATTATTGATAATAAGGTATTTAGCTTTCTGATGAAAAATAATTGCGAAAAAAGAATGAAAAAAGTTCGCAGAATGTTTGCAGATTTGAAAAATAGTCGTACCTTTGCAACCGCAATCGAGAGAGAAAGCAACAAAACAAAAACTTAATGGTGCGTTAGTTCAGTTGGTTAGAATACATGCCTGTCACGCATGGGGTCACGGGTTCGAGTCCCGTACGCACCGCAATAAAGGGTGTAAATCAAGTTATTACGAGATTTACGCCCTTTTTCATATCTTGTTTGTAAGTATCTGTAATTCCTTTCGAAGAGTTTTCGTTTCTTTTGGGATGAAATATAAGCCCAATTCTTGCTCTTATCGTCTGTTTTTCTTATCTTTATGGATAAGAATTTAAGAATACGATGAAAACAATAACTTTATTACTTATAGTCCTCATGATAATATTGACCGGATGTCATGGAGGAAAAAGAAAAAAAGAGATTTATCCTGTAAATACTGCCGCGCTACAAGAGAATACTGCCACTTTACAAAAAGAAACGGCAGCAGACACCGTCAAGTCCACTATCGTCAGGCAGGACACTGGGGAAGTTTTCATACCAGTCATCGTGCCTTACTGCAATAAAATTCCAACAGGTAAGGAAATCAGCCCAGCCCTTTTGAGTATACATGCGGAATACGACTACTATCCACTCCCGACAAATGAAATAACCATCTTTGTAACTAATAAATCCAGCAAGGAATACACCTGTGGGGGTGAGTACAGTATAGCCTATTATAACGAAAAAAACAAGTCATGGGAATCGCTGCCTGTCAATCCGATTCGGGAGGATATGCTCTGGATAATCTCTTCGTACCAAAGCAACAGAATGCAAACTATACATATCTATACCGACATTACGCCAAACCGCCCGGGGAAATACCGCATATACAAGTCGTTCAACAATGATACGGAAGTAGCATTTGCGGAATTTGAAATGGTGGATAACAAGGGTGTAAGAAAGTTAATGGATATTTTAGTCGATATCATCAGGAAATATCCTAAGGCAGACACTATACATGAAAACATCTCAACTGCATGTCAGCGTTACGACGGTGACACGATAGAAGTTGGTCTGATAAACAACACCATGCCGTATCAGGAAATGTTCAGAAGAAAAATACTGAACTACTCCGCACTTGATTTCGGGAAGATAGAGCCGCCCCAGCCACTCCCTTTCACCACGACATCGGACACTATGGGCATCAGCATGAAAACAGAAAAGGCTGTTTATCCTGTAGGTACGAAAGAAATTACAGTAATAATATCCAATAATAACAGCAGGACTTTGTTCTTCGGCGTTGACTATGGAATTGCCCGAAAGAAAGGAGACGAATGGATAGCGCTGAACACATCAACCGTTTTTAATAGTTTGGGCATCGGCGTAGAAAAAGGGCGTAACTACGATTTCAAGGCTTGGATGTACAACCTTGTAAACGACAACAAGCCCGGCACGTACAAGATCTATAAGAGAATAGGTTTTGACGGCAGCAGGAAAGAATGGTATATGTCGGCAGAGTTCAGGATAGAATAATCATATCAGCAGTATGAGGAACAATGTTTTATATATCACTGTCATAACATTTCTAGCAGCCCTTTTATCCGCAGGATGTAAGGATGAAAAATATCAGGGAGCTACCATCTATCAAGGCGGAATTGGTGATGCCATATTATTGGCAAGCGACAGCATCGGGAAGGAAGTGAGAATGGAAATAATACAGGGAAACTGCGACACATCTACAAGAGAGGTCTATGCCATTGTATTTAACCCAAAAAAGAAAAAATTAAGCTACGGGCGAAGCTGGGAATTAGAATGATATTTTACGATTATTTAGGTTCAAGTTTTGTACGCACCGCACAAGTTCAATAATTTAAACTCAATATCTTTTCAGAGCAAGTCATGGGGCAGGACAGGGTAAAAACGGAGCAACCTGAAAGATTAAAAAAGAAAGCCGGCTCAGTTCGAACATTGAATTTCTTTTGCCGGCTTTGTGACCAACCGTCAGTTTATCTTCCTCTGACGATTTTCTTGATATCGTTCAATTTGTTTAAAGCTTCAATAGGAGTCAGGTTATTGACATCCAGATTCAGTATTTCATCACGTATCTGACAAAGCACCGGATCGTCCAGCTGGAAGAAGCTGAGCTGCACACCATCCTGCTGGGCTGTTGCATTCGATTTGCTTTTCGTGTGGATATTTTGTGCAGAAATACCTTCCTGACGGTTTTCTGCTTCCAGCTGATGCAGGATTTCATCGGCCCGTTTGACGATTGTTTTCGGCATTCCCGCCATTTTGGCTACGTGAATACCGAAGGAATGTTCGCTTCCTCCACGCTCCAGTTTGCGGAGGAAAATCACTTTATTGTCAACTTCCTTCACCGTTACATTGTAGTTCTTGATGCGTTTGAACTGCGCCTCCATGTCGTTCAGTTCATGATAGTGGGTAGCAAAAAGCGTTCTTGCCCGGGCACGCTTGTGTTCGTGAATATGCTCTACGATGGCCCATGCAATGGAGATACCGTCGTAGGTAGAAGTTCCTCTTCCCAATTCATCAAACAGGACCAGGCTGCGGGGAGAAAGATTATTCAGAATGTCTGCCGCCTCGTTCATTTCCACCATGAAAGTAGATTCGCCGACGGAAATGTTGTCACTTGCTCCCACACGCGTAAAGATTTTGTCTACCAGTCCGATATGTGCGCTTTCAGCCGGAACGAAACATCCGATCTGTGCCATGAGGGTAATCAGGGCAGTTTGTCTCAGCAAGGCAGACTTACCGGCCATGTTCGGTCCGGTAATGATGATAATCTGCTGCTCTTCTGTGTCCAGATATACGTCGTTGGCAATATACTTTTCGCCCAGGGGAAGCTGCGTTTCAATGACCGGATGTCGTCCCTGACGGATATCCAGTACATCATCGTCGGCCACGACCGGACGGATATACCGGTTGGCTTTGGCTACACTAGCAAACGACAAAAGGCAGTCCAGCCGGGCAATCTGGGTAGCATTGATCTGGATCGCCGGAATAAATTCGGACAGTGCCATGACCAGTTCGTTATAAAGCCGTGTTTCCAGAATCAGAATTTTGTCTTCTGCTCCGAGGATCTTTTCTTCATATTCTTTCAGCTCCTGAGTGATATAGCGTTCTGCATTCACCAGAGTCTGCTTGCGTATCCATTCAGCCGGAACCTTGTCTTTATGCGTATTGCGGACTTCAATGTAATAGCCGAATACATTATTATATGCAATTTTCAGGCTGGGAATACCAGTCTGTTCAATTTCGCGCTGCTGAATTTGCAGCAGATAATCTTTACCCGAATAGGCGATTCGTCTCAATTCGTCAAGTTCTTCGTTGACTCCGTCCGCAATGACTCCTCCTTTATTGACCAGCAGGGGAGGATCATTCTTTATCTCACGGGCTATCTTGTCACGGATGGATACACAGAGGTTCAGTTGTTCTCCGATTCTTCGCAAGCTTTCGTTTTCGGCATTCAGGCAGGCATTCTTGATCGGTTCGATAGCCTGAAGGGCAACTTTCAGCTGTACGACTTCGCGTGGAGAGATTCGTCCTACTGCCGCTTTGGAAACAATACGTTCCAGGTCGCCGATCAGATGAAGTTTCTCTTCAATAAAATCCTTGAAATCCGGTTCCCGGAAGAAATATTCCACCACGTCCAGCCGCTCATTGATGGGCTTCACATCTTTCAGCGGGAATACGATCCAGCGTTTCAGCAGTCGTGCTCCCATGGGACTGATGGTATGGTCGATGACATCCAGCAGGCTGGTACCTCCTTCGTTCATGCTTCCGGTCAGCTCCAGGCTTCTTACGGTGAATTTATCCAGTCGCACGTAACGGTCTTCTTCGATTCTGGAAAGTGAAGTGATATGACCGATCTGGTAATGCTGAGTCATATCCAGATATTGCAGGATTGCTCCCGAGGCAATGATACCATTCTTCAGATGTTCCACACCGAATCCCTTCAGATTCTTCGTTTCGAAGTGCTTCAACAGCTTTTCGCGGGCGGAAGTTTCCGTAAAGATCCAGTCGTCCAGTTCAAAGGTAAAGAACTTGCTTCCGAAGTTGCCTTCGAACATGCCTCGCTTGCCCCGTTCGAACAGGACTTCTTTCGGACCGAAATTGTTGAGCAGTTTGTCGATGTAGTCAAAAGGACCTTCTGCTGTCATGAATTCGCCGGTGGATATGTCGAGGAAAGCCACACCACAGGCTGTCTTCCCGAAGTGAACAGCTGCCAGGAAGTTATTTTCTTTATACGACAAGACATTGTCATTGATTGCAACACCGGGAGTTACCAGTTCCGTGATACCCCGCTTCACCAGTTTCTTGGTTGTCTTCGGATCTTCCAGCTGGTCACAGATGGCTACGCGTCGTCCGGCACGGATCAGTTTAGGCAGATAAGTATCCAGGGCATGGTGAGGAAATCCAGCCATTTCTACCGTCTTAGCCTGTCCGTTCGCACGTTTGGTGAGCGTAATACCCAGTATTTCTGCTGCGGCAACGGCATCCTCCGAATAAGTTTCGTAAAAGTCTCCACACCGGAACAGCATGATTGCGTCAGGGTGTTTAGCCTTCAGATCGAAATATTGTTTCATCATCGGAGTCAATACTACATCATTATCCTTTGCCACGGTTCAGTCCTTTCTTTATTAGAGTTTAATACTTATTTTCAAGGCTGCAAAGATATCAAAAGGTGAGCGCCGAGACAAATGAAAACCGCAGTTTTTATAAACTGCGGTTTTGTTCTTTTGCCCACTGATGTAACATCTCAATGGCTTTGGCCAGTACGCCGGCAGATCCCTTGAAATGTCCGGAACCGCTCGGGACTCCTCCTTTGCCGTACCATTCATAAAAGCCTTTATTCTGTATAACCCGGTCTATCATCGGTCTGATTTCCGCGTAAGCCTCTTCTATGAATCCATGGGCTATCAACTGCTGGATCATCCGTCCTCCGAACCAGGTCCAGTCGCCGCCGTTCTGATAGACATACGGATGGGCCATTCCTCCGGTAAAGAAGTTTTCCGGATAAGGAGGATAGAGAGTCAGTCCGATACTGGGCATACCCGACAGGCGGACATTTTCCAGCATCTGCTGATTGACGGTTGCTATTTCTTCGCGTGTCAGCAAGCCTGCTTCGATGGCGACAGCCGTTCCTCCGTGATAATGAACCTTGTTTTCGTCGAACCCTTCCGGTATGGGAGATTTGTCCAGATAAATATGGGGGATGAACTTCTGGTTCTTTTCATCCCATAAGTGAGTGCGTACATTTTTGGCGAAATTTTCCCGGATATCCTTCCATTTTTTCTGCTCTTCCGGATTCTGACTCATTTCCTGCAGATAGTCAAGAGCTATGATAAACATGGCATTGTCGTACACATCTATTGCTTTGAATGACTTTTCATTCATGTCGCATCCGAAGTCATCGCAAGGCTGTACGT
>OLJF01001709.1_pt1 | contig 12716 bp, 9 predicted proteins | sample 1609751 | NCBI WGS metagenome assembly OLJF01 (sample SAMEA4350171, study PRJEB24818) | metagenome | biome: human; feature: gut; material: faeces | place: Denmark | collected 2013-09
CCAGAAACAGCACCAGAGCCGGAGCCATCGGGTTCAGGGCCGTACCGCCGATGGTCTGAACGGCCCGCAGGTTGATGGAGGCAAAGCTCAGCAGCAGGGAGAACACGGCCCCCATGGGTGCCGCCACCAACATCGCCAGAAGCTCCAGCCCCTGCATGGCTACCCAGTTTCCGGACTGTTGGGCGGTTACCACGGCGGCGCTGCCCTGCATCAGGCGCACAAACAGCACACCGATGAAAGCGCCGAAGATCATGATACCTTCCAGCGCCAGGTTGATGATACCGCTGCGCTCGGCGAACACGCCGGCCAGCGCCACGATCATCAGGGGTACTGCATAGATCAGGGTCTGCTGTACCAGAAATGTCATGCCTGATCGCCTCCTTCTGCGTTATCGCTGTCTGTGACAGCGGCCTCTACGGGTGCTTTCTCCTCATCCGGCAGCAGGGAGGTCTGATCCTCCACGGCCAGGAGGACCTGAAAACAGCCCATTACTCCATTCACACATAAGGCGGGAACGGGAGTATGAAAAAATGTGACAGCTGTGCAAACAGAGGCACAGGCTGGTGCCGGGGCTGTGAGCATAACTTCCCCGGGCTTGAGCAGTTCGACTTCTATCAGGAGATCGCCCGGAGCAAAACGGACCCGGAGGCCGATTCCCACAAACCGGAGTATTCAGGAGCTATAAAAGTATAGGAGGAGCTTATGGAACAGGTATTTGATATGCAGGATTTCATTGTGGCCACGCAGGCTGACGAAGGGCACGTGCTGGGGAAGTTCCTTTATTTCTCCCTGGCTAACCTTCTGGTGGAAAAAGACGCCCTCACCAAGCTGTGTGAAGATATGGGCATCCCGTACTCAGGCGGGGTGCGCCTGTCCGTGGCCGACGCATTCCGTAGCGCCACCGGGGACATCCGGGAGCGCATCCCGGTCACGGCCGATGGGCAGACCAATATCTATCTGGCCTACTGCCGGGACAACAAGCGCACGGCCAATGTTCTCTCCCGTGAACTGGTGAAGGAGACACTGAATCAGCAGACCAACCACTATGAAAAACTGGCGAATATCAGTTATGACAAATCTGACGGCGTGTTCCGCTGCGATAACCTGGTGCCGGACGATGCGGTGGATGTGCGCGGGTGCTGCCGCCGGGCGGAGGAGTTGTTTGAACTCTACCAGCGGTGCGCCAACCGCAGGCAGGTGGAAACCATCTGTGCAAATTATCTGCGCTCTTTGGAGTCCACCAAAGTCAGCATCGCGGGCCATATGTACTTTGTGCCCCGCACTCATATGGAAAAGGTAGATATTTTTGAGGACTTTCTGGCGCTTCTCAGCAGGCTGAACCGAAATGGTACGCCGCTGACCGTCAACAGCCTCTATGTCATTGACGACGCCAAGCAGCGGGATAAGATGGCACAGGAATTTTATATCGCTGTAAAGAAGGAGATCCTGGAGTATCAGGACAAGTGCGATTACTTCATTAAGAGCGGAAGCAACAGCCCCGCGGTGATGGACCGGTGGGTACTGAAGGTGCAGGCTCTGGAGGAGCGCAAGCGGCACTATGAAGCGGTGCTGCGCCAGGAGCTGAACGGGCTGGACGACGAGTTCTCCACGCTGAAGTTCTTGGCACAGGAGCTTCAGCTCCGTGCCAATAGTCTCCGGGCACAAAAAAAGACGCAGAAAGGAAAAAAGGACCCTATGCAGCAGACGATAGATCTCGCCGCATAATGGTCCCGGTTTCGTGCGGGGAGGGCAATCGCCCTCCCCGCTTTTTTTCGTTCAGCAACTCTTATTTGAAGCAACGGAAAGAACATATCGACATCTGCGCCATATTACTTTGATACAGGAGATTTCCTGTATTTTTCAATTCATTGTGTTTGACTATGGCAATGATGACTTATATAATCGCCAACGATTTCTGTCAGAATTTCGGAACGGTTAATTTGACCAGCTATGGCTCGGGCTCCATTGTGGTTTGTGATGTAGGTTGGGTCCCCAGACAGCAAAAAACCAACAATTTGACTGATTGGCGCATAGCCACGCTCTTGAAGCGCCGCATATATAAAATTTAACCGTTCGATGTCTGTCATATTACCCGTCTACTCTCTTTCGTATCCCTATCTCCTGCTAAAGTGATATGGCTTCCGTGTTCTCCTTCTGTTTCACTGTTACTCTTTCGCTTCCAGCTTCTTCTATGTGTGGACCGGCAGCCCATTGACTGTCACACTGTCTGCCGGAAACAGCAGGTATTGACGCCCATCAATGACCCGCATCTCCAGCAAATAACTATGCTCCGGGTCAAGAGACAGCTTGGCGTCTGCTGTTTCCACCTCAAATTTTCCGCTCTCGATGAGATTCACTGGGTTGAGTACGACGTTGGCGCCCAGCCGTTCTCCACACCGTTCCAGGAACGCGGACACCCGTTCCTCCGGTACGGAGCAGTCCCGCAGGATATTCCCAATATCGCCGGCGGTGAGGGCCAGCGGCTCCGGGTCCTTGGTTTCCTTGTGCTGAACAATCTGATCCCGCAGACGCTCATGAACTGCCTGTACTACTTCTATGCTGCAGGCATCCTCCAACGCACCAGTCAGCGCCCCCTCAAACGCCTCCCGCTGTTCCGCCGCGGACAGCGGTGGCTCTGTACGGAATACCGCATTGATGAATTCCTGATGGAGCTGGTCCGCTTTTTTAGAATAGAGCAGAGCATTATAGATGTTCGCCGCCCGGTCGTCGAAGGCCGGAAAGAGAAATCCCAACTCTGGCGGAGCTACGATCTGATTTGCCGCGCAGCTATGGAATTCATTTTCGCCGGAGAAAAAGCCCAGTTCCAACTTACCATCCTTGACTGGGCAGACACAGCAGATGATATAGGAAAAGACGGTGTCCGATGCGTCATCCTGTAGTTCGCCGTCCCGGCCCTTATAGGGGACATCGTATGCGTCATGGGCCAGAAGGATCAGGTAATTGCTGCCGTCCATATCCAGAGAGGCGATAACTTTATCATAGAACGACTGACGGAGGGCCCCATCCTTCAGTTGGGAATCCCGCAGTCCCATCAGAAAGCGGTGTTCGTCGCTGTCCATGACCTGCTGAGTCGAGAACACAATGTCTACAAGATTCCGGCCAAGCGTCCCGGAAAGGGCTTTTTTCAAGAGGCCCAGGTATTTCTCGGCCTCCTCCTGCGGCATCATGCCCATAGGCTCATCCAGATAGGAGATAATCTCCCGGCTTCCATTGACGTAGCAGCCATAAATATGGCTGATGGCGCTCTTTTCCGGGCGAAACCGGCGGCGCAGTTCGCTGAGTTCTTTCTGATTCATGGTCCTTGCCTCGCTCGTACAAAATTTGGTGCGGATCAGACCGCTCTGGTTGTTATCATATCATAGGTTTTCCGGTTTGTCACGGCATCGGCGCTACAGTATGGGCGGCGCATTTGGCCGCCAGATCGTCAGCGGACACTATAGGCCGCCTCCCCATCCAGGCTACCAACCGCAGCACTTCTTAATACCCGTAGCGGTACGGGACGTTCCGACCGCTCTTGGCGCTTTGACTGCTGTGGAATATGCTTGAGAAGGACAAGTACCATTCTATGTAATGTTGGACAAACCATATATACACCCTGGCATGAGCTGTCTGGAATATGGGATTGTCATTTTTTGCATTTCTATTTGGTCTTAGTCGCATCGTGCGTTATGATAAAAGAAGATGGAATATACAGGAAATGAGGGATGTCCCATGAAGCTGGTTTCCTGGAATGTGAACGGACTGGCCGCCTGTAAGCGCAAAGGATTTTTGAAATCCATCGCCCGTCTCCGGGCGGACATCGTATGCTGCCAAGAGGTACGAACGAACTGCCCGCTGAATACCCCGGAGTACCTTCAATACTGGAATCTGGCGGAGCAAAGCGGCTATTCCGGGACATTGATCCTGGCTAAAAAGGAACCGCGCTCCGTTCAGTATGGGTTTGGGATTGACCAGCTCGACTGTGAAGGAAGGCTGATCGCGCTGGAATATGACTCCTTCTGCATCGTCAACGTGTATGTCCCTAACTCCCAGAGCTCGGACGAGCGGCTGGATTACCGGATTGCATGGGATCAGGCGCTGCTGGATTTTCTGGACAGGCTGAACAAGCCGGCCATCCTCTGCGGGGACTTTAATGTGGCGCGGAGCTATCTCGATGTGTACCCCGAAAACCTCCGCAACGAAGAAAATCCGCCCGGCTTTCTTTCCGATGAACGGGAGGGAATGGAACGGCTGTTGACTCGCGGCTATGTAGATGTGTTCCGGGCGCTCCATCCGGAAAAAACCGGCGCCTATACCTGGTGGTCCAACCGATTGAACAAACGCCTGGAAAACCGGGGCTGGCGGCTGGATTATTTCCTGGTGTCCGACGCCCTGCTTCCCTCTGTCCGAAGCATGGAGCATCACACCGACATTCTGGGGTCCGATCACTGTCCAATTTCCCTGACCCTGCAAGCCGCGCCTCCGCGAAAGGAATTGTCTGATGAGGATATGGCGGTCATGTGGCGCGCTATTGACTGGGGCAAGATGGAGAATCAGCTCCTGCGCGTTCAGCAGCGGCTGGCCCGCGCCGCATATAGCGGGGACAGCGAGGCCGTGACCGCGCTCCAAAAGCAGCTCGTCCGCTCACTTCCGGCCAAGGTCTTGGCGGTGCGCCATGTAGTGCAGATCAACTCCGAGGCAGGGGTGGACGGCGTGCGCTGGCAGACTGACGCGGAGAAAATGCGCGCGGCCCTGTCGCTGACCTCCCGTGGATACCATGCCAAGCCCTACCGCCGTATTATCGTATCGGAGCGCGGGAAGGAGCGCCGTATCCACGTCCCGGCCGCCTATGACAAAGCGATGCAGGCGTTGTATGCCTACTCCCTGGACCCGGTGGCCGAATCTACCGCAGATAGGAAATCATTCGCTTTTCGCAAGGGGCGCTCCATGTTTGACGCGCACGCCTATATCTGCGCCGCATTTGAAGGAGACAATGCACCTGATTGGGTGGTCCGCGCCGATGTAAAAGCCTGCTATGATACCATCAGCCACAAATGGCTTTTAGAGCATATTCCTATGGACACCAAGGTGCTGCGGGAGTTTCTGCGGGCGGGAGCTGTGTTTGCCGGGGAACTGTTTCCCTCCGAACAAGGCATTTCCATGGGGGCCACGCTCTCCCCAATCTTGGGCAACATGACGTTGGATGGACTTCAACGATACCTCTATGAGCACCTTTACCCAGACGGAAAGATTGATTACAAAAATGGGAATTTGATCCGCTACGCCGATGACCTGATCGTATCCGTGCGGAGTCTGGCGGATGGGATCGCCGCGCTGAATCTGCTGACCGATTTTCTGGCGGAACGCGGGCTGAAACTGAATATGGATAAAACCGGGGTATTTCATCTTGCGGTCGGGTTTGACTTCCTCTCCCGTCATTACGAGCGGAAAGATGGGGTCTTGATGGTCCGCCCCTCACAGAAGGCGGTCAACGATTTTGAGCAAAGGCTGTCTGAATTTATCTTGAATTTCCATGGCTCACAAAAGACTCTGATCCAACGTCTCAACCGCAGGCTGTCCGGCTGGGGCAACTATCACCGAATCACAGACGCCTACGACGCCTTCCGGCGGATCGACACAGTAGTGCAGAGCCTGCTGGTCAAAAAGATGCGGCAGCTCCATCCAAAGCGACAGTGGGAGCATATCCGCAAGCGGTACTGGTTTCGTACAAACCAGGGCGAGCATATCTTTGCCGTTCAGAATAAAAAGAGCATCCAAGTTCTCCGACTGGCCGCTTTGAACTTTACAGAACACAAGGCCATCCGCACCGGTTTCCACCCCTATCTGGACCAGGAGTATGGTCTGTGGCTGCGGTGCCAGCGGGACGATCAAAAGGTCAGCGGGCCTCAGCGGCGCTCTGTTTGGATGCGGCAGGCCGGGCGGTGCTATTACTGCGGACGGCCCATGCTCCCGGACCAAGAGGTTGAATTAGTGGAGATCGCCCCAGGAAAGGGGCGCAGACTACAGAACATGGCGTACATCCATAAACGATGCGGCTATGACGTTGTGAAGGTTCAGGGGGAGGAGAACGGCATAGATGTGCTCACGCTTTTGGAGGGAGCAACGGAATTCCCTCAGATGGAGGACCCCTATTATCCGCTGCGGGAGTTTTTCCGGCTGTGTAGCCGCTCACCGGTCACGTTGACTTTTTCAGACATTGAGGAGATCATCGGGGACCGTCTGGACTGGGAAGCCTATTTTTGCGAGGCGTGGTGGTTTGATGAAGCCGCTGGAATGAATTCCGCGCTCTGGAAGCTGGAGTTTCCCTTCCACGCGATTACCCCTCCGGAAAGAGAATACTGCATCTCCAATGCGTGGATCAGCCAGGGCTACCGCATTATGCGGCTGCGGCTGGCAGACCGCCGGGTGGTGTTCCGCCGAGTGGCGGCAGGTGTTTCCGGGCTGGAGATTCCAAAAGCCCTGACAGAACAAAAGCTCCCGGACAAAGCGGTATATGAGGCCAAGGATTTTTTTGATTATCTGATCAAAAAGTACGCATTGTAGGAAGAACGCTTAGGTGTTAGCGCCCGGCGAAACCCTCTCCGGGTTAATTTCTCAAGGTCTTAACAAAATCCTTGCAATCTATTTAAAGTTATAAGAAGCGGGCTAAAATGGCCCGTTTCCCTATTCGCCCCCCTAGATAGGGCTCAAATCTCCGATTTGTCTCTAAGGAGTCATCTTATTCTGGGATTCCGTTTGTGCTGCGTTCAAAAACTACGGCACAGCGGCTCTTTTCCCTCTTAACCAGTAGGTAATTTTGCTATTCGTCTTGACCCATAACCGCAAAAGCGTTATACTTAGTTCGCTTTGACTAACAATAAATAACAAAATTCCGTTTTTGAGGTAATTCTATGCGATGCGGAAACAGATTCTCTTAATGTGCGACGACTTCTCTTTTTGCAGAAGATTCCAGGAGACCATGCAGGACGACACCACAACCATTCAATACTTTCTAACCGTGGCGGATGCTCTGGACAGCTATACCAGGCAGCGATACTGCCTGGTTATTATGGATAGCTGCCTGGAGAATGTGGACAGTCAAAAACTGCTCCAAATGATGCACAGGGCCAAACCGGTCCCGATCCTGGTGCTCACAGATGGGAAGCCTGTTGAGGACGAAATCAAATTTTTCTCGCTGGGGGCAACCGTTTGTGTCCCGAAGCCTGTTGAATTACGGCACTTCATTGCTCAGTCCCGCACTCTTGTCCAATTCTATATGGTGTCGGAGTATTCAGAAAAGCGCTGCTATACCTTGTCCTTTGGTATGGAATTGACCATCGACCCACTCCATCGCCAGGTGGTCTTAAATGGGAATTGGCTGGAACTGACCCGAAAGGAGTTTGACGTGCTGTACTTTCTGGCCAGTTATCCGGGCCAAGTTTTCACACGAGAGCAGATCTATCACAACGTCTGGCATAATGAGGCGGACTACAATGTGGATGAAGCAGTCAAGTCCAGCATCAAAGCGCTCAGGAAAAAATTGGCCCAGGCGCCCAAAGAGTATATACAAAATGTTCGCGGCGTTGGATACCGATTCGCGGGATAGGCGTTTTTATATCGCAGGGTCGAGCAGAGTCGAAAAAAAGCGAAATCTCCCCCTGTCCCATCTCTCTTATTCCCTTCTCTCGCCCCTTTTCGCTTATATAATCCTGTTTATGTCAGAAAATTTTAAAATGCTTTATTGCCAAAAAGCAGGATCAGGAGATGCGCCGGGCATGAGGGAATAACGGAATATCGACAAGTCCATGAGGTCATCCGCACAGGCGCACATATCCCGAAAAGGGAGTATGTGCGCCTGATTTTTCCGACAGGATTCCTCAATGCTGGACAGAAGATGCCCGATGGGGCGACGACTTTCTGCCGGCAAGCCGCTGTTCCATTGGGACGCGAGGATACGATTTTCCGCCATGTACCGGCCGCGTAAGCGGAAGAGGGGTACGCGATGGGGCAGAATATCCATCGTATTGAGAGAGTCCTCCGTTTGGGTGCACCACGATGTTCCGTGCCTGGAAGAAAAGTGGCGGCGCTCTGCTTTTGCCGCGGCCATTGCAGGGAACGGGCAGACCGGTCCGAAAAGCCTCCGCCTGCCCGATCAAGCGATGGCCCGGTATCATTCCGTGCGTATCTGAAGCGTGGTGAGCCGCGTCATTCGGATTGGCTCCTCTTTCGCTTTGGTTGGCCTCTCAGGTGCAGGGGTCCCCCAGTCAAGGGTGTTCAGCGAAGCCCGGATAAAAACTTGACTGGAAAGGATTTTGACTTATGAATACGGAAATGAAAAATCGCGTACTGGAACTGCTGGACAATTACCACAAGCGGGCCCGGCTGATCGCCCTGCTGCGCTATGAACTGGCTCACCCAGCCCAGGTCACGGAGAAAGACCTGATCGGGGCGATGAATTTTGCGCGCCAGGAGGGCGCGGGCCGTCCGGAGGGACATATTTCCAACAAGACGCTCTACATCGCCCTGAATTACCAGGACCAGGCCAGGCAGCTCAACGCCGAGACCTTCCAGGAGATCTCCGCCCAGCTGATGAAGCTGGAACAGGAGCAAGATAGACTGAACTATTACCTTTCTCTGCTGGAGCCCCGACAGGAGCAGGTGTTACGGAAAGCCTACCTGGAGAAAGTCCCGCAGGAACAGGTGGCCCGAGAACTCGGGGTGTCTGTGAGGAGCGTGCAGGACATTAAAGCCAAGGCCATTGACGCGCTTGCGGAGATGTATGCCTTTACTGCCGGGCTGAATTGAGTGGCTGTGCGTTCGCTTCGCCTTTTCTGCATGAAAGTTGTACCATATTTGTGGGTTTAGATGGCTTGTAACTTCGCCTCCAATTATGGTATCATTAGACTGTCAAAAAGGAGTGCTCTCCGGTTTTACTAAACCGGAGAGCATTTCTTTTCTTTCATTAGGTGGGACGGCATCCATGATGGGCAATACCAGTGAAGATCACGATTCCTTTGAGAGCAGTTTGGTATTGTGGGAAGATGGATCTGTGACCGCACGGTACGGTTATGATTCTGCGGTTCGGCGATTGCATGAATACGAGGTTTCCGGTATTCCACCGGACAGAGAACGAGCAGGCCGCTGAGTGGAGTGCTGGGAACCGTACACTGTAATAGCTCCAAACGGAGAAATTTTCGCACGTCGAGGCTGGGAGTGCATACTAGGCCGGCTGTTTGCTTATGAACAGTCAATGCTGATGCCAGAACAATGGAGACGACGGCACAATACCACCATGCCTGCAACGGGCCGGATTCAAGTGGATAAGAAAGCACCTTCATTTTGACAAAATTTTTGCGGCGAAGACGTTTAAAAATAAAAGTGCTTCAGACAAGAGGTATGACTTGAAATGCCCGAAGAGCTATCGTAAAATAGTTCTATGAGTCAGCAAGTGTACCTTGAAAATTAAACAGACTTCGATCCGCAGCACAATGAGGAGGATCATCATGTGTAAACAGACTCAGGAAACATTGACGGTGAAAGAGGTGCGGGAGATTCTGAACATCGGAACCAACTCCGCGTATAATTTGATCCACAGCAAAGCCTTTCCTGTCATCAAAATAGGTCAGAGTTACCGGATTCCGAAAGGGCCTTTTTACGCATGGCTGGAGAATCCCGGTGCTGCGAAACACTAAGCCAAATCTTCAATTATGACGTATTTAATTGGAGGTATTTATGGCTAAGAAACGTTCAAATGGTGAAGGTAGCTTTTGGCAGCTTTCAGACCGCACATGGGTCTATCAAATCACGGTTGGCCGCAAGGAAAATGGCGCTCCTGAGAGGAAATCCTTCAAAGGCCGCACGAAAGCGATCTGCAAACAGCGCAAAGAGGAATGGGAAGCACAGCAGGCCGCGTTGAAAGCACAGGCCAAGAACGAGCAGCGAGAGACAGAACGGCTTGAAGAAGAACAAAAGCGGCTGGGACATTCCATAGAGTCGGAGACACTGTTTGAGGAGGCTTTTCTGGAGTGGCTTCGGCTTTATAAATCCCCTCCCACACGCAAGCCCTCTACCTATGCCAGCTATATCGACACCTATAACACTCATTTTGGCCCAGCATTCGGCGCCATGCCGTTGTATCAGATCACGCAGGATGTGATACAGGAATACTACCAGATCAAGCAGCTAAACGGCGGCCGAATGGATGGGAAGAAGGGCGGCCTCTCGCCCAAGACGATCCGGAACCACCACATGATACTAAAGGACTTCTTTGCATACGCCATCGGGAAGTACAAGCTGCCGGGCAACCCAACGCTCAGTACCACACGGCCGGAAGTCGTTCAGAAAGAGATGCGTGTTCTGAGTCCTGATGAAATGCGGATTTTCATTGAAGAAGTCATGAAGGAAACCCAGCGTATCGCAATCCTTACAGATTTGTTCGTTGGCTTCAGAGTGGGAGAGCTGTTGGCGCTGGAAATTTCGGATTTGAACCTGGAGCGCCAGACCCTTACGATCAATAAAAATCTCATTCGGGTGAAAACTGAGGCGCTGTCCCTGGAGAATCCAAACATTAAGATTCTCAACTACGACCCGGAGAAAAAGACCCATCTTATTGTACAGAGTACGCCTAAGACGAAAAGCTCAAACCGGGAGATCGCGATTTCTGATGGGCTGTGCGAACTGCTGGTGCGGCATATCTTCACGCTGGCACACTCCAGTTGGCCTAATCCGGATAACCTGCTGTTCCCCTCGAAAGCTGGAACTTACATTGATCCCAAGTCCTTTGAGATCCGCCTGACCGCCATATCCAAACGGTGCGAGATCAAAAAGGTAAATCCCCACGCATTGAGACACACATTGGCGACCCGTCTGGTGGAAGAGAAGACGCCGCTGAATATTGTACAGGGCATCCTGGGACATTCATCTATTGAAACGACCAGAAAGTATCTGCATAAGAATGACGATGTGGAGCGGGACGCGATCACCGCCATGACGGATTATCTGGACATGGAGAAGCTGTCAAATGCGCCTCGGCTCAACGGAGCCAAGAAGCGGGCGAAATTTGCGGGCATTACGCTGCCGAACTTTTCGGAGTGACTATGCATCCGCAGGATCGCCGGTCAAGAGATGATTTTGCAAACTCTGTGCGGTTGCCTACTTTATTGCAAACGGAGTTTGAAGAGCATTTCGAGCTGGATCGTCGTTCTACAAATTGGAGGAACTTTTTATGAGGGAATAAAAAAGAAAAATCCCGAGGAGACTCTTCGGGAAAATCAACTGCAAATTGCAACGGGGTAAAGAAAAAGTCCTGACACCCTTGAGTTTCAGGACTTTCTGGTTGCGGGGGGTGGACTTGAACCACCGGCCTCCGGGTTATGAGCCCGACGAGCTACCAGCTGCTCTACCCCGCGATGTTCACTTTTCCGCGGCTTCCGGTACTGCCCCGGAAGTGCTGGTAGCTACTCGGGTTATGAGCCCGACGAGCTACCAACTGCTCTACTCCGCGATATTTATTTTTGGTGCCGGTGACCGGACTCGAACCGGTACAGTATTGCTACCGGGAGATTTTAAGTCTCCTGTGTCTACCATTCCACCACACCGGCAGCTTATCGGCAAATATTAGGATACCATACTCCCGGGGAACTTGTCAAGAGGAAACTTTAAAATAAGGAAAGAAAATTGAAATGCCGCGAAATGCCACGGCATTTCAATCTGGAGCGGCTGATGGGAGTTGAACCCACCTATGCAGCTTGGGAAGCTGCCGTTCTACCGATGAACTACAGCCGCAGGAACGTATTGTATTATAGCAGACCTTTCTTTATTTTGCAACACGAAAAATGGCGGGTCTTCTGAAAAAGTTAGAAGGATCTCCGGGGGTCAAATGACGGCGGCATGAACGCCTTTGCACACTCATATAATGCACCGATCAGAAAGGGGAGGTCATCATGAAAAAAATCCTGGCGCTGATGGGCGCCGTATTGCTGCTGAGTGTCAGCGCCCGGGCTGTGGAGGTGTCCGCGCCCTCGGCAGGGCTGAGGGAAAAGGAGACAGGGACCGTGCGGTTTGCCAAAAACGAGCACGAAAAGCTGGAACCGGCCAGCGTCACTAAAATTATGACGCTGCTGCTGACCATGGAGGCTATTGACGGCGGGACACTGCGCTATGAGGACACCGTTACCGCTTCACCTCACGCCTGCTCCATGGGCGGCAGTCAGATTTGGCTGAAGGAGGGGGAGCGGCTGACCGTGGACGAGATGCTGAAGGCCGTGTGCGTGGTATCCGCCAATGACTGCGCCGTGGCGCTGGCAGAGCATCTGGCCGGCAGCGAGGAAGCCTTCGTGGAGCGGATGAACCGGCGGGCAGCGGAGCTGGGGATGAACGACACTACTTTCAAAAACGCCTGCGGTCTGCCGGTGGAGGGCCACGTCACCTCTGCCTACGACATTGCTTTGATGAGCCGGGAGCTGATGCTGCGCCATCCGGATATCCGAAGATACACAACGGTCTGGATGGACACCCTTCGAGATGGGGCATCCTCACTGGTCAATACCAACAAGTTAGTGCGGTTCTATGACGGCACTACCGGACTGAAAACCGGCTCCACCAACGCTGCCGACGAGCGATCCAGTGTAGATCTCGGGGGTCGCCGTGTCATTAAAGAAAAGATAACTTCGCGGCGGAATTTTAGAAACGTCGGCGACTGGGTTTGATGCATTCCA
>OLJF01001711.1_pt1 | contig 12711 bp, 9 predicted proteins | sample 1609751 | NCBI WGS metagenome assembly OLJF01 (sample SAMEA4350171, study PRJEB24818) | metagenome | biome: human; feature: gut; material: faeces | place: Denmark | collected 2013-09
CAACCACCCGGAATACGGCGTGGCGACCATCCCGTTCCCCATCCCCCGCGACCAGTACGCACACTGCATGGAGCTGTTGGAGGCGTTGGAGATCGGTGACGCGGTCAAGGCGGACTGCAAGGTGGAGGAGATCGACAGCTTCTATACTGTCCTCAAACGCACGGAGATGCTCACAGTCAATGTGGAGGAACTGAACTACCTCGCCAAGCGGCTGGACAGCTTCGACACCGGCGAGGCCGCGCAGTTTCAGGCGATGGCCCACAAGCTGGAGCTTTTCGAGCTGAAGGATCTCATCAACCTTACTTTCTGCTGCCAGCAGGCCACGGTCATTACTGACTTTTCCGACCTCGCCGCTGTTGGCCGTAACCACTACATGAACCTGCACGGCGGCAGCGCAAGCGTGGATGAGCTGAACAAACTGGATGGTGAGGAAACCGCGCGGCGGCTCATCGAAAACGGTAAGGTCATTGAGCTGCCAAGCCAGCGGTTTCAACAGTTCAGCCGCGCACTGCTGGCTGACTATGATTTCATCGCAGAGAACAAAAATGCCATCCGACACGATGATGACGCCAGGTACTGCCTGCTCATCCTCGACGCGGAGGGAAAGGACGGTTTCCTTGTTGACCCACAGGGGTACAACTATGCTCGGTACAGTGCCTTTGTTCCCAACGCCCGCAGTTTGCTGACGCCGGATATGGGGATCGACCGCAGCTACCTTTTGACCTGATGAACGGGTTGCACCACGGCCACGCACCCAGCCAGTGCCAAGGCTGCGGGAGATACTTTCTGACCACCAACGGTCACATCCCCAAATACTGCGACGGCGTCGCTCCGCAGGACAGCCGCTATACCTGTCGGCAGTACGGCGCGATGAAGCACCAGAAGGAGCAGAACAAGCAGCACCCGGTCTACCGCCTGTTCAATACCCGCACCGACACCATCCGCAAGCATCACTGGCGGGGAAAGATCTCCGACGAACTAAGACAGGAGGCGCTCTATCTGGCGGGGAACTACCGGGACAAGGCGCTGATGGACAATGATTACGCCGCTGACGGGTATGCGCGGGACATGGAATTGGAACACATTTACGCGGAGGCGGAAAAGCGGCTGAAATGAGAAAGGGGGCGGTCCTGTGCCGAAAAATATGTATACCGTTGCAGGAGATAGCCCCTGCAATGAAGCGCTGGCTTTGCGGATACAAGCCGGAGACGAGAACGCCGCGGAGCGGCTCATCGCACAGAATGAGGGCTGCCTCACCGAACTGGCGCGGGCATACACGCCATGGTGTGAGATGGAGGACTTGAAGCAGGAGGGAGCGCTGGCACTGCTGGACGCGGCAGGGCGCTTTGATCCCGCCTACGGAACAAAGCTGCTGACCTATGCGACGCCTGCGATAGAAGTGGCGATGATGGACTACGCCGCACGGTATTCTTCCTCTCTGTCTATTCCCATCAGCCGGTACAATCAACTGCGCAGGGTGGCATACCTCTGCGCCGAGGGATGGGACTCATCTGATGCTGAGTTGGTCAAGGTGGTGTGCGGAGAACTGAATGTATCTGCCAAGGTAGCTGGGACATTGATAAAAGAATACCGGACGCTGTTTTGCGTCCGGCAGTTAGGTAACGATGTGTTCTCCGTCAGCTGCGACGGCGATCCCGCCGTTGCCTATGACTGCCTCATGCGCCGGACGCTGCTGATGCAGCGGATGGAGGAGGTGCTGACGCCCAGAGAGCTGAATCTGGCGCGGAGCTACCTCGGCATCGGCCAGCCGGACGAGGCTGGCATGACCTTTCAGGAGTTGGCGATCTATCTCAACTACAACGGCCCCAGCGGAGCGGAGAAGGCGTATAAGTCCGCGCTGCGGAAACTGAAAAAGAACTTGTACGGCGGCGCCTACGGTCGGTGGCTCTCCGCGCAGAATGCCATCCGCGCCGCCAAAGCGGAGGCGGAGGCTAATCCTGGGCATTACACAACTCCTCAGACCACATGGTTGGATGAAAAGGAACTGATGGAGCAGTTTATCTGCGAGGTCGTTTCGCTGATCCGTGTTCATGAGGTATTTAGCGACGCATTGGAGAGTATTGCTGCAAAAATTTTTGAGGAGTCTTGAAAACTGTACGTTTTCAAGACTCCTCAAGATCATTCCAGCTCAAATGCGCCGGTATAAAGCTGATAATAATGTCGCTTGCCTTAATGATTTCCAGCTTTGTGTTTGAAATAATCTGATTGTCGGTTATTCTTTGATTCTCCTTTTCGATTGATAGTGCGGGCATTGAATAACGATGGCACGGAAGCTCTGCTTGCAGCTCCTTTCGCATTTCCTGCAAAGCTCGTTGTATTTCTTCCGTCCACGCTCGTCAAGAAAGAACGCCCATTCTCTCTTGAGATATTTCGGCATACGGGGCATAGCGTCCACCTCCTTTTTGCACTACCTATTTGCCGATTTGCTCCCGAAACGCAAAAACGCCTGAAACCGTTTCCCGCTGTACAGTTTCGGGGCGATTTCGGGCGTTTGCTTTCGATATGAGCGACTTTCAAAACGGAGGCGGTATCCTCTTACCGCCGTTTACTGCTTGCCGCTGTTTGTCGCTTCCGGGTAACAAAAAAGCGCCGTATTGCTACGACGCTTTTTCCTTTCTCGGAAAGATATTAAATTTTATTTTGTCAAACGCTTTTTCTTCCTGCCGTAAACGGTTGTTGCCGTTACCGCACCGTCGCTGACAAAGAGCAGCGCGATCCACAAAGCAAGGTTGCTATTGTCTCCGGTCTGAGGGGATTTGCTGTCATCCGGCCGTTTTGCCGTTACGGTATCGACCTGCTTGATTTCCTGTGTTGCTTTGGCGTCCTTGTAATACTTCTTGCAGCCGTCGCAGTACCAGTATTCGATATTGCCCTCAGAAGTCTTTGTTGCCGCCTTTGCATCTATATGCTTGAGGTTGGCGTGGTTGTTCGGGTCAAGCTCTCCGTAGCTTTCGCCGCAGACCTCGCAAATCGCCTTGTCCTTGCAGGTTGCCGTTCCGCCGGAATGTGCGTTCTGAATGGCTACAGTCTTTTCGGCAGAGAACTCAAACCCGTCAGCGGTCTTTGCACTTACGATCAGCTTAAAGCTGTTTTCTTTCGCCGGATATGTGGATGCTTTTATGATACCGCTGTACAAACCATTCTCAACGGTCGGCGTAAGAGGACCGTCGCCAAGTCCGATAAACTCATACCCATAGGCTGCATCCGTCGCTCCTTCCGGCAGGGTAAAGCTGAACTTGTAATCCTGCGTTCTGCAAACCTTGTTGGCACCACTGATGTTAATGGTCGGAATATCCTTTTTCGCAGTTTCGTGATTGCAGAATTTGCACTTCTGCCAATACTGTCCGTTTTCGCTCTGCCACTCGTAGGTGTGTCCGTCGTTCACGGTCACGGTAACCCTTGTCTCGTTGCCTGCCTTATCGGTCACAACAATCGTTTGCTCGCCGCTTGCGGGAGAGAGAATAAATTGACCGTTTTCATCAAGGATGACTTCCGTGCCGTTCACCTTCACTGTGCCGATATACTTTTCGTCAACGGTAATAGTCTGTGCTGCGCAATAGGTTTTGCCGTTCTCAATGCCGGTGATAACGGGGCTTGTTCCGTCCAGCACGATGCCGTTTGTGTTAATGTAGGCAACGTTTCCGCTGGTATCGGTCAGTTTTGCATAAATAACATACTCGTTATCGGGATTGATACTGAACGGTACGGAATATGCCGTGAAGGTCATTCCCGCAAGTTCCGATTCGGTAAGCGCCTTATCGCTCAGCAGGTATTCGATCTTAACCGCTTCACCGCTGTTGTCCGCAGCGGTAACGGTTACCATCTGCGTATCCTTAAAGAACAAACCGAAGGTGATGGTGTTGAAGAAAGACTTCCAGCCGTTTTCGGCAATCTTGATTTCGCCTGTAGGCACTGCAATATCACGCCACTGAGCCGTGATTGTCAGATTCTCCGCAGGCATGGTTGTCGGGAATGTTTTATCCCAACCGTTGAACTGATAGCCCTCTCTTGTCAGGGTCGGAGCGATAATCGGTGTGCCGTAATCCTGCGTTATGGTAATATCCGCTTTGCCGTTTTCGGGTTTGACTGTGATGGTATATTGATTGATCTCCCACTTCGCCCAGTATTCCTTATTGCCCGTTTCTGTACCGCCGATTGCCGTAACAGGAGAGCCGGTCAGATTTTCGTTGTCATACCAGCCCTTGAACGTGTGGCCTGTATAGGTCATATCGTCCGCCGTCGGCAGCGTTGCACCCACGCCGTAGGTGTATCCGGTGACATTGCCGTTGTTGATCGTTCCGCCGTTCGTGTTCAGCGTGACGGTGTAGGCATTTGCTTCCCACTTCGCCCAATATTCCTTGTTGCCCGTTTCGGTGTCGCCGATTGCCGTAACAGGAGAGCCAGTCAAGCCTTCGTTGTCATACCATCCCTTGAACGTATATCCCGTATAGGTCATATCGTCGGCTGTCGGGAGTGTTGCGCCCACGCCGTAGGTATAGCCTGTGACATCCTTCCCGTCTGCGATCGTACCGCCGTTCGCGTGCAGGGTTACGGTATAGGTCGGGGCTGTCCACTGCACCGTCAGTTCCGTCACATCAGCAGGAACACTGCCGCCGGGTTCGTAGGAATTGCCGTCGCTGTCAAGCCACATAAAGTAGCTGCCTGTATTTCCGTCCGGGCGGGTCATGCCGTCGGATGCGGGAGCGGTAAATGCGCTGCCGTTTTTCACGATGATCTGAATAGCATCGGAGCTGCCGCCCAGTTTGCCGCCGTTCAGGTCAAGGGTAACGGCCTTCAGTCCGCCAAAGCCCAGTGTGTCAGCGTTCAGGACTTCAAGGACGGGGCGGAAACCGACGACCGGATAGGAGTACGCAGCACCGTAGTTGGCCCAGTTGCGGGCCGAATGGTGCCCGCGAACCGCACGGAACCACGCGTCGAAAGAAACAGTATCCTGTCCCCACGAAAACATTATATTCCAGTTTTGGATATATCCGCTGTTCTTGTCCAGCATCGTGTCCCATTCGTTGCTTTGGGGCGTGCCGCGTTGGGAATCGCCCGAACCTGTAGACTTACTTCCCGCAGACGGCGCACGCAGCGTATAGCCCACGCCGCCGGCGACATAGTCCTTGCCGAAAATCAGACTTTTCGTATTTAAGTCATCCCAGCTTACCTTACGTGTTACGGCATAGTCCGCCACAAACAGGCTGTGGGCGTATTTGTTCTGCTGTGCATACTCCTCGGTGGTTGCCATCGCAGACGTGAGCTTGTAGGCGTCCACCGTTCCGGCATAGGTAAAGGGAACATAGTGCAGGGTGCTGTCCGGCAGACTGCCGTTTGCCGTTCCGGGGATGTTTGCGCCGGAGAGGTCAAAATAATATTTGTCGCCGGGCTTGAGGGAAAACTGCTCTGATAAAGTAAACTGCGCCGTGAGCTTGGTAACGTCCGCCGGAACGTTGTCGCCGGGGGCGTAGAGCTTACCGTTGCTTCCGAGCCACATGAAGTAACTGCCTGTATCTCCGTCCGGGCGGGTCAAACCGCCGGACGCGGGCGCGGTAAACTCGCTGCCGGTTTTCACGATGATGTAAATAGCATCGGAGCTGCCGCCGAGCGTTCCGCCGCCAAGGTCAAGGGTAACGACCTTCATCCCGCCAGAGCCCAGTGTGTCAGGGTTCAGGACTTCAAGGACGGGGCGGAAACCGAGGTACGGGAAGGAGAGCGTAGCAAAGTTGAGGTACCAGTAGCGGGCCGAATAGTACCCGCGAAACGCACGGTACGACGCATCAGCATAGTTGTCCTGTCCAAAGGAATACTTATCTGACCAGTTTTTGATATACCCAGATGTATTATCCTTCCAGTCTTGATTTGCCTTATCTAAAATCGCATCCCATTCGTTGCTTTGGGGCGTGCCGCGTTCTGAATCATCTGAGCCTGTATAACCACTTCCCACAGACGGCGCACGCAGCGTATAGTCCACGCCGCCTGCGGCATAGTCCTTGCCGAAAATCAGACCTGCGGTGTTCAGGGCATCCCAGCTTACATCATTTGTTACGGCAAAATCCGCAATGAACAGGCTGTGGGGATATTTTTCCCGCTGTGCATACTCCTCGGTGGTTGCCATCTCCGATGTGAGCTTGTAGGCTTCTATTGTTCCCGCATAGGTAAAGGGAACATAGTGCAGGGTGCTGTCCGGCAGTCTGCCGTTTACCTTTCCGGGAATATTCATCGCCGAAAGGTCAAAATAATATCTGCCGCCGGGGGTGAGGGAAAACTGTTCTTGATACCCAACGGTGAGATCGATGTCTACAAAATCGCTTGCATAGCCAGTTGTGCTGTCATAGCCCGAAATCCCGCTTGCGCCGAGCTGGATGCCCTTGCCGGTGTCCGCCGCAAATGCCGTTGTGGGCAACAGCCCCAGCAGCATCACGCAGCAGAGCAGAAGACTTAAAATTCGTTTTCTCATCTTGTTTCCTCCGTTTCGCCGTCCATCGACAGCTTAAAATCGTATTTCATTTCCAGCATAGCAAAGAGCTTATACATAACCTCTGTGGCAATCGCCTTGATATCCAGTGTCTGAATAAAGGCAAGCACCTTTTCCTGCTCCTCCTCCGGCACCTTGTACACCCGAAGTGCCGCCGTCAAAAAGCGGCTGAGCTTGCGTTCCAGTGGGAAATGGATGTCACATTTGCGTGCCATATAACTGCGCATCAGCCCCGCCGTGCCGATGTCCATTTCATAAAAATCGCTGTCGCTGTAATCGGGGAAATTCCCGCCGAAAATCTCTTTTAATTCCGCCGTGGTATGCACATAGATATATTCTGCCGTGTCCGGAGCGGTATAGGCTTCGATATAAATCTCTCGCAGATTCTCGTTCAGCTCGGTGAGGGTGAGCTGGATCGCCGTATCCACCGCATAGGCATACACCGACGGCAGCTTGCTGCCCGCAATGCTCCTTGCCACACCGAACTGACCGCCGAACATCGTCTCGGTCAAGTCCAGCAAAATTTTATCCTTGGTGGGAAACAGATTCAAATAGCTTCCTCTTGCAACGCCCGCTTCGTCAACAATCTGACTGACCGAGGTGTTTTTATACCCCTGCTCCAAAAAAAGACGAACGCATGCGGTCAGGATTTTCTTCCTTGTTTCGCTGCTGCTTCTTCGCAAATAAATCACCTCTCTATAAAAGTGTTAGTATCCGTACTAATAATATCATCTCGAGAGTGAAAAAGCAAGTGGTATTTGAAGCTTTCTGCGTTGAATTGTGACATTTTCGCAAACGCTGCCTTCTTCCATTACTCACAAAACTTTATGACTTCTTGATTACTTCCCGAAAAAGAAAAGCCGCCGTCGCTTGACAGCAGCCTTTCGGAGGATATTCGTTATGCGTAAATCAAATCGTTTGAAACAATTTCCCTATAGTCTGATTGAAACAACAAGGGAAAACGGTCTGGATCCGTACCGATATCTTTTGTGGGGGTTGCAAAGCGCACCCAAGTTGAGCGAGATGGACACAACATGGGAGGAACACCTCACGCCGTCCACGCACTGGATAAATGCGGGATGTCAAAAGATTAAAGAGAGCTGGCTCGTGCCAGCTCTCTTATACTGTGCGCTGTCAGGTTCTACGGTTACTATCAAAGTGCATTGACGGTTCCTGATTTCTCAAATATTCTGTTTCAGGCAGGTCTTAATGTCATCCTCAGCATTGGTAATAAGCCGCAAGTCGAATGTGTCCACTAAATACTGAAGCACATTCGGGCTCAAAAATGCCGGCAGGGTAGGGCCTAAATATATGCCTTTAATTCCCAGACTCAATAATGCCAGCAAATCAGCAACAGCCTTTTGTTCGTACCATGATACGATCAACGACAAAGGCAATCCGTTTACATCGGTACCAAAAGCATCTGCTAAACCTGTTGCGATCCGTATGGCAGAATATACATCATTGCATTGCCCGACATCCAAAAGTCTCGGCAGACCCGCTACTTCACCGAAATCCAGTTTGTTAAATCTGTATTTTCCACATGCGAGCGTTAATATCACGCAGTCTTTCGGGACCATCTTAGCAAACTCTGTATAATAGTTTCGACCGGGTCTTGCTCCGTCACAGCCGCCAATAAGAAAGAAATGTCTGATTTTTCCTGCTTTTACTGCCGCTACGATTTTGTCAGAATCGCTTAATACCGAATGATGCCCGAATCCGACAAGTATCTCGTGGGGCTTCTGATCCTCCGGATAGCCGCCCAATTCTATTGCCTGCTGAATGATTTCACTGAAATCCTTTTCACCGTTTTCTCTTTTCCCAATGTGTTTTACCCCTTCCCAGCCCACTACATTCGTGCTGTAAATTCGGCCTTTATAGCTCTCTCTCGGCCGCATAAGGCAATTCGTCGTCATTAGAATACATCCCGGAAGATCATCAAATTGTTTTTGTTGATCTTGCCACGCACCACCGAAATTTCCGACAAGGTGGGGGTACTTTTTTAATCCCTCATATCCGTGGCACGGCAGCATTTCACCGTGTGTATACACATTGACCCCCGTTCCCTTTGTTTGTTCCAGCAGCATTTCCAAATCCTTCAAATCATGTCCCGAAACAACGATAAAGGGTCCTTTCCTCATATGGATATTGACCCTATGGGGTGCCGGATTTCCGTAAACTGCAGTATTGGCTTCGTCCAATTTTTTCATAACCTCAATTGCCGCTTCTCCGGTGCGCATGGTCATTCGGATCAGTTCTTCCACTGTAAGGTTATCGTCTGTGAGAGCTTCCAATGCCTGAATATAAAATTCATCTACCTCATCACTGTAATAGCCCAGTTCTCTTGCCTGATGCCCATAGGCGCTGATACCTTTCAGTCCGTATAAAATGGTTTGCCTCAATGAGCGAATATCCGGGTCAAGGGATTTATCATACATAATTCCCGCGAATTGAGCATCCTTTAGCATTTGTGTTTTTGTTTCGGGAAGATCATAAGTGGCGTATGATGTCTGATTGTGAAGCTCTCCTGTGATTGTTCTCAAATTTTCTTTTATCCGTTGTGATTCGTTCAATAATTCCACGTGTACTTTCGAATCAAAATTAACATTCGTCAGCGTTGTGAAAAGAACGTTTTCGATAAACCGTATGATATTTTTATCGATATGCTGTCCCTCATTTTGCAGAACTTTTCCGTAACAGCTGATCCCTTTGATTTGAAAGATCAGCAAATCCTGCAGATTGGCGATTTCCGGTGTCTTTCCGCAAACCCCAAGCTTTGTGCAGCCCTTTCCGTTCGCTGTTTGCTCACATTGATAGCAAAACATTTCGTATCCTAAATCCATATTATTCATATGCTGACCATCCTTATCTTTCGTTTTTATAGTTAAAGTATCGGTCAGGAAACGAAAAATATACTTGGTATGAGAGACCTTACTAATTGTCTCATGTGTGTCTATGCGTCATTTGCTGTGGCGGTTACGTCGAAACAACAGATATCGTTGCAGACAGAGAAACACCAGAAGTTTTCTTGTTGACAAACTATCGCCATAGCGATATAATCAATTCGGGTTAAAACTATCAGTGGAGCGATAGGCTCGTGAAAGAGGCACAGCTATGAATAAAATAATCTGCGTTTATCATGGTTCCAGTCAAATTATCCAACAGCCTGTTATTGGCAAAGGAAACCCAAACAACGATTACGGACTGGGGTTCTACTGTACTGAGAGTGTGGAGCTTGCAAAGGAGTGGGCTTGTTCCACTGAAGCGGATGGCTTTGCAAATCGATATGCCTTTGATTTAAACGGCCTGTCTATCCTCTCGCTTACAGGAGGTAATTATCATATTCTCAATTGGCTTTATGTGCTGCTGAATAATCGGAAGTTCCGTATTGGCGGGGCAGTCGCAAGGCAAGCCAAGCAGTATATTGACGAGCATTTTGCGGTAGAGTATAAGCAGTATGATGTCATCAAAGGATATCGGGCGGACGATTCTTATTTCTCATTCGCAAGTGCGTTTCTGAATAATACGATTTCTCTCCAACAGCTTGAAAAAGCGATGTTACTTGGGAAGCTGGGCGAACAGATCGTTGCGATGTCGGGAAAAGCGTTTGCTCGATTTACATTTGAGGAAGCCATTCCTGCACCGTGTGATATGTATTATCCGAAGAAGCTGGCACGAGACAGTAAAGCGCGCGAGGATTTTGCAAAAGAGAAGGATCGTGAAACGGTTTTGTCTGAAAAATATGTGCTGGACATCATTCGGGAAGAATGGGGGAATGAAGATGAACGCCTACAACGAATTATACTTGGATGATGCGATGGCCAATCTCGGAGATATGGTCGAGTATGCCGTGTGTACACTCGGCTATGCACCGGATGACTTCTTTGGCTGGTTCATTTCCTCCGGAATTGCCTCAAAATTCGAGAATGGAAATCCAAAGTATGTTGCAGGAATGTCGGGGGTTGAACTGGCAGACGCTGTGCTTGCTGCCGTGAATATGCAGAGTGAGCGTCGTCATCAGCCTTATCTATCCTCAAAGGGGAGAGAGTACTGGGCCGGATGGATCCTTGCCTATTACCAGTGGGAAACAAACCGACGCTTCAGCGATATGGTAGAATACGGATTGACACTATCGGTAGTGATGTCTCTATATATCCTGCACGAAGCGGATGTAAGCAAATTCGTGGAGAGTGCAGATGAGATCATTCAAAGGAACAAGGATAGCCGTAAGTCTAAGCTACAGCTTATACGGAAGGCGAGAGGGCTGACACAGCAGCAGCTCAGTGAAGCATCCGGAGTCTCCTTGCGAATGATCCAGCTCTACGAGCAGAAGCAGTACGAACTTGCAAAAGCGCAGGCCGGTATTGTGCTTGACCTTGCCAAAGTACTTGGATGCGATGCCGCTGATCTGATTCAGGGATAGAGGGTAAAGATATTCAGCTGAACTGGGCTGCTGAACCCGCATTTTATCCAGACTACTATTTGACTACTACCGCGAAAAATCTCGAAAGCCCTGCCCCACAAGGCTTCCGAGGTTTTTCTTAAAAATGGTGGAAATTTGTGCAATTCCCACCAAACCATTGTGCCACAACGGTTCGCGGCTTGACGGCCTGATAACTCCGACTCTAAAGGCCGCTGGTTCGAATCCAGTCGGGCGTACCAAAAACCGTCTCAAGCAATATGCTTGAGACGGTTTTTATATGCAGAAAGTTAGGGGAATTGAAACCTGATTTGACCACTACTGCACATTTTGCGATCCAACTGAGCTATTACGCTATGTCATATCTCCAGCATTTCCTGCAATCCCGCGCTGGCGGCCTTTTTGTTCTTGTCGAAGGCGTGTGTGTAGATATCCAGCGTGGTGGAGGGCTGGCTATGGCCGAGGATGCCTGCTACCGTTGCTACATCCGCACCGCCTGCGATCATGAGGCTGGCGGCGGTGTGTCGGAGGGAATGGACGTTCAGCTCCTGCGGCAAGCAGTTCTTCTTGAGGATCAGCTTGAAGCGGTAGGTGAAGGTGGTGGGCGTCATAGGGAGCTGCGTTCCCTGACGGCGGAACAGGAAGTCATCAGCGGTCAGCTGCCGCTGGTCATAGGTTTCGGTGATATACCGGCATTCTTTTTGGTACTCCCGCAGGAGACTTTCCATCTCGGCGGAGAAGTAGACATATCGGTCCCCGGAGCGGGTCTTGGGTTCCTTGACGAATATCTCATCGCCGGTAATTTTTACAGCGTTGCGGCAGATGTGGATGGAACGCTGCTCCCAATCAATGTCACACCATTTCAATCCGCAGCACTCGCTCCGACGCATCCCCGTGGCGATGATGAGCTTGAAGTAGGTCTCATACTTGATGCTCTCATCCTCCAAGGCGGCGATGATTTTTTGCGCCGTTTCTTCATCAGCAATCTTCTTTTTGCACTTGCGCCCGGCGTAGCGGTAGGTGCGCCACGCCGGATTATGCGAAAGAAAGCCACCCTCCACGGCATCAGAGAGGATGCTGCACAACGTCGCGTGTACGCCCTCAATGGTGTACTCGGAGAGTGGCTTTTTTGTATCGGGACGGATGACTTTTCGCAGTTCTGCGTAGAAATTCCGGAAGTGCTCCGGCCGCAGCTCGGTGAGCTTGTAGTGACCCAGCGCCGGGAGAATACGCTCGATGTCCTGCCGGTCGCGGCGGATGGTGGACTTCGCCAGCTTGCCGGGCGCGATGTCCGTCAGCCACAGGTCGATGTATTTTGCCAGCGTGAGCTGCTGGACGGGCTGCGGCGTGTGGCGGCAGTCACGTTCAAAGAGGACAGCCTGTTCGTTGAGCCACTTTTCGACCTGCCTGGGCGTCAGCTCCTCCGGCGGGTGGACGGTTTTCTGCCGGGGCTTGACGCGCTTTCCGTTGTAGTCATAAGCCAGTGGTTTTGATTTTAAGCCTTGCCGCCGTTATGCAGTCTTCATATCTTGACTATTACCATTTAACGGCTGGTAAAAAAAGGCTGTGGGCCACCCAGATGGGCTCCGCTTTCTGGATCAGCTCCGTGGTCGGAGGCCACCACAATCTCATGCTCAGACGCCAACAGCCGGGAGAGCACCCGATCATCGACCCGGCGCAGGAAAGTCTCCTTTTCCGCCGAATCGTGGCGATGGGCCGCTTCATCCGCCCCGTTGATATGCAGCAGCACAAAGGGGCAGCGTTCCGCCGCTCGCAGGGCTGCCTCTGTCTT
>OLJF01001727.1_pt1 | contig 12566 bp, 10 predicted proteins | sample 1609751 | NCBI WGS metagenome assembly OLJF01 (sample SAMEA4350171, study PRJEB24818) | metagenome | biome: human; feature: gut; material: faeces | place: Denmark | collected 2013-09
GCCTTGCACGACGCACCGACGGTTTTACATCAAATCCATTTGCGGGGCCCTGGCTCTGCAAAGAGACCTTGGACTTCTATTCAAAGTGCTACTCGCGAAATCCGACAGACCCGCTTGTTTCGCCGCTTTTCGGAGATGTTTCCGGGCTTCCTCCGTCCTTGATCTTTGCGGGCAAGGATGAAGTCCTTCTGGATGACTCGCGCCGTATGCACAACAAACTTGTTTCATCCGGCTGCACAAGCGAACTGGTAGAAGCCGAAGGCATGTGGCACGCCTATGTTCTTTACTGTATCAAGGAACGTGCATGCGACCTTGACCGCATCAATGACTTTTTAAACCGTTTCCTTTCCCACGAACGCAAGCTTCGCTGGATGCGGCTGGATAACGCCGCAAAAATCTATCCCGCCGCAAAACGCAGAAAATGGAATAACTTTTTCCGTCTTTCCGCAACACTCTGCGACGAGGTGGACAAAACAGTCCTTAGGAACGCAATGGATGTCACCATGCGGCGATTCCCGTCCATTGCCGTTCGTCTTTGCAGAGGCGCATTCTGGTATTATCTTGAAGAACTGTCCTCCGCACCCGAAATCACGGATGAAAAGAGCTGGCCGCTCGCACACACGCCGTTTGAAAGCATCAATGAATGCGCACTGCGTGTCATCGTCTACAAAAACCGTATTGCAGTTGAATTCTATCATGCATTGACGGACGGCACAGGCGGTATGGTGTTTTTAAAATCACTGCTTGCCGAATACATCGAACAGAAATACGGGGTTGAAATTCCCAATGAATGCGGTGTGCTGGACAGGCTCACTCAGCCGCAGGAAGAGGAACTTGAGGACAGCTTTTCGAAGAATGCCGGTTCCGTAAGCGTCAGCAGAAATGCGAGCACCGCATTCAAGATTCATTATACGCCGGAAAGGGATGATTTCAGGCACCTTACAACGTTCATCTTGGATTCAAACGCAGCTCTTGCCGCGGCAAAAAGCTGCGGGGTGAGCCTTACGGTGTACCTGACAAGCGCAATGCTGCTTGCATTGCAGCGGATTCAGGATGAGCAAACGCCCGATAAGCGCCGGCAAAAGCCGATTCGCGTCGTTGTTCCGGTGAACCTTCGCCGTTTATTCCCAAGCCGCACGCTTCGGAACTTTGTGCATGTCATTATGCCGGAGATCGACCCGCGAATGGGCGACTATGAGTTTTCCGAGATTCTGACATCGGTGAAACATCAACTCGGGCTTCTTGTCACAAAAAAGAACCTTTGTGCAATGTTCACTCCGAACGTCAATGCAGAGCGTTCGCCCCTGCTCCGCGTGATGCCGCTTTTCCTTAAAAACATTGCAATGAAGCTTGTTTACGACACCGTCGGCGAACGCACAAACTGTCTTAATCTCTCTAATCTCGGGGATATTAAAGTGCCGGATGCAATGCGCCGATATGTAACACGATTTGATTTCATTCTCGGCGTTCAGGCAACCAAGCCCAACAATTGCGGAGTTTTGTCTTACAACGGCAAATTGTATATGAATTTCATTCGCAACACTGTTGAACCCGTGCTTGAATTTCAATTCTATCAGGTTTTGCGCGAACTTGGGCTTCACGTCAAAGTTGAAAGCAACGGTGCGGGCAATGTGTTGATTCCAAACTGAAAACGGCAATGCAGCCCGATAGTTTGAAATCAATAATTTACGGATTCAGAAAGGAGACACAATATGTACTGTATAAAATGCGGAGTTGAGCTTGCGGACAGCGAAAAAGTCTGCCCGCTTTGCGGAACGAGGGTTTATCACCCCGATATAGAAATTAAAACCACCGAACCTCCATTTCCCGAATACAAGCTCCGTGAACCCCGCATGAATCTCAGGGGTATTATGTTCATCGTTACCATGATTTTTGCCGCGCTGATCGTTCAGCTTGTTATCTGCAACATCAGCATCAGCAATGCCTCGGAATGGTCCGGCTACGCAATCGGTGCAGTGCTGCTGCTTTATGAGCTCGTTGCGCTCCCGCTTTGGTTCAAACGGCCCAACCCCGTTATTTTTGTTCCCTGCGGTTTTGCTGCCGTGCTTGCTTATCTGCTTTATATCGACCTTGCTGTTCACGGAGGGTGGTTCCTCAAGTTTGCATTCCCCGTTGTCGGTGCATACGGATTGCTCGTTACGGCGGTTGTAACACTGCTGAAATACGTTCGCCGCGGACATCTTTACATCTTCGGCGGCGCACTTATCGCACACGGAATTTACATGACATTTTTGGAAATGATGATAAATATTGCCTTTTCCGAAAAAACAGTGCTTCAGCTCAACTGGTCATACTTCCCCTTGTTCGGATGCTTTATTCTCGGAATGGGATTAATCATCGTTGCGATAAACAAACCCATACAGGAATCGCTTAAAAAGAAATTCTTTGTTTAATTTCCGATTAAGATTGGATTTCAATAAATATTTGCAATTTGAAAATGCTTATGCCCGATGTGCATGGGCATTTTCTTTTGCGCATAGCAATGCGGCTTTTCGGGGCATACTAACGAACGGCGGGCAGCGGCTTGTTTCAAGCCGTTCAACCGCAAAAAAACACACGGAGGACATTATTATGCAGAATCGACAGAACGGCAGTACCGGCAGCAATTCCGGCAGCAGTTTCGATTCCTTCTTCAACTCAAACCCGTCTCATTCAATGGGTTCGGCGAGTTCCGGGAATCAGTCCGCCTCTTCGGCAAATTGGAACACCGAAGCGGCCTCCTCAATCGACACAAAGGATCTTTCCATCCTGCAGGATGAAATGTATTCCGAAGCGTTGCTTTTTAAAAAATGCACTGTTTATGCCGGGTATTTTAACGATCCCGCGCTCAAACGCATGGCAGAAAACGCTGCCGGGCATCACCGCAGGCATTTTGATACGCTTCACGGCTATCTGAACGGCAATAACTGAGGAGGGTTACAGGCATGAACAATCAGAAAACCAACAATGCTTCCATGAGCGAACAGGAACTTCTTACGGACCTTCTCCATTCAGAAAGGGACGCCGTAAAGCAGTATGCAAGCAACTGCACCGAGTCGGGCTGTGAAAACCTGCGCAGTCTGCTTATCAACTGCATGACCGAATGCTCCGAGGATCAACTCGCCGTGTTCGAACAGATGAAGCAGCGCAATATGTATAAAACCAAGCCCGCAAAGGTTCAGGAGCTTCAAACCGCAAAGCAGGATATGACCTCGCTTCAGCAGCAAACGTGGTGATGTGCGGAAAGTGTTGATGCCGCGCAATCGCTTGTTTCGATAATGCGACACCAAATGACAGCGCACTGATATCGCTGCGCTGAAAAAAGCCGCAGCAGGGACTGTTGTATCAGTTCCCAAACAAAACCGGGCAGCCCGCGAAGGGTTGTCCGGTTCTTTTTCGCAGCAAAACATAAAACGGCTGCATGAATTCCCGCTGCACCTATGTCTTGTATTATATTTGCGGCATGTCAATCAGAATCACTCAAGTATTGAGAATATTTCTCCGTCGGAGTATGTAATGAATAATCTATTTGTTATTTCTTAATATCTTTTCATCAGTTCCTTCCGTCCGGTTTTCGGACTTTTTTACGTGCTCATTGCAAATGCTAATGCAAAACGGATCGCTGCATCCAACGACCCGTTTTGCTTCATTGCGGCGAATATCCGAATTCAGTTTTCGGGCAATTCAATTCCGCTTCTTTTTTTCATTTTGTGATTTGATTCGCAAATCAGTTGAGGCCCATTGCAATACGCATAATGCCGATTGCATCAACGATGTTTACAACGCCGTCCTCGTTAACGTCGCCGTGAATGAGCTGAGTTTCGGTCAATTCAATGAGACCGAGTGCGTAACGCATTGCGAAAACAGCGTCCGCGGTGTTGGTGTTTCCGTCGCCGTTGATATCGCCGTCATGCTCCTCAACAGGAGGTTCGGGAGTGGGCTCGGGGGTAGTTTCGGGAGTGGGTTCGGGTGTTGAGGGAGTCGTGCCGGTGAAAGCAACATTATCAACGCAGACGCAGTCCTCACCCTGGCTTCCGCCGGAGTCCTTCGTGTATTCCCAAACAAAGTAGTACACGCCATCCTCGGGAGCAGTGAATGTGTAACGCTGCCAATCGGGCTCGGTAACGCCGGACTTGCGGAGTTCAACCTGCCTGTTGACATAGAAGTTGAAGAAATCGCGATCTGTCTGGCTGCTGCAGATATAGTCGAATGCCATCGTATCGCCGCTCTGCATCGCTATGGTCAGCATGAGCTGTGACTTGCTGTTAACAACGCGCTTGTTGCCGGAACGTGCGAAAACCCTTGTTCCGTCATCAACAGCAGTGAAGGGATACTCGGTGGAAGTGCCGAACCAGAGATTTCCGCCTTCAACGTTGAGTGCTGCCGCAAGTGATTCATCACCGGTAACACTGACGGCGATAACAACAGTGCCGTAAACACTGCCGTTAACCATGACCGTGCCGGTCACGGTTGCGGTGCCGTTGCCGCTGCCGGTAATCTTTACCCTGCGCTTGTTGCCGTCAACAACAGCAACGTTCTCATCGGAAGAAGTCCAGATAATGTCATAGAGGTTTGCATCCTCGGGTTCGCGGTTAAACTTGACGGTGACCGTTTCACCGACTGCAATATTTGCCTCGTTCGCGCTGAGGGTATAGCCCTCGAGTGCAATAGGTTCTTCGGATTCGCCGAAAAGAGTCCAATCGCAGTAAACCGTCTGTGCCTGGTCGGGATTTGCGGGGAAATCATCAACGGGGCTCATGACGATGGGCCATGCATCACCGTAAGGATCAACGGGACCCCATACGTCAACCATTGTTGCGTATGCTTCGGCAATAGTTCCTTCTTCTTTGATAACGTTCCAGAAAGTTTCTTCGAATTTGTAGTCTCCGACGAAGGTAACGCTCTGAGAATAGCCGTAAACCGCACCGCAGCCTGCACGCAGGAGCGCAGCGCCGGTAGTGCCGCGGCCGCTGAGCTTCATGCCTTCGCAGATAGCCATCCAAACGAACGGGTTGTCAAGTGCGCTTGTTATATGGTTCTCGACATATCGACCGTCAATGAACGCTTCGTTGCCTGAGCGAACTGCCCAGCCGTTTGCATAATCCTCGTTGGTAATGCCCTGGTTGGTGGTAAGGCAGAGATAAGAGGAAGTGCCGCTTGCGATGCCGTGGCTGTCGTAAATGACAGCACCCTTGTCGGGGAATGCAGCAGCGATCGCGGGACCGGTTGCATCATGGCCTGCAAGAATTGTCAGCGTGCCGCCGGTTGCCTCCGCAATGGAAGTTGCTTCACGGCGATACTGATCGGTGAAGGTGGGGTCATAGCCGCCGTAATAAGGTCCGACGAGCAGAACGTTCGGAGAGGTTGCGTCACGCATTTCAACGACTTTGCCGTTGGATGCGTTGAAAGTTACGGAACCTTCTTCGGTTACATTTGCTTCAATTTTGTTGCGGAGCCTGTAGTTGTATGCACAGTGCATTCCGTTGACGGTAAAGAAGAAACCGTCGGCGGTGAAATCGGAAAAGCTGTCTGCATCAACATTTTCGTTGTTGAGAGCAGCGGTGTAAACGGCGTTGATAACGTCGCTTGCGGGAAGGTTGTCAGCAAGTGCTTCGGCTTCGGCAATTTCAATTGCCGCCCAAGCATCATCCATGCGCACCGACAATGCTGCATCTGCCGAAATGGAGCTGATTTCCTCTGCAAATGCAACGGGAATGATGCTGAGCATCATCAAAGCGGCGAGCACAACGGCCATGATTCTGCGTGTTTTCATGTGTTTCGTGTTCTCCTGTATTGTTAGTTTGCACACAGCACCGCTTCATCATTTATCAATGCAAAAGCAATGCATTCGTGCAGCGCATTTATGCGCCGCCTTATATTTTATAATTTATTTTTCCCGCTGTCAAGAACACTGACGTCATATTAGAATTTATATCATTTTTGCAGCGCTGCCGTTATGTAAAAAGGGTGCAAGTATTACCCGCACCCTCTTCTAAAACGTAAAAATTTCCGCCGATTATATTAATATGCTGTGCTCTCTTAATCCTTATCGGAATCGGAGTCGTCACCTTGGGGCTGCTCTTTCAGCCTCACAACAGTTGTTTCGATTCTGTGATCGCGAATTTCGAGAACATCTATGTTCATGATGTCCGTTTCAATGCTGAAGGTTGTTCCGTCATCGGCAATTCTTCCGAGGGTTGCAAACACATAGCCGCCGAAAGTATCATACTCATCGCACGGGAGCTTGATATTAAGCTGCTCTGCAACATCCTCAATCAAAGCGCTGCCGCGAATGCGCCAGTTGCCGTCCGGAAGGTGAACAATATCTTCCTCCGTCTCAATGACATCGTCCTCATCGTCAAGATCACCGACAAGCTGCTCAACAAGATCGTTCATCGTGAGAATACCGCTCATTCCGCCGTATTCGTCAAGCACAACCACAAAACCGCGCCTTGAATGCTGCATATCACGGAACAAAACGTCCGCTTTTACGGCTTCAGGCACAAAATACGGCGCACGAACCGCATTTTCCATGACGCTTTTACGACTTCTGTCCGCAAGGCGGAAATAATCCTTTGAATTCAGTATGCCGATAACGTCATCAACGCTTTCACCGCAAACAGGAAACTGAGAATACCTGTGTTCATAAATGGTTTTTTCCCATTCTTTGTCGTCATCCTCCTCCCAGAGGATTACAATATCGGTTCGATGCGTTGCTATTTCACCTGCGGTAAGATCGTCAAATTCAAATACATTTTGAATTATTTCCTGTTCGCTGCGGTCGATTGTGCCCTTTTCTCCGCCGGCATCGACCATCATGCGGATTTCTTCTTCCGTGACCTCTTCATCGTCGCCGTTCGGATCGATATGCATAAGCCGCAGGACTCCGTTTGTTGAAACCGTAAGCAGCCAGACAAGCGGAGCAAAAATCGTTGAGACAAAATTCAGCAGTCCGCTGATGCTCAGCGCAAGGCTTTCGGACTTTTTCATCGCAACGCGTTTCGGCACAAGTTCACCGAAAACAAGGGTGACGTACGAAAGCAGGATCGTGATAACGATGATGCAGAGTGATTCCGGTATGTTCGGAATAAGCTGCTTAATGTATTGAGCAAAGTTTTCCGCTGCAAATGCACTTGCAAGGAAACCGGCAAGAGTTATTGCAACCTGTATTGTTGCAAGGAAGCGCGCCGGCTGCTTTGTCAGCTTCGCAAGGCGTTTTGCGCGTTTGTTGCCGCTTTCGACAAGGATTGCAAGCTTTGCATCGCTCACGGAAAGCACGGCGATTTCAGCACACGCAAAAACTGCGTTCAATGCAATGAGTACGATTTGCAAAACAATTTGCCAAATAATGGTTCCGGCATTATTGCTTGCTGCGGCGGTAAGTGCGTCTTGTGCGTGGAAAAATCCACGTATAAGCGGGTCGATGTCTGTCATAGTCAGATATCCTTTCAAGATTCCTTTCAAATTCGATTTTTCCGGCAGTTTCGCCGCAGGAAGAATTGTGTGCGGAAAGCGCGAACACTATTTGAATGTAACAAAAAACATAGCCAAACAAACTGCGCTCGTTCGGTTATGCCCGTTCGTTCCGTATTCGGTTATGCTGACGCTTTCGGTCGCTGCTGTCGCAACTGTCCACAAAAAACCTCTCTGCAACTGTTCTGCTCCTGATATTATACACAGTTTCGGCCGTGTTGTCAACACCCTTTGCATGAATGTCATGTTGCTCGAAACTCTTTTGTGAATATATATTGTTTTTCATTGAAAAAAACCACACCTTATGGTAAAATGCGATTGAAAAAGACAGTTATCGGAGGAAACCTGTATGCGGCGCGCGCTGAGCATAATCGCTCTTGTTTTAACAGGAGCGGCGTTCATTCTTTTGTGCCTTATTTGGGTGCTGCGAATCAATGCGATTATACCTGTTCTGATGTTTGCGGCAGCAATCATCCTGCTTGGGATATGCAAAAAAATGCCTGTCAAACCTCAAACCGGCATTGATAAATCACAAATCAGCAATGATGCTTTTTTTGATGAAGACAGCAAGTAGGTGCGTTCACCCCGCCGTCGTCCGCCGCACGGCGAATGATGCACAGTAAATTAAAGCGAAATCAAAGAACCAAAGACTGATGCCATGAAAAATAAAACAGACAATACCGCAAAAAAATCAAACCTGAAGCGTTTTGCTTCCTATTATAGGCCGCATATCGGCATGTTCACTGTCGATATGCTTTGTGCGTTGTTCATTTCATCCGTGGACATCGCCTATCCCCTGCTGTCCAAACTGGCACTGGATCGCTATCTTTCCGCAACCGCGCCGCAATACCGCCCGTTTTTCATTCTTATGGCGGTATGTTTCCTGCTTTATATCCTTCGCACCGGTGCAACATATATCGTCACGGCACTCGGGCACAGACTCGGCGTTCATATTGAGGCCGACATGCGCCGCGATGCTTTCACGCATCTTCAGCAGCTCGGCTTCAGCTTTTACGACAAATCACGCACGGGCAAATTGCTGTCGCGCTGCACAAACGATCTGTTTGACGTTACGGAGCTTGCTCACCACGGTCCGGAGGATGTTTTCATTTCCATGCTGACATTCATCGGCGCGTTTGTTGTAATGCTCACAATAGAGTGGAGGCTTGCTCTCGTTCTTATTGCCGTCGTTCCTGTTATGTTGATTTTCGTTATGAATCTGCGGAAGCGTATGAGCCGCACCTCGCGCAAGGTCAAAGAAGGCATGGCGGTTATCAATTCGCAGATCGAATCCTCCATAAGCGGCGCACGGGTTGCGAAAGCCTTTACAAATGAGGATTATGAGATTTCAAAATTCGAGCAGGGAAACGGCATTTTTGTCAACTCCAAGTCTGCGTATTACAAAACTATGGGCATGTTTATGGCGGGAATGGAGTTTTTCACAACCATCCTCAATGTCATCGTGCTTGCCGTGAGCGGTGTGCTTATTATGAAAGGCGAAATGACGACAACGACGCTTATCATATTTATGATGTATATCTCATCATTCGTTACCCCGATACGCAAGCTTTCCGCATTTGCGGAGCAATACACAATGGGCATGGCCGGTTTTAAACGTTTCACGGAGCTGCTCGATACAAAAGCCGAGATTCAGGATAAACCCAATGCAATCGAGCTCAAAAACGTTAAGGGCGACATTGAGTTCAAAAACATTTCCTTTGCGTACGGTTCCGGCGGCAATGTGCTTGAAAACATTTGCCTCAGCATCAGGCACGGACAGACACTCGCGCTTGTCGGTCCTTCCGGCAGCGGCAAAACCACTCTTTGCCACCTTTTGCCCCGTTTTTATGATATAACCTCCGGCAGCATCACCGTTGACGGAATTGATATTCGCGATGTTACGCTTTCATCACTGCGCCGCAATATCGGCATCGTTCAGCAGGATGTGTTCCTTTTTGCCGCGAGCATCAAGGAAAACATTCGTTACGGCCGAATCGATGCAACCGATGAAGAAATCGTGCAGGCAGCCGTTGCGGCGGAAATTCACGACGATATCATGAAGATGCCCGACGGATATGACACCATCGTCGGCGAACGCGGCATAACGCTTTCCGGCGGGCAGAAACAGCGTGTTTCCATCGCGCGGATTTTTCTGAAAAACCCGCCGATTCTCATTTTGGATGAAGCAACAAGCGCATTGGATTCCGCAACCGAAGCGCGCATCACGCAGGCATTCGACAGGTTGAGCAAGGGCAGAACAACGCTTGTTATTGCACACCGTCTCTCCACAATTCGCAACGCGGATGAAATTGCCGTTGTTGACGAACACGGAATTGCCGAAATGGGAACCCACGATGAACTGCTCGCCGCCGGCGGCGAATATAAAAAACTGCACGAAGCGCAAAACAGATTTTACGTTTCTGTCTGAAGAAATCAAACTGCAAAAGGAGTCCTGAATTATGAAAATACCTAAGAATGTGAACGTCGTCAACGATTCGTACCGTACACTGAGTGAACGTGCCATCATGCTGCGCAACACGCTTGAAAAGCTCGGTTACAATGTTGAATGGGGCTATTATGATCGCCACACCGTTACCGTGAACGGGGACAACTTTCTTGAATACTATCCCATCCCTGTTCTGACCGTGAACGGAATCTGCGATATTGCCGTTGACTTTTTGCAAGTGTCGATCGACGGCAAGCTTTTCGCCGCCGAGTTTGAAGAAAAGCTCGATTTTGCAAAGCTTAAATCACACGGGTTTGAATGCTACGGCGCTGAGAACTATCTTGAAAGCCTGTATGTTCCCGGAATGAGTTTTGAGGAACTTGTTCAAATCGTACGCGCCTGCGGCGAATCCGAAATCGGTGTTGCGGCAGCGTTCGAGGGCGAACCGCTTACGAAAGAAATCCTTGAGCTTATGCAGGTTTTCATCAACATGGGCACACACACCGAAGCGCACAGCCCGATTGACGAGGGCGATGAAACCGAAAAAAACGCGCTGAACGGAATCGATGAAAGCACTCCGGCTTTTCAGGTTGCGGATGCGCTGTTAAACGAATGATGTTTTTACATAAGGAGAGGAAAAATGCTTAACTATATTCTTGACGAACTGAAGAAAATTATGGCAATAGACAGTCCGAGCGGATTCACGCGCAAAGCTGCGGATTACATCATGCAGCAGCTCCGCGAGTTCGGTTTTGAGCCCGAGCTTACCCGCAAGGGCTGCGTGCTCTGCTGTCTCGGCGGCGAAGGCAGCCCGGTTGTCTTCTCTGCACACATTGACACCCTCGGCGGAATGGTATCCGAAGTCAAGAGCAACGGAAGGCTTAAGCTGACCCGCATCGGCGGCATGAACGCAAACAACGCCGAATGCGAAAATGCACGTGTCTATACCCGTGACGGCAAGGTTTTTGAAGGCTGTTTCCAGATGAACAACCCTTCCGTTCACGTCAACGGCGAATACGACAGCCAGAAGCGCAGCTACGATAACATGGAGCTTGTGCTTGACGAAAAAGTGTTTTCCGCCGACGAAACAAAAAAACTCGGCATTGCAACGGGCGATTATGTCTGCTTTGATCCGCGCACAAGAATCACCGAAACAGGCTATATTAAAAGCCGTTTCCTCGACGACAAGCTCAGTGCGGCGATTCTCATGGGCATTGCAAAGGCAATTAAAACAGAAAAGCTTTCTTTGACCCGCAAAGTTTACATCTATCTCACCGTATTTGAAGAAGTCGGCCACGGCTGCTCAAGCGGTATTCCCGCCGATGCCGAAGAGATCATCAGCGTTGACATGGGCTGCGTCGGCGACGGACTTGAATGCAAGGAACATCAGGTTTCCATCTGTGTAAAGGATTCACACGGTCCGTATAATTACGATGTTACGTCCCGTTTTGTTGAGCTTGCAAAGAAGCATAATCTTGATTACGCGCTTGATGTCTATCCCTTCTACGGTTCCGATGCGGATGCGGCGCTTGATGCCGGGTACGATCTGCGCCACGGACTTATCGGAGCGGGAGTTTATGCTTCCCACGGATATGAACGTTCCCACATTGACGGCGTAAAAAACACTTATGAACTTGTAAAGGCCTATATTACCGAATGATTCAATGCGAATTTCTCCGAATCATTTGATTCCCAAAAAAAGGATATAACCGCCGACAGCTGCGGTTCGAGCTTCATTGTTCCGAAGTTCCGAATCGCAGTTTTGTTTTTCAAAGTGAGAGGTATGCATTTGTTAACGCATTTTCTGCATTACTGAGTATAATTTTAGTTTGAATTGTGGCAAAACTGTTAACAAACGGAAATTGCGCATGTTCCTGAATTGCACCCGATACGACTGCTGCGTATAATAGCAGGGTAATCGGCGGAACACTGCACGATCCGTACGGACGAATGCAGCCGGCGTTTATATCCAAACAGATTGTTTAGTCATTCACCGGAATGATTTTATTGACCGAAAGGAGATTCTATGGATAAGGTTCAATATTACCGCAGAAAATCCCTGCCCCTTGAGATGCACAAGATTTGCATCGTTCAAAAAACACGCATCCCGTCCGTTGAAGAACGCGTCAGCGCAATTCGCGAAGCGGGCTTCAATTCATACTGCCTCCGCAGCGAGGATGTTTACCTCGACATGCTTACCGACAGCGGCGTCAACGCAATGACCAACGAACAGCTCGGCGCGATGATGGTCGGCGACGACAGCTATGCCGGCAGTGCAACCTATTATCGCCTTGCTGCCAAAATCAAAGAGATTTTCAACAAGGATTATTTTCTTCCCGTTCATCAGGGCCGCGCCTGTGAACATATGCTTGCGCTTGCGTTCGTGCAGCCCAAGCCCGGTTCGATCGTTCCGATGAACTTCCAGTTCGGCACCTCCGTCGGCAAAATCAAATACTGCGGCGGCGACTACGTTATCTGTTTACAGGAAGACGGGCTTAACAGGCAGAGTTCCAACCCGTTCAAGGGCGATTTCGATCTTGAAAAGCTTGAGCGCGTGCTCAAAGAGCAGGGCGACAATATCGCCTTTGTCCGCATTGAATCCGGCACAAATCTCATCGGCGGCCAACCCATTGCGCTTGATAACATG
>OLJF01001736.1_pt1 | contig 12500 bp, 9 predicted proteins | sample 1609751 | NCBI WGS metagenome assembly OLJF01 (sample SAMEA4350171, study PRJEB24818) | metagenome | biome: human; feature: gut; material: faeces | place: Denmark | collected 2013-09
GCGAAGGCCCGCATCGGCAAAATCCTGAAGGTATTCGTTGTTGAACTCGTAGCGGTGGCGGTGGCGTTCGTGAACCTCTTCCTTGCCGTAGTGCTTTGCTGCAAGGCTGCCGGGCTCAAGGCGGCAGGTGTAGCTGCCGAGACGCAGAGTACCGCCGATGCGTTCAAGGTTGTTGACCTGATCTTCCATCAGTGCAATAACGGGGTGCTTTGCGTTGAAGTCAAATTCGGTGGAATTTGCATCTTTCCAGCCGAGAATGTGGCGTGCGTACTCGATTACGGCGATTTGCATACCGAGGCAGATACCGAAATAAGGTATGTTGTGTTCCCGTGCATAGCGGGAAGCAATCATCATGCCTTCAACACCGCGTTCGCCGAAGCCGCCGGGAACAAGAATGCCGTCCACATCCGCAAGGATTGTGTTCGGATCATTGTGCTCAAGCTCTTCTGCCGCGATCCACTTAATGTTGACTCTTGCATCGTTTGCAATGCCGCTGTGTTCCAATGCTTCGGCAACGGAAAGATAAGCATCGTGCAGCTCAACGTATTTGCCGACGAGAGCAATTGTGCATTCCTTGGTTGGCTTGAGGGCGGATTCAACCATTGCACGCCAATGCGCAAGGTCGGGATCGCGCTGTTCAAGCGCAAGCTTTTTGAGCACGACGCTGCAAAGGCCGCGTTCTTCAAGCATGAGGGGAACATCATAGAGGGAGCGGGCGTTAAGGTTTTCAATAACGCATTCTTCCGCAACGTTGCAGAACAGACCGATCTTTGCACGGATGCTGCGATCGAGCGGATAATCACTGCGGCAAACGAGGACATCGGGCTGAATGCCGATACTTTGCAGTTCTTTGACGGAATGCTGAGTGGGCTTTGTTTTCAGCTCACCGGATGCCGAAAGGTACGGAATGAGCGTAACATGGATAAAGCAGCATTGATTCTGCGCAAGCTGAGTTTTAAGCTGGCGAATAGCCTCAAGGAAGGGCTGGGATTCAATGTCGCCGACGGTTCCGCCGATTTCAACAAGCATGATCTCGGGTTTGATTGCGTTGATGGCCTTCTTGATGCGGAGCTTGATTTCGTCCGTGATATGCGGAATCACCTGCACCGTGCCGCCCTGGTAGCCGCCGCGGCGTTCGCGGTCGAGAACTGCGGAATAAATCTGTCCGGTGGTGGTGTTGTTGAGCTTTGTGAGCTCTTCGTTAATAAAACGTTCGTAATGGCCGATGTCAAGATCGGTCTCTGCTCCGTCATCGGTCACGAAAACTTCGCCGTGCTGATAGGGGTTCATCGTTCCCGGGTCAACATTGAGATAGGGGTCGAGCTTCATAATCGATACGCTGTAGCCCCTTGCTTTCAACAGCCTGCCCAATGCGGCGGCGGTGATGCCTTTGCCCAGCGAGGAAACTACGCCCCCGGTAACGAAAATCAGCTTGGTGTCCATGTGTTCCTCCTGAATATAAAATCGTCAATGCACCGCAGAAGGAATGCGGAGAACACTCCGCGCCGCTGCGGCACACAATAACTGTCCATTGAATAATATTATAGTTAAAACCCGCCGCGTTTCAAGCCCTATATGCGAATAAAATCCGATATAATTTTTCGCGGCTTTCCGCGGCGGAGAAAAAACTGTTTCGGCACTGCATTATTCTTCCGTCGGTATCGGACGGATATGCCAGAGTTCTTCGGAATACTCCCGAATTGTTCTGTCGCTTGAGAACTTGCCGGAATTTGCGGTGTTCATAAGGCATTTTCGCGCAAATGCCCGCTCATCCGCCGTATCATAAATTGCACGGAGCTTTGCTTCGATATAACTTTCAAGGTCATATAAATTGAAATAATAGTCCGGTTTGCGCCAATCGCCCGTCAAAAGGGAGTTGTAAACTTCCGTAAATACGCGGCGCGCTTCTTCTTTTGCTCCCGAATCCTGCGGCAGTGTGTAAACGGCATTCAGAATGCTGTCGTCAACAAGGGAATCAACCGCGCGGCGTACGACGGAGCTGCTTTCGTAAACGGTGCGTGGGTTGTAATGCGGGCGGAGGCGGGTCAGCTCCTCGACCCTTGCACCGAAGATATAGTTGTTTTCCTCGCCGGCGCACTCGACGATTTCGATATTTGCGCCGTCATATGTTCCGAGAGTTACGGCACCGTTTATCATGAACTTCATGTTGCCCGTGCCGCTTGCCTCGGTTCCGGCAGCAGAGATCTGCTCGGAAATATCTGCTGCGGGAATGATATGCTCGGCATAGGAACAGTTGTAGTTTGAAACGAACACAACCCTCATCTTATCGCGAACGGCCGGGTCGCTGTTGATGCAGCGTGCAAGCTCGTTGATGTATTTAATGATGTTCTTCGCCATTATGTAACCCGGAGCTGCCTTTGCACCGAAGATGAATGCGGCGGGGGGCATATCGGAAAGCCGTCCTTCCTTAAGCTCGCGATAGATATGCACAATGCTCAGTGCGTTCATAAGCTGCCGTTTGTATTCATGCATGCGCTTCACCTGAATATCAAAAACGAACTCCGGAGGAATTTCAACACCCTCCTTTTGAAGAATGATATCGGAGAGCTTGCGTTTTGCCTCGCGTTTGACGGCAATGAAACCCCGAATCAGTTCATCGTCGATCAGGGGTTCAAGCTTTTTAAGCTCGTACAGGTCGGTCATAAAGCCGTAGCCGATGCGGCTCCCGATAAGTGTGGAAAGTGCGGGGTTGCAAAGCCCGAGGAAGCGGCGCTGGGTCACGCCGTTTGTTTTGTTCTGGAAGCGTTCGGGATAAACATCGTACCAATCCTTAAGCACTTCGGTTCGCAGCAATCCGGAATGGATCTGCGCAACGCCGTTGACGTATGAGGAAACAAAGGTTGCAAGCCTTGCCATATGAATCCGTCCGTCGGCAACGATGTACATTGAGTTTATCTTTTCCTGCGGCAGCCCGCGGGACGTCAGTTCGCGGTGCAGTGTATCGTTAATGCGGAAGATGATATCGAGAATATTCGGAATAACGCTGCGGAAGAGCTCACAATCCCATGTTTCGAGAGCCTCGCTCATGAGCGTGTGGTTTGTGTAGCTGAATGTGCGCCGCGCAATGTCCAGTGCGTCGTCAAAACTTTTGCCCTCGTTCATAAGCAGACGGACAAGCTCCGGAATGCTGACCGTCGGATGCGTGTCATTAAGCTGTATTGCGTTCATCTCCGCAAAATTATCAACCGTGCCGAAAACACGCTTGTGACGGCGGAGAATGTCGCCGAGCGATGCGGCGGAAAGGAAATACTGCTGCTTCAGGCGCAGGCGTTTACCCTCGTATGTGCTGTCGTTGGGATAAAGCACACGCGTAATGTCCTCAACGGCATTCTTTTCGCGGACGGAAAGCGCGTATTCCTGCGAATTGAATGCGGCAAAATCAAATTCCTCCTCCGCTTCGCTCTGAAACAGGCGGAGAGTGCCGATTGTTGAAGTGTTGAAACCGATTACAGGCATGTCATAGGGCACGGCGAGAACGCGCCTGTCCGCGAATTCAACAACAATGGTTTTATCGTCGCGTCTGCGGCTCCACGGATCTCCCTGCTTTTGCCAATCGTCAGCACGTTCAACCTGAAAGCCGTTCAAAAAACTCTGCTTAAACAAACCGAATTTGTAGCGGATGCCGTATCCGTCAAGCGGAAGGTCGTGAGTCGCCGCGCTGTCAAGAAAACATGCCGCAAGCCTGCCCAACCCTCCGTTGCCGAGAGCGCAGTCCTCGATGGATTCCATAATGTTGATATCGACTCCGCGCAGAGCAAGCAGACGGGATACTTCCGGCAAAAGATTCAACACGAACAGATTGTTGAAAATCATTCGCCCGGTTAGATATTCGGCGGAAAGATAGTATGCCCTCCGCCCCGTTTCACGATTGCGGCGGCTCCTGCGCCAATCATCCGCAACGGCATACATCACCGCATCGGAAAGTGCGCGGTGCAGCTGCTTCGCATCCGCCTCGTTTATGTTTATCTGATAGTCGCTGCGCAGAATATCCTCCGTGCGCCTGATGATCCCTTTTGCATCCATAAGCATGATTCCGTTACCCGTGGCTCTCGGCTGCCCGAAAGCGTCCTTTCGCAGTCTGATTAATGTTTTCAGCTTATTATACCATATGCGGCGCGATTAGGTAAGTACCGGGTGACGGGAGTTGATGATGAAACAACGGGTACCCTTTTTGAAAACAAGCAGAGAATATCGAATAACTATTTTAAAGAAGATGATAACTTAGAAATATTTGTATATTTAACAGATGAGGAACTGAGTAATGCCTAAATAAAAAGCAAAAAGATATAGACATCTGAAGAGCTGTTTTAGTTATAAGCACAAACAATTTAAAACAGTATCGATTCAAATAAGGAACATGAACCGCTTCAAATCAGAGTTTTTATTCTAAAAACAGTAGCGAAACTATTTAAGTGCAATCAGCAGCATAAAATAAACAGAACAAAAGGGCATGAAAATATAATGATACTCAACTCAATGTGCATGTGGTATAATATTAAAAAAGGAGCGCTCTTGCTGAAATAACAATGTAGAACGAAAGATTCACCAACAGTTTCAACACGATATGGTTGATGCCAGTAAAGCAATGATATCAACTGGTATAAGTTGATAAAAAGATTTTTAATATGAACCATTGATGGAATCGTAAGAATCTTGCCGTTGCAAAGAAAATCTGCATGTGAACAACAGAATTGTGTCTGTGCTGGTTATTGGTGAGAAAAGGCCTATAAAAGGATAAAAGAAGATTTGGTAAAAGATATGCTGGTTTTCATCAGGCAGTATAGGTATTTTAGTATTTATGAAAAATACATTTGAGTTGAGGCTTTAGATAAAACATTCAGCTGAAAGTGTTTGCATAAGGTACAAATAGACTTAACTGCTTTATGATGACAAATGAATGTATAAGAAGAACAAGGAAGAATAGTTGCTGTTAATGAACATAAACGATTATAAAAATCAGAATTGCGAGTGCGGCAAGCCGCAAAGAGCCAAGCCGCGCTTTTTGACTCACCGTGTTTCCGAAGCCGAAGCGGGGAGGAGCGTGCAGAGTTTGCTCAGGAACGAGATGCAGCTTTCGGGGGGGCTTGCTGCGCGGCTGAAGCGGGTTGAAAACGGAATTACTCTTAACGGAGAGAAGGTGTTTTCAAACGTCCGCGCCGCGGAAGGAGATATTATAGCGGCGGCGATAGGCTTTTGTCCGGAGCGGTGCGGAAAATTGCCGTTTGAAGTGCTTTTTGAGGATGAGGATCTGCTGATTATCAACAAGCCCGCCGGTGCAGCGGTTCACGGATCGCGATACGATGATTCCGTGCCGTCGATTGAGCTTGCGGTAAATGAATATTACGGCGACGAAGGTTTTTTTCATCCCGTGAGCAGGCTTGACAGAGGCACGACGGGTGTAATGACGATTGCAAAAAACGGTTACATGCACGAACGTTTATCAGCTTGCCTGCATACGGACAGCTATGTGCGTTTTTACATCGGCATTTGTCACGGTTGGCTCGGGGCGAACACGGGAACTGTTGACATGCCCATAAAGCGGGAGGACGGCCCGTCCGTGCGGCGCGTCATTGACCCGTGCGGTGCGGAGGCGATCACGGATTTTCGCCTTCTGAAAGATTACGGATTTAACGGCTGCCGCGGATTTGCGGCGGAGGAAAACGAACAGGCTGAAAACATCGTTATAAAAAAAGAAAACGATGCTCAAAGATATGAAAACAAAAGCGGGCTTATTCCTGTCGAATTCCGACTTCGCACGGGGCGGACACATCAAATACGAGTTCATGCGGCGGCAGTAGGGCACCCGCTTGCAGGCGATTGGCTCTACGGAACGGAGAAGCCGGAGCTTATCGGGCGGCCGGCACTGCATTCATATCGGCTGGAGTTTGTTCACCCGCTGCGCGGAGAAAAACTCTGCATAAAAGCCGAATTGCCGCAGGATATGCAAAAATTGCTCAGCAGACACTGAACATAATCATGCCGCAAACATAAACGAACAAAATATAAATAAGGTAATAAAGAAAAACAAAACCGAGTGACCGACAGCTGTGCTAAAAGTCGCTCGGTTTGTATTTTTCAGCATTTTAAAACGGAAAGCGAAACTGAAGATTATTTGCTGTCGGTTTGCGTGCCGCACTTTGCCGCAGCTCTTTTCTTTTTATACACGCCCCACATGCGGAACGCGGTTGAAACAAGCAGCACACCCACGGCGACTGCGCCTGCAATTGCGGCGGTTGCCGATCCTTTGGCCCACGCCTCGTTCATTTGGCTTCTGGAAATAAAATCCATTGTGTAGTACAGTCCGGCACCGGGAATCAAAGGCACAAGTGCCGCCATGAGATAAGCTATCGCCGGGAATTTGCGGATACGCGCCATGATTTCGGCATATGCGGAAGAAACGGCGGCAGCAATAAGATAGCTTGTTGCTTCGCCGATGCCTGCACGCATACAAAGGCAGCAAACCACCCATGAGATAATGCTGCCGACGAGACAATAGGGAATGCCGCTGCCGTGCATGTTCAGATACAGTCCGAATCCGAGAGTTCCCACCATTCCGGCGATGCATTGCACGGCAAGGCTGTGTTCAACAAGCTGCGGACTTCCGGCAATTGTGCCGAAAATCTGACGTGAAAGCCCGAATGCCGCACTTGTGCCAACAACAAGCGCGATTGCAATGATGACGACCTGAACAAGGCGGTTGATGCCGGAAAGAGTGTCCCCGTAAATAATATCTCGAAGGCTGTTTGTAAAAAGAAATCCCGGAACAAGTATCATTATTGCTCCGATTGAAACAACATCCGCATTGTCGCAAAGACCCAATACGGTGAGGGAATATGCGGCAAATGCAAGCACAAACCCGCCTACGAAGGTTTTGAAGAACGGGTTGGCGTGCAAAAAACCCATGCCCTGAATACAAAGCCCGACCGCAATGCCGCAGAGCCCGGAACCGAGAGCGTCACGCAGCGTTCCGCCGAAAAACACAGCAAAACCCGCCGCAATGAGAAAGTAGCCGAGATACGCAATCGGCAGTTTGTATTTGCGTATGCTTTTTTCGGTTTCACGCAAAAGCTGCCGCGCCTGACGAACCGGCGGCGTTTCCGCACAGATCCGACGGCAGAATGCGCTGTACATCTCAACGCCGTCAAGAAGCGTGTCGATGTCTTTAACTCTGCGAATCTTGGAGTAAACCTGCCCGTTTTCGTCCTCAAGTCCGGCAAAAATGCTTCCGGGTATTACGAAAACGTCGGATTTGTCTATGCCGTATGCTTCGATGATGCGCACGACGGTTTCCTCAACACGGTATGTTTCCGCGCCGCAGCTTTGCAGCCGGACGGCAACCGCAACGGCAAAGTCCAGCAGCTCTTCGGGATTGGTCACGGCTGTGTTTCCGCTTTTGCTGCCGACAGATTCAACATCGTGAACGGCAGCAGATCCGCTGCAAGGCCTTTTCGCCTTCGAAATCTTTTTATTTGAAAATTCGGATTTATTTGTTTTTTTTGCTTTCTTCATGTTTTTGTCCTTTCGGAGGGAAGATGAAGGCTTCGGAACAGGGCTGCCGCATTTTGCGCGGGGCGTGGAGGTGTTCCGAATTTAACGTCGAGTATAACAGCATACTGCGGAGAATTCAAGCGGGGAACAATGGCTTTTACGGTTATATTTTTGTATTTTTGTGTCGAAACGATAATGCGGAAGAAAGGACTGAGACAGACCTTCTTCCGCATTGCGGCATTGTTTATTTGTCGGCACTGCACGGATTGCGCCGCGCGCAGGGCATTATTCGGCGACAGCGCAATTCGCACGGCGGTTTAATTTAATCCCGCGTTCGGGATATAAGAGCTTTATTCTCTGTCAGCAGCCGCATCCGCAGGTGTTGTTATTGCCGCATCCGCAGCTGTTGTTGTCACAGCCGCAGCCGAGACCGTTTTCACCGAATGCGCCGAGCAGGGCAAGGATGATAATCCACCACCAATTGTTGCCGCATCCGCAGTTGTTGTTGTCGCAGCCGCAGCCGTTATCGCAGCCGCAGGTGTTTCCGTTGCCGAAGAGGAGCAGAAGGATGATGATCCACCACCAATTGTTGCCGAAACCGTTACACATAATTTGTTGCCTCCTTGATTTTTTGCGGCGATTCCCGCCGTCACCCCCATAATACGCAGGCGGGGCGGGATGTGTTACGGCAATTGCAAACCGCGCTTTCGAGTTCGGCCGAATTGCCGCACCGGAGACGATTTTCATAAAAACATTAGCGATGAATTAATACTTGAAATTGATTTTCGGGATATTGAAGAAATTCGGTATTAATGGTATAATAAAGCCGAATCTTCCTGCGGGCGGAATATGCACAGGCGGGTGATTCGGCTTTTTCATGAAAGGATACGAAACGAATGAAACTCGGAGTTATCGGCTTGCCCAATGTCGGCAAGAGCACGCTCTTTAACGCTATCACCAAGGCGGGCGCACAGGCTGCGAATTACCCGTTCTGCACAATTGAACCCAATGTCGGCATTGTCAACGTTCCCGATGAACGATTGGAAGTATTGAACGAGATGTATCATCCGAAGAGCCTTGTTCCCGCAACAATACGTTTTGTTGATATTGCGGGGCTTGTTCGCGGTGCATATCGCGGCGAGGGTTTGGGAAACAAATTCCTTGCGCATATTCGCGAAGTGGATGCGATAGTTCATGTTGTCCGCTGCTTTGAAGATTCAAATATCGTTCATGTTGACGGTTCGGTTGACCCTGTTCGCGACATGGAAACAATTAATCTTGAGCTTATCTATGCCGACCTTGAAACGATTGAACGCCGCATTGACAAAGCAAAGAAAAATTCAAAAAGCGGAGATAAAAAGTACCTTCACGAAATTGAATTTCTTGAACGCATTAAGGCGCATTTGGATTCCGGCAAGCCTGTGCGGAGCATGGAACTTACGGACGATGAACGCGCTGCGGCGGACGAACTTTTCCTCCTGACCACAAAGCCCGTTATCTATGCCGCGAATATAGCCGAAGATGAAATCGGCAATGAACCGCCCGCCGTGCAGAAGCTTTATGACGAAGCGGCAAAAGAAGGTGCGGCTGCGCTGACCGTATGCGCAAAGGTTGAAGAGGAACTTTCCGAGCTTACGGATGAAGAAAAGGCGGCTTTTATCGAGGATCTCGGCATTGGGCAGAGCGGCCTTGACAAGCGCGTTCAAAAGAGTTACGAATTGCTCGGACTAATCAGCTTCCTGACCGCGGGGACGGACGAGGTTCGTGCATGGACGATAACAAAGGGAACAAAAGCTCCCGGTGCGGCGGGTAAAATTCACACGGATTTCGAGCGCGGGTTTATCCGTGCGGAAGTTGTGCCCTATGAAACGCTCATTGAACAGGGCAGCATGGCGGCCTGCAAGGAAAAGGGTCTTGTTCGTTCCGAAGGCAAGGATTATGTTGTTCAGGACGGTGATATAATCGTTTTCCGTTTCAATGTCTGACGAATGAACCTTTTTGCATATCACAATTCAAGATTGCTTGACTGCCGCTTTCCGCACGGTGCATTGAAATGCCGCGGGGAAGCGGCTTTGTGCATTTATCTCTCCGGGCGCGATGCGGCGCGGGCGCGTGCATCGTTGCGGCTGTGGGCCGACGGGAAAGAACTGCTCATTTCGGCAGAAAAAATCTCCCCTTGTTCATGCGAAAAACTGCGCTCGCTGCCGCTTGAAGGGGATGGGGGCTTTTGCTTTTCGTTCAATATCACTGCTCCTGCCGAACCGCAGTTGATATGGTATTATTTCATCATTGATGTTGCTCCGGAACATGACGGAGGGGAAACGACGCGGCTGTTTTACGGCGCGCCCGAAACCCGCAGCGGCATCGGAAAGTTTTACCCTGCATGGGAGACACCTCCCGATTATCAGATAACGGTTTTTGCGCGCGATTTTGAAACTCCGAGTTGGTTCAGACACGGAATTGTCTATCAGATTTTTCCGGACAGGTTCAACCGTGAGTGTTTAAACGACTCGGCACGGGGCACTTGCATTCCCGCGTTTTCAAGGGCTGAATACCATGAAAAACTCGGCCGCCGAATCATCAGGCACAAAGACTGGTTCGAACCCGTGCTGTACAGCCCCTGCGCAGGGGAAAAATTCTATTCCCCGTGCGATTACTACGGGGGCGATTTTGCAGGGATAAAACAAAAGCTTCCCTATCTTGCGCAAATCGGAGTTTCCGTTATCTACCTGAATCCGATTTTTGAGGCCGCAAGCAATCACAGATACAACACTTCCGATTATCTGTCCGTTGACCCGATTCTCGGCAGTGATTATGATTTAACCGAGCTTTCAAAGGCGGCGGCGGAATACGGCATCCACTTAATGGCGGACGGTGTTTTTTCACACACCGGGGATGACAGTGTTTATTTTAACAAATACGGAACATATCCCTCGTGCGGCGCATACAGCGGTGCGGATTCGCCATATTATAAATGGTACGAATTCGAACATTTCCCGGATGAGTACCGATGCTGGTGGGGGTTCAAAACCCTGCCGGAGGTGAATGAGCTTCAACCCGATTATGTTCGTTTCACAGAAAGCGTGCTCAAAAAATGGGCAGGCTGCGGTATAACGTCGTGGCGGTTGGATGTTGCGGACGAATTGCCGGATGAATTTATAAAAAAGCTGCGCACAGCACTAAAAAAGCTTGATTCGGACGGTGTGCTTCTGGGTGAAGTTTGGGAGGACGCTTCAAACAAGGTTTCGGGAGGCGGGCTGCGAAAGTTTGTTCTCGGGGACGAGTTGGACAGCGTCATGAACTACCCGTTTCGCGATGCGGTATGCGATTTTCTGACGTGCAGGACGGATGCATATGCGCTGTATGAAACGCTTTCCGGGCAGCGGGAACGTTATCCCGAACCGTTTTACGGTGCCTGCATGAACCTTCTGGGCAGTCACGACACGCAGAGAATCCTGTCCTGCCTGAGCGATGCACCGCCCAAAGATACGTTGACGAGGGAACAGCAGGCGGAATATCAATACAAACCCGAAGCTGTCGTGCGCGGAAAGCGTCGGCTTTATGCGGCGTTTGCGCTCATGTTTTCAATGCCGCAGCCTCCGTGCATATACTATGGTGATGAGGCGGGAATGATGGGCCTTTCCGACCCGTTTAACAGGGGTTCCTATCCGTGGGGACGGGAGGATATCGAAATACGCAGTTTTGTCATGCGGCTTTCGGCTCTCCGCCGCCGCAATGCTGCAATGAGCAGCGGGAAAACGGCATTTGCCGCTCCGTGCGCCGATGCATTCGCCGTGCTTCGGTGCCGAGGTGAAGAGAGCGCGCTCACACTTGTCAACCGCGCCGATCATGCCGTCTGCGCCGCGCTCAGTGCAGAGGATTTCCGTGAAGGTCCGGATGCCTTGAACGTCCGCACGGCGGATAAATATTCCGACGCATTTGCCGATGGTACGGTTTTGCAAAAGGATTTGGGCACGGGGCATATCAGAGTTGAAATCCCGCCGAACGGTTTTTTGCTGCTTTTGAGCCAAACCGCCGAATAACGGGTGAATCAGTGTTTGTGCGGCGAATTCGAACCTCAAAGCCAAACGCAAAAAGAAAAATAATTAAGAAAGGAAACTTTCGCTGCGGCGAAAGCGGGTAAAAGAATGAAAAACAGTTACGGGTTTGACAGACTTTCGCGGGACATGCTCATGCTTGCCGTCGCTCTCGGAATAATCGGTCTTGCCTTTTTCGGCAGCATATCGGGTTTTGTTCTTTTGTTCACGGCGGTTTTGCTGACGGCATTGATGCTTTTCAGAACTCTTTCCGCAAACGGGAACAAAAGAGCAAACGAATTGCGCGGTTACGAACGCGTGTCGGCATCGATAGACAGTTTTTTTGCAAAGCTGTTCAATCGGATTAAAAATTTCTTTAAGAGGCATAAACAATATCGGTATTTTACATGCCCGAAATGCCGCCAGCGTCTGCGCGCACCGCGCGGCAAGGGCAAGATTCGGGTCACATGCTCAAAATGCGGCACACAGTTTGAAAAGCGAACCTGATTATTTGCCGAGAGGTACGGCCGATACCGAAAAAACAGGCACTGCGGCGATGCAGCGCATTCCGTTCCGAATCGCAGGAACATCGATGATGCACCGAACGTGCCGAATTGCGTTATGAAACTTATTACATTCAAATTCTGCGCCGCCGGATTATTGCGGCAGAAAGGAACAATATGCTTGAATTCAAATTTGACACCCAGCTGCTGATCGAGGGCAGAAATCTTTCCGAGGATGAAATTTTTGATTACATAACAAAAAATATTGAGGGCGACTGCCTGCTCGCAGTGGGCGATGAAAGCCGTATCAAAATTCATTTTCACACAAACTCGCCTGGGAAAGTGGTGGAATATGACGCCTTATCGGGGGAGACTTACGTTATCGTGATCAAGAACCTGGAGAGGCAGGAGCCGCGCCTTTAGGGCTCAGCGTGTTCTCAACATACAATCC
>OLJF01001739.1_pt1 | contig 12476 bp, 9 predicted proteins | sample 1609751 | NCBI WGS metagenome assembly OLJF01 (sample SAMEA4350171, study PRJEB24818) | metagenome | biome: human; feature: gut; material: faeces | place: Denmark | collected 2013-09
ATTTACTGTTGTGCAGGCGGAGCCTGCTGTCGGCTTGTTTCTCGGGAAACATTCCCGAGGGGAACAGGCATGAAAACCATCCCCGTGATCGAAGTTCTCGCGGGGGGAGAGTTAACCCGCCGCTGCCGCAATTGCTTTTTTCGGGGCGAAGCCGAGCGTCGGCGCACTTTATTGAGGAGACATATAATGAAGAAAAAATTGCTGCGGTTCGCCGCACTGATGATTGCTATGGCTTTTGTTTTTGCAGGCACTGCCTGCCGCGGAGACGATGTTGTTGTTGACATAGGCCATGACACGCCTGCGCCGACAGCAAAGCCGACAACGTCGCCGACGGCCGAACCGACACCGGAGCCGACGGCCGAACCGACGCCGGAGCCCACCCCTGCGCCCGTTCACGCAACGCTCATGTTTGTGGGCGATTTGATGTGCCTTTCAAGCCAGCAGCGCGGCGCGAAGCAGCAGGCGGGCGGCAGCGGTTATGACTTTTCTCCGTCATTTGCATATGTCAGGGAAGTTTTTAACAATGCGGACTGCGTCATCGGCAATCTTGAAACATCGCTTTCGCATTCGTGGCCCTATGCAACGGAGCAGCGCAATATCGGCGGAATGCCCAACTGCAACGGACCCAAGCAATATTTGGGAGCATTGAAATTTGCGGGCTTTGACGCGCTTGTGCTTGCAAACAACCATTGCTGCGACGCGGGAGTTCAGGGCATTATCGAAACCACTCAGGCTGTTGAGGAATACGGCTTTCCCTACACCGGACTTTTCCGCGAAAAGGACGCGCAGCGGTTCGTAATCCTTGATGTTAAGGGGATAAAAGTCGGCCTCCTTTCCTATGCCGAATTCTATAATTCAAAAGATAAAGCCGTTCGCGAAGCGGGCTGTGAATACATGATAAACACCTATTCAAAGGAACGCATTGCCGAGGACATTGCGGCGGCGCGGGCTGCCGGGGCGGAGCTTATCGTGGCCTATAATCATTGGGGCGCGGAACATACGCACCAACCCACACCGAAGGTCGTGACTCACGCTCAGGAGATGGCGGATGCAGGCGTTGATATCATAATCGGCTCACACTCCCATGCGGTTCAGCCCGTTGTTTGGCTTACGGCGGCGGACGGACGGCAGGTGCTTTGTGCATATTCAATGGGCAACTTTGTGTCCAGCATGGGCAGAAGCACCGCGAACGACACCTTCATTGCGGAAATCGGCATCGTTCGCGAGGGGGGAAGTGTGCGCGTGGAGAGTGAGAAATATCATCCCTGCCGCGTGTTCCCGCAGCTTGAAGGCTATTGGTATGTTGTTGTGCCGACGAACGTGACGCTTGTTAGAAGCATCATTCCGCAGCTTAAGGCGGCGGAAGAAAGGATAACGGCAATTGTAAACCCGGAGGGAAGATAAAATCTTAATATGAAGCTGCTTTCAAAAATCCTTGCATATGCTGCCGTGCCGTGCCTTGCTGCCGCGCTGCTGATAAGTTTTATCGACCGGCTTTCGGGAGATAAGGTTTGGATCAAAAGGGAGTATGAAAAACTTGATATAAATGATTACACCGGCATGAGCACGGACGAGATGTGCACCGTGTATCTTCGCATGGTTGATTATATGAAGGGCGGGACGGATGAGCTTCAAACGGAAGTCACGGTGTTCGGCGAACGCACCGAAATGTTCGGCGAGCGGGAAATTTCACACATGAATGATGTCCGAAAGCTCTGGTTCGGGGTTGAAACAGCGAAATACATTCTGTTCGCCTTTACAGCAATTGCGGCTGCGCTTGCTCTGTATGTTTACAGGCGGAGAGCCGCCGTCGTGCTTGCCCGCTGCTGGCTTATCGGGATTTGCGTCATTGCCTTCATTGCGGCTGTGCTTGCAGTTTGGGCTGCCGTGGATTTTTATTCGTTCTGGATACTGTTTCACGCAGTATTTCTGGATGTTCCGTCTGCAATGTTTGACCCGGCGGAAAGTTTGATGATTCGCATCTGCGTTCAGCAGCTTTTCAGCGATCTGATACTTCGCATTGCAGTTTACACCGTGAGTGCCTGTGCGGTTATAAGCATTCTCGCGGGGATTGTGTGCAAAACCTCGGGAGCAGGCAAGGGAACCGTGAAAAACAGACTTAGGGATGTCAAAGACTAATTTCACTTAATCAAATCAACCGTTTCGGTTACTGCCTGCGGAAGCGGGAGTCGGCTCGGAAAGTGAAAAGCGGTTTGGAAAGGAAAATCAATTTGAATTGGTCCGAAAGATGTGAACCCGCGCTGAAACGCTTTATGAGCGGGGAAAATGAACTTATACTCGGGATTGAATCCTCCTGCGACGAAACAGCCGCCGCAGTTCTGTGCGGCGGACGCAAAGTGCTGAGCATGGCGGTGCATACGCAAATTCCCGTTCACAGGCTGTACGGCGGCGTTGTGCCGGAAATTGCTTCCCGCAGCCATACGGAGCGGATAGGTGCCGTTGCGGATGAGGCATTAAAAACTGCCGGTGTCGGTTTGAATGACATCGGTGCAATTGCCGTAACCTGCACGCCCGGGCTGATCGGCGCACTGCTTGTGGGCGTCAGCTATGCAAAAGGCCTCGCATACGCCGCAAACATTCCTTTGGTCGGCGTGAACCATATTGCGGGGCATATCGCCGCAAACTATCTCACTTATCCGGATCTTGAACCGCCGTTTGTCTGCATTGTGGCTTCCGGCGGACACAGCCATATCGTTCGCGTGGTCGATTACAATCGCTTTGAACTTATCGGCAGAACGCGCGATGATGCGGCGGGTGAGGCTTTTGACAAGGCGGCGCGTGCGCTCGGCTTGCCGTTCCCCGGCGGCCCGGAGATAGAGAAGCTTGCAAAATGCGGGAACCCGCATGCATTCCGCTTCCATGCACCGTTTAACGAGGGCGAAAGCAATGATTTCAGTTTTTCGGGAATCAAAACGGCCGTTGTCAACCTGCTCCATAATGCGGAGCAGAAGGGGGAAGTTCTGAACAAGGCCGATGTCGCCGCCTCCTTCCAACGTGCCGTTGCAGATACCCTGACGATGAAATCCGTTCGCGCGGCTCTGCGCGAAAAAAGCTCCGTGCTTGCGCTTGCCGGCGGAGTGAGTGCGAACAATGTGCTTCGCACCCGGCTGCAAACCGAGTGCGACAGGAACGGCATCCGTTTTTGCCGCCCGGATATGCGGTTCTGCACCGATAATGCGGCAATGATAGCCTGTCAGGGTTATTATATGCTGCGCAGCGGGGAGGTTTCCGGGCTGGATTTGAATCCTTCGGCGGCCGAGTTCCTGTCGGAAGGAATGTAATTGTCGGGCAGCGGCAAACTCACTCAACAAAACTCGAATACAATAACAAAACAGGACTGCTGCCTTTTACGGCGCAGTCCTGTTATTTGTCAGCGGGGGCGGGAATACCGAGCCCGCTGATGCAGTTTGCGGTTTACTGAAAGCAATGCTTATTTCGTGTAGCGTACAACGGGCTTTCTTGCCGCGGTGACCTCATCGGGACGGCCGACGGGGGTGGTGACGGGGCAGGCGTGTACGGCCTCGGGGTTTTCTTTGGCTTCACGGGCAATGTCTTTCATTGCTTCAATGAAATCATCGAGAGTCTCGCGGCTTTCGGTTTCGGTGGGTTCGATCATCATTGCTTCATGAACGATAAGCGGGAAGTAGATGGTCGGGGGATGGTAACCGCGATCGATAAGGGCTTTTGCGATATCGGTTGTGTGAACGCCGAGATCGAGCAGTTCGCCCGGAGCAATGACGCATTCATGCATACAGATGCGGTCGTGGGGAATCTCATAGGTGCCGCGCAGTGCGTTCATGATGTAGTTTGCATTCAGAACGGCATTTTCGCTTGCTTCCTTGAGCCCCTTGCCGCCGAGAGAGCGGATATAGGCATATGCCTTGACGATAACACCGAAGTTGCCGTAGAAGCTCTTGACCCTGCCGAAGGATTCGGGGCGATCGTAATCGAGTTCGATCATGCCGTTGCGTTCAACAAGCACGGGAACAGGCATAAAGGGCATGAGGTGTTTTTTAACACCGACGGGACCGCTGCCGGGACCGCCGCCGCCGTGCGGGGTGGAGAAGGTTTTATGCAGGTTGATATGCATAACGTCAAAGCCCATATCGCCGGGGCGAACAATGCCCATTATCGCGTTCAGGTTTGCGCCGTCGTAATAGAGCAGACCGCCTGCCTCGTGAACGATGTCGGCAATTTCCTTAATATTGCGCTCAAACAGACCGAGGGTGGAGGGGTTGGTGAGCATCAGACCCGCAGTGTCGGGGCCGACTGCCGCACGCAGCGCGTCAAGATCAACGCCGCCGTCGGGAGCGGATTTGATTTCTTTAACTTTGAAGCCGCACATAACCGCACTTGCGGGGTTGGTGCCGTGCGCTGCATCGGGAACGATGATGGTTGTGCGGGCGGTGTCGCCGCGATGCTCGTGATAGGCGCGGATATGCATAAGTCCGGTCAATTCACCGTGCGCACCGGCAGCGGGCTGGAGCGTGAAAGCGTCCATGCCGCAGATCTCGCACAGGCATTTTTCCATGTCATACATCAGGCGCAGAGAACCCTGGCACATATCTGCATCGAGCAGAGGATGCACATCGTTAAACAGTTGGGCGACTTCTTCGTTGATTTTGGGGTTGTATTTCATCGTGCAGGAGCCGAGAGGATAGAACCCGTTGTCAACGCCGAAATTGCGGCGGGAAAGGTTTGTGTAGTGGCGAACAAGATCGACTTCACCCAGTTCGGGAAGGTCGAGTTTTGATTCGGCACGCATATTTTCGGGAATTGCGCAGTTTGCGGCGGGCACATCCAGTGCGGGCAGGTCATACGCGCGGCGTCCCTCGCGGGAACGTTCAAAAATCAGCTTGTAGGATTGCCTCATGCTTCGGTACCTCCGTCGGTTTCGTTCTCACCGTCCTGCTCAAAGAACATGATGTTGAGCATTTCGATAAGGTAATCAATATCTTCTTTGGTTGTCATTTCGGTTGCGCACCAGAGCATTCCGCCGTCTGCAAGCACAAGGCCGGAAACTATGCCGGCATCCTTGAGCGCGGTGGAAATCTCGTTGGCGGGAATCTCGCTGTCGATGACGAACTCGTTGAAGAACGGGGTGTTGAAACGGAGTTTGAAGCCGGGAAGCTCGGTGAGCTTTTGAGCCAGATAGTGCGCCTTTGCAATGTTCGCTTCGGCAACTTCTTTCATGCCGCAGGGACCCATCGTGCAGGCATACATGGTTGCCATGATTGCGCAGAGCATCTGGTTGGAGCAGATGTTGCTGGAAGCCTTTTCGCGGCGAATGTGCTGCTCGCGTGCCTGAAGGGTGAGAACGAATACGCGGTTGCCGTCGGCATCAACGGTTTCACCGACGATTCTGCCGGGCAGATTGCGGATGAGTTTGCCGCCTGCTGCCATAAAGCCCGCATACGGGCCGCCGAAGCACATGGGAATGCCGAGAGGCTGTGCATCGCCGACAGCAATATCCGCACCGTAGTCCGCAGGGCGTTTGACAGCGCCGAGGCTGATGGGGTTGACATAGCTGACGAGCAGTGCCTTTGCGCCGTGAACGAGGGTTGAGATCTCGTCCATGTTTTCAATGCAGCCGAAATAGTTGGGCTGTGCGGCGATGAAACCGGCAGAGCCTTCAAGGTTTGCCTTCAGGCAGTCGATATCGGTAATGCCGTTTTCGTTGAGACCGATTTCAACAAGCTCAAGACCGTGGCAGTGGCCGTAGGTTTTGACAGTGCCGATAACATCGGGGTGAAGACCTGCGCTGTAGAGGATTTTGTTCTTGCGCTTTGAGTCGCGCAGCATCAGCAGGGATTCAGCCGCAGCGGTCGCACCGTCGTAAACGGAAGCGTTGGCGGCATCCATGCCGGTAAGATTGCAGATGACTGTTTGCCATTCGAAAATACCCTGAAGCATACCCTGGCTCATTTCCGCCTGATAGGGGGTGTATGCGGTGTAGAATTCGCTGCGGGAGATGAGCTGAGGAATCAGCGCGGGAATGTAGTGATGATATGCGCCCGCGCCGCGGAAAAGCAGGCAGGCTTCGTCGTTCTGAAGAACATAGCCGGTGATGAGCTGACGCAGCTCCATCTCGCTCATCGGAGCGGGAAGATCCAGCTCGCGGTTGAGCTTAAGATCCGCCGGAATATCGGCAAACAGCTCGTCCATTTCGGAAAGGCCGAGTGTTTTCAGCATTTCGCGGCGTTCTTCAACGGTGTTGGGAACATAGCTTCTCATGTTGTGGAATACTTCCTTTATAAATATAAAATCTTGATGAATCGGAATTTTGCCCGATTCGAAAAAAAGCTTATTCAAGGTAAAAACGCATAACCCGCGGCGGCGGAAAACCGTGGGCGCGGAGCTATGCGTTTTTTTATCGCGGAACCGTGCCGAAAAGCACAGGCTTGGGCGGAGCCGCGACAGGTACGGGTTGATTAAGCCTCTTCAAGCAGCTTTTCGTATTCTTCTGCGGTGAGCAGGCTTGCTTCGTCGATTTCGGTAACTTTGATCTTTGCGATGAACTGACCGAAAGCATCCTCGTTAAGAAGCTCGGGCTGTGCGTCCAGCTCTTCGTTGACTTCGATGACGGTGCCGGCAACGGGGCTGTTGACGGGGGAAGCTGCCTTTACGGATTCAACGGTGGTGTAGGATTCGCCGAGATTGATCTCGCTGTCAACTTCGGGAAGCTCAACATAAACGATGTCGCCAAGCTCGCTCTGTGCGTGATCGGTGATGCCGAGGGTGGCAACGCCGTCTTCGATAAGTACCCAGTCATGTTCACGGGTGTATTTGCGGTCGGTGGGAACCATGATATAATCCTCCGGATTTATAAGTTTTGTATGTATTTTCGTTTAAATTCCCGCGGCGGAACCGTGCCGAGAGCCGATACGCACCGCCGGGGAAGGGAACGCAGTTTTGTGCGCATTTGTGCGGCGCCGACGGGTGAGCCGCATAAATTATGCTTATTTCCTCTTGTAGAAGGGCATGGGTGCAAATTCGCAGTCGATGACTCTGCCGCGAACGGAAACAGCCCAAGTGCCGTTTTCATCGGCATCGGCGGAAACGAGTGCCATTGCATAATTGCCGCCGACAGCGGGTGCGGGGCCGCCCGAGGTGACGATGCCGACTTTTTCACCGTTGCAGAGAACATCCGCCTCGGGGCGGGCAATGCCCTTTCCGATGAGCTTCAGACCGATGCGTTTGCGGGTCTGGGGCTTGAGCAAAGCTTCTTTGCCGATGAAATCGGGCTTGTTGAATTTGATTGCAAAGCCGAGGCCGCACTCAACGGGGTTGATGTCCGCACTCATTTCATGACCGTAAAGGGGCATGGAAGCTTCAAAACGGAGCGTGTCGCGTGCGCCGAGGCCGCAGGGCAGCATGTCAACGCCTTTGCCCGCTTCAAGCAGAGCCTCAAACAGGCGAACGGTATCTTCCGCCGCACAGTAAAGCTCAACGCCGTCTTCTCCGGTGTAGCCGGTGCGGGAGACGAGGCAGGGAATGCCGGCAACGGTCATTTTATCGTTGAAAGTGTAATATTTCTGAGGGATCTCGCCTTCAAAACCCGCCGCATCAAGAACTGCCTGATGAAGCGGACCCTGCAAAGCGAGCTGACCCCATTTTGCGCTGTTGTTGATGACCCGAACATCACCGAATGCATGTTCGGAAAGCCATGCAAAGTCCTTGTCGGTATTGCCGGCGTTGACGATGAGCATGTAGTGATCGTCGGCGAATTTGTAGATAAGAACGTCGTCCACTGCGCCGCCGTTATCATAGCACATAACGGCATAGCGGCACCTGCCGGGCGTCATTGAAGTGACGTCGTTGGTGACCATTTTCTGCATGTAGGCATAGGCATCATTGCCGATAATGTCAACTTCACCCATGTGTGAAACATCAAAAAGGCCTGCGCGTTCGCGAACGGCTTTGCACTCATCCAAAATGGAGGTGTACTGCACGGGCAGAGCCCAGCCGCCGAAATCGACGATTTTGCCGCCGAGAGCACAATGCTTCTCAAACAGCGGAGTTTTTTTAAGGTTATCGAAATTTTCCATTGCGATCCTCCCAAAGGTAACGTTAAAAAAGAAAAATCGCCCGAATCCGTCCGAAAATCGAACCGAACGATTCCTGCCTCCTATTATATAACTCTTCAGCCTATATTGTAAGGGGGAAAAAGGATATATTTGCAAAGGAACAGGGATTTTTTTGCCGAAAAAATAAAATATGACTGCAAATTGCGGATTGGCAGCGTATGAAGCGGAAGAAGAAACACCGGCAGGGAAGTGTCTTACGGTGTGTTTGGCAGTGTTTATTTTGTTTCCCCGTTGCATTTTTTCGGTGAGTGTTGTATCATGTTATATGTGAAGGAATACATTTTTCGCGGCCGCAGACGGGTGCGCGGAAAGGAACGGAGAATAACATTGTTGGTTACACTTTGCGCAGCGGTTATTTTGCTTGTTGCGGCGGATTTAATATCAAAGGCGGCAGCCGTGAGCGTGCTTTCGCAAACGGGCGGCGCACTTGAGTTTATCCCGGGGCTGATACGCTTCGAGTATCATAAAAACACGGGAATGGCGTGGGGGCTTTTCAGCAATGCAACGTGGGTTTTTGTTGCGATAACGATAGTCACGGGCGGATTGATAGTTTTCATTCTGTTGAAAACGCTGAAAACAATGCCGCGCAATTTGCAGCTCGGGCTTGCGCTCGTGCTTTCGGGTGCGATAGGCAATCTTATTGACCGCGTTGCGCTGGGCTATGTGCGCGATTTCATTGCTTTTGACTTTATTAATTTTCCCGTGTTCAATTTTGCGGACAGCTGCATAACCGTGGGCGCGGTGCTGCTTGTTGTGAGCGTTCTGTTCACAAAGAGCGGCAGAGCGTATTTTGCCGCATTGGACGAAAAAAAGCAGAAGCCCGAAAAAACGGACGGCGAAAAAACCGCGGGCTGCGCAGCGGGCAACGGCGGAGAAGCGGGTGCCGAACCTGACGTAAAACAGGCGGAAAGCAAATGAACTCGGATTCGGAACGGACGAACGGGCAGCTCCCCGAAAAGAACAGCGGGGAATGCGCGGAAAAAGCCTGCGAAAATGCAGATGACCGAGACTTCGGCAGTGAGTTTGTTTCGGATGAAATTCTTTGCGGCGAGACGGAAGCCGGCTGCCGAAACGGCGGAAAAATTGTTATTGCGGCACAAAAAAACGTGGGAAGGCTGGATGCTTTTGCCGCGGAACACACGGAGCTTACGCGTTCGGCGGTGCAAAGGCTGCTTCTTTGCGGTGCGGTAACGGTCAACGGTCGTTCCGAAAAAGCAAAGTATGCCGTGCGCATGGGTGATATTATCGAAATTCAGCTTCCGCCGCCCGTGCCGACGGAGCTTGTTCCGCAGGATATTCCGATAGACATTGTGTATCAGGATGCGGATATTGCCGTTATAAACAAGCCTGTCGGAATGGTCGTGCATCCCGCGCCGGGCAACCCGGACGGGACGCTTTGCAACGCGCTGATGTTTCACCTTAAGGATTTGTCGGGCATAGGCGGAGCAATGCGCCCGGGGCTTGTGCATCGAATCGACAAGAACACATCCGGACTGCTGGTCATTGCAAAGAATGACGATGCTCACAATTTTCTTGCGAACGAGCTGAAGACCCATTCGGTGGCAAGAACCTACTGCGCTTTGTGCGAGGGCAATTTCAGACAGGACAGCGGAACCGTTGATGCGCCGCTTGCAAGGCACAAAACGGACAGAAAACGCATGGCGGTGTACCCTGCCGGAACGGCCGGTGCGCGTGAAGCGGTTACACATTGGTTCGTTCGCGAACGTTTCCCGAACAGCGGCGCGGGCGGAAGAACGCTTTTGCGGGTTGAACTCGAAACGGGAAGGACACACCAAATCCGCGTTCATATGGCCTATATCAATCACCCGCTTGTCGGCGACGATGTATACGGCACGGGTGCGGCATCGGCAGTGCGCGGCAGGAACGATCTCGGGTTCGTCGGGCAGGCTCTCCATGCGGAAAGGCTGCGCCTGATTCACCCGCGAACTCACGAACAAATGGAATTTTTTGCTCCTCTGCCGGAGCATTTTAAGGCTGCTCTCGAAAAACTGCGCGGAGCAAACGGATAAACCCGATTAAACAGAATTTTAATATCAAAACTGCGCGGAGCTTTTGCGGAGCAAACGGAACGAAGTGCCCCCGAAAGGCTCTGCTGCACGAAAACAGGGAAGGAACACAATGAAAAGATTGACCCGCAGCGAAATTAAAGCGGAACTGGAAAAGCCGAACGGTTCGGCGGAAATAATGAATGATTCCACCATCGACAAAATCAGCCTTTGCGATGAAACAACGGCAATGTTCATTGAGGAAAACATCGGCTCGGCGCTGATGATACGCCTTGCAAAAAGCCGCGCAATGCTGCTCCGCATGAGCGGCAACCCTGCTCTTCTGCCGGCGATGCGCAAAGCCCTTGCAAGCGATGCCTCCCCGAAGCTCCGCCGCAATGCAGCAAGACTTATCGGCCTTTTCACAAAGGATGAAGCGGATGCTCAGCTTCTTATCGCGCGGCTGAAATGCGAAGATACGCGTTTTGTTCGTCCGTCCCTGCTTTTCGCATTGGGAGCCGTCGGCGGCGAAAGTGCTCAGCGCGCTCTTGATGAATACATTCCCGCCCCGCCTGCGGACGAAACGGAGCAGAAGCATTATCTTGAGGAATGCGAGGCGTTGAAACAGGCGCGCGCCGCCGCAATGAAGCACGAAAAGCATATTTTCCGCGGACTTGACAAAGTTTATGAAATTGAGTTGACCGCTCCCGACCGCCTGACGGAGCAGCTTAAAGCCGAACTGGAAGATTTTGACATTGAGGCGTTTGACGTTCGCCGAAACAGCCTGAAGGTCAATACGGATGATTACATAGGCCTGTTTGAAGCACGCTGCTTTTCGGAGGCTCTGATTCCGATCGATATGAAAGTCGATTTGACGGCGGAAGCTGTTTCTTCCTGCGCAAAACCCTTTATGCTTGATTTCATGAGGAAGACGCATGAGGGAGAGCCGCCGTATCGCTATCGCATTGAAATAACGGGCGACCTGCCGGGGGATATTAACAGAAGCGAGCTTAAAAAGGCAATTCGCGATCTTACGGATGATAAAACACTTGTGAATGCGCCTGCGGATTACGAAATCGAACTTCGCATCGCCGCTTCGGTGAGCTCCGCAAGGCTGTATCTGAAGCTTTTCACCGTCAGGGATGAACGTGTCCCCTACCGAAAGGAGATGCTGCCGGCTTCGATGAATCCTGCGGCTGCGGCTGCCGTGCTGCGGTTTGCAAGCGATTATCTGACGGTCAATGCCCGCGTTATCGACCCGTGCTGCGGGAGCGGCACTCTGCTTTTTGAACGCGGAATGCTCTCGCCCTGCGCTTCTTTGACGGGTGTTGATATTTCCCACAAGGCGATTGACTGCGCAAGGGTGAATGCGGAGGCGGCGGTGAAAACCTGCGGAATAGCCCAGGCAAAATTCATATGCAACGATATAATGCGGTTCGAAAGAAAAAGACCGTATGATGAGCTCATCTGCAACCTGCCTTTCGGCAACCGCGTGGGGAATCATTCCTCTTGCGAAAGGCTTTACGAAGGGCTGCTCGACCGCATGGGGCTGCTTGTCAAAAAAGGCGGCATTGCAGTGCTTTACACAATGGAATTTACCCTGCTCAAGAACCTTATTCGGGAAAGACGCAATATCGAAATCCTGAAGCAGGAGCGCACCGAGGCGGGCGGACTGACTCCGATGATATTCATACTCCGAGTGAAAGAATGAGAAACCGGGGGCCGGGATGAAAATCAAAAATCGGGAACCGGAAGACGGAGATTGATTTCGAATTGCGAACAGGACGGCAGCGAGAACAGGACGGCAGCGAGAACAGGACGGCAGCGATATGATATTTAAGGCAAAATTGCTTTCGGAAGATGACATCGGCAGAACGCTTGTTCGGATGGCACATCAGATAATCGAAAAAAACCACGGCACGGACGGCATATGTCTTGTCGGGATCCGCACTCGCGGCGTTCCGCTTGCGTTCCGCCTTGCGGAAAACATCGAAAGGATAACCGGCGCAAAAATTCCCGTCGGCGAACTTGACATAACCCTTTACCGCGACGATCTTTCGACTGTTGCGCCCGACCCCGTGGTAAGCACGACGGAAGTGGATTTTTCGCTTATCGGAAAAACGGTTATCCTTGTGGATGATGTTATTTATACCTGCCGAACGGCAAGGGCTGCGCTCGATGCGGTAATGGCTTTGGGTCGTCCGGCGCGGGTTCAGCTTGCGGTGCTTATCGACAGGGGGCATTCGGAGCTTCCGATTCGCCCGAATTTTGTCGGAAAAAACATTCCGACGGCAAAAAACGAGATAATTTCCGTTCGCCTTGAAGAAATCGACGGCGAAAACTGCGTGGAGCTGTATACGGC
>OLJF01001743.1_pt1 | contig 12434 bp, 15 predicted proteins | sample 1609751 | NCBI WGS metagenome assembly OLJF01 (sample SAMEA4350171, study PRJEB24818) | metagenome | biome: human; feature: gut; material: faeces | place: Denmark | collected 2013-09
TTGGTTTTTATGGGTTCGGCAGTGACAGGGATCTAGACATGGACGATCGTCGTCAGCGTGAGATATGTATACGAGACAGTTCAGGATGTAACTGGTGTCCGATCAGCCCGTCGTCCCCCATCCCCGGCGTTTCCGCTCCAAAAGAATGATCCTGCCCTCGCTGCTGTTCCAACTGCCGCCAGATTGTTTCCATCTGCTTTTGCTGTTCGGCAATCGTCTCGCTGATCGCTTTGACCGCTTCCTCAGACAGTTGTTTCTTTTCCTGAAATATGCTTTCGTTCAGTTCTTTCCCCGCGCGGGTAGATGTGACTTCGGTGTAGATCTGATACTCATGCGTCAGATACTTTTTTACTGCCTCAATTTCTTCTGACAGCATATCGTAGCGTTTTTCCAAAGCAACATCTATGCCTGCACTCCCTTCCTGCACCTTGACGAATAGCCGCTTCAGACGGTTATACATCCTGACATAGCAGAGCACCAGCAGAGTAATGGTAATTACTGAGATTAGAATTCCCATATCCTGTTCCTCCTTGTTTTGGTATTTTCCATTTGCGTATATTATAATGCAACTTCCTGCCAAAATAAAGCATAAAAAGAATTGTACAAAGGTTTTCTCTTATTATTGAAGCAGTGTTTTACCGCTCCTGCTCTTTGTATTTGGCTTTTTTCTGCTGCTTTTCTGGCTGCTGTTTTTGCTTCAGGTGTTCTTGAATAGAGCGTGCTTCTGTTTTTTCCCCCAATAATTCAGAAACATCACGCTTGCTGTCAAACAGGATAAGCGGATCAAATTTTTCTCCATATGCCGCTTTGATCTTGGAAGTGGCAGATTGAATCTTCTCTCCCTGTAAGACGATCCGCTGTTCTGAGAGTTCTGCCGAATCCACATTTTTTGCCTGCTCCTTTAATTCTGAGAACTGCTTTAAGGCCTCCTCCAACTCAGCAGCATATTTTTCTTCCTGCTTTGTCAGCCGTTTCAAATTTTCCTCCATAGCCGAAACACTCTTTTTAACCTCAGCAATTCCAGTATCCTCACTACAATCAAATGAACTGAGGAGCATCGTCTTTTCGGATCTCAGTTCTTCTAAATCTTCCGTCAGTTCGGCAATCTGTTTTGCCAAATCATTATGAGCAACAAACTGATAAAATGGTGTCGCTTTCTTTTCTGTAAGCAGCGTTTTCCGTTCTTTGGTCGTATTTTTAATCTGCTGTACCAGTACGGAATATCGCTCTAAGTCGGGCTTCAGCACATTCAGGCTTTCCGATAATTTGTGCTTTCCAAAACCGGCATAGCGAATCTGATAGCAAAAAATAACCATGTTCGCCCGTAAGGACTCCATTGCTTCTGCAAGAGCAGGAACAGATGCTTTAACTACCTGAATCAACTTCTTGACCGTTGCTTTCAGCTCACGGAGCAACGCATTGTCTGCCTTAATCTGACGATTTAACTCACAGCGGTCAGAAACAATTCCCTTTTTCTCCAATGCTCTTGCAACCACACCCTCGTGAATGGTGGGCTGTTCGCTCAAGCCTCGATCTGCATGGCTGCGGTGGTCAATGCGTTCTTTGTGTCCAGCACGCTCCAAATGGCGGTTCGTTACATCCGCCCACGCTGCTCTCCATAAAACAAGTTGTTCTTCGCTGTTCCAACGCTCAGCAATAGGATTTTGTCTGCCGTATTTCGTGCTTTTGGGATATTTCGATACCCGTTCATAGCCTTTTTCTTCAGCAGCAGAAGCAGTCATATAAACCTTTTTCTTTCCTACCTTATACTGGTATTGCTTTTCCCATCCCTCTGTCTGTGCCGTCTTAAACTCATCCGCAGTAAATCCTTGTTCCTCTCCATTTTTCACACAGAGATATTCCTTCTGTGTCTTATATTTCCAGTTTCCTTTTTCATCTAACGGGCGCACTGTCAGCATGATATGAGCATGGGGATTGTGACCGGGAGGATATGGATCATGAATTGCCACATCCGCACACATACCATCATCTACAAAGGTTCCAGAAATAAAATCAGACAGCAGCTTTTCCCACTGTGTTTCGTTCAGCTCAATCGGCAAAGCGACCACAAATTCACGGGCAAGGCGGCTGTCTTTTGTCTTTTCATTTTCTTCCACGGCGTTCCAAAGCACGCTCCGTTCTTTCCATTCTGATGGGGCAAACTCTGGTAGGAACACCTCCTGCCAGGCAAGACCTTTTTTACGGGTGTAATCGTGCTGAATCCCGTCATAGTCATTCAGTATTTTAGAACAACTTAAATACGCTGCCGCAGCGACTGCACTTCGCCCTGCACCACGGCTGACTATTTTTGCTTCCAGATGATAGATTGCCATTTGGCTTCACCGTCCTTTCTTTCTGTTTCTCTTTTGAAAAGAGAAAATGGGTGTCGCCGAGAATGCGATACCCATAACTGCGTAAAAGCTGCCAGTGGCAGGTTTTCGCAGGCAGGCGGCGAGATGGGGTGGCAATATGCCACCTCATCGTTTTGCTGATAGAGCAAATATAGAGCCGACTGCACAGGGAATGTTCGCTTGCGACATTGCCTGCCCCCTCTGGAGAACTGTCTGAAAGACAGTTCGTGAAGAGCGCACGAGCCCGACCAACGGGAGGGATACCACCGCCTGCTTTGCAGGTGGTGAGTAAGTGCGCCCTTCGGGAAAAAGAAAAAGCGACCGATAGCCGGTCGCTCATAAAAATCATCGGATTGGTTTGAATACTTCGCATAAAAAATCCTCCAACTGTTCCAAAGTCATCTGTGTTGTCTGCGGTAATGCTTTCTCTAAAATCGCACCTTCCTGAACCAGCCGCCGTGTCCGTGCTTTTCGCTCTTTCTGTCGGTCACGCATCTCGGCTTCTTCCAATCTGTGCTTCGCCTGTAAAAGCTTCTTTTCATTTTCTGTCATAGGTTTTATTCCTTTCTGCCGTATCCGGCTGAAAACGCAAAGAAGGCGGCTCATGAGATTTTATTCTCACAAGTCGCCTTCAGCGTCATTTATTATGCTGTTTTCTGTTTTTGCCCGTTTTCTTTAATAGGCGGGGCATCAAGCAATACTGGTTCGTTCTTTTTTATTTGCTTCGCAACATTGCGTTCTTTCTGCATCCTGCGGTTTGCTTCCGTCCTGCAATCATCACAACAGTATTTTACATCTCTCCGTGTAGCGGTAAAAGTTTTTCCGCAGTTCTCGCAGACACATTCCCGCTTTCGGTTTTCCGCTGCTTCCTGACGGTAAAATTTAGTACGGCACTTCGGACTGCAAAACAGAGTATTTGACCGCTTGGATTCAAATTCTTCACCACAGCATTTACAGATTAGCTGAAATGGCTGACCAACTGCGTGCTCACCAGCCTTGATTTTTTGGTAGCGTTCCCGGCTCTTGATGCGGTGTCTGCGAAGCTGTTCCTGCCGCTTGATCTCCTCCGGTGTCAGATCCGGTTCGGGCAGTTCAAACCGTCCGATAAATTTCAGATAAATCTCAACCTCCTGCACCCGATCCCCGTCAATCTTTTCCGGGGCGTGGACAATGATTTTTTCAATAAACTCATTGATCATTGGAGTAGTCAGTTCGGAAAAGTCGGTGTACTTCTTTGCCAGTGAAAGGAACTGCTCCGCACGGTCAGTATCTTCCTCAAAAGAGGACAGATGCGATTCTGCATCCGATACAGATGTGACAAGAGCTTTCTGCTCCGCTTCGTATTCTGCAAGCAGAGTATCAAAGCGCTCATCGGTAATGCGCCCAATGGCAAAAGATTCGTAGAGCTTTTTGATAATGGTATCAAGCTCGGCAATACGCCTACGGTCTTTGTTCAACTTGCGTTTGGTATCCTTTGCGACTTCCGCCTGTCTGATTTGAGAAGCAGAACGCACCTTTTTCATAAACTCATCCTGATTGGCGATGGCAAAGGCGCTGGCTGTTCGGATGGTTTCCAAAACAAGCTCTCTGACCGCTTTTGTCCGAATATAGTGACCGCTGCAAGCATGAGTGCGCTTTTGATGTGCCAATGTGTAGGCGGAGCAATCATAAAAATCAGAGGGATAGGGATTGCTCTTCGTACCGCCTTTGGAACGGTGATTGGTCATTTTCGCTCCGCAGTCAGCACAGAACAAAAGTCCAGTCAGCGGATTGGCTTCGCCAAGCGTATCGTGGCGTCTCGGTGTCTTTCGCAGTTTCTGTGCAAGCTCCCACATTTCCTTATCTACAATCGCTTCGTGGGTGTTCTCAAAAATTAGCCAGTCCTCCTGCGGATTCATAACCGGATTTTTGTCCTTGTAGGACTGCTTGTGAGAACGGAAATTGACCGTATGCCCCATATATTCGGGCTTGGAGAGAATCTGCCCAACGATATAACCACTCCAGTTATAAGGGTTGGGAAATTCCTCTTTACTTTTCCAGACGCCACGCCCCTGCTTTGCGGCGTAGACCGCAGGAGTTTCCACCTTATCGTCATAGAGGATACGGGCGATGTCATAAGGACCGTTTCCCTCGATGGTCAGCCGGAAAATGCGGCGGACAACCGCAGCGGCTTCCTCATCGATATACCAACTGTACTTATCACCCGGCATTTTCTTGTAGCCATAAATGGCACAGTTGGTGGTAGGCTTGCCGGATTCGCCTTTCACACGGATCGCTGTTTTCTGCTTGCGGCTCAAATCACGAAGATACCACTCGTTCATAATGTTGAGGAACGGGGCAAACTCATTGCTGTTCTGATCGTCGCTGTCCACGCTGTTGGCAATCGCCACAAAGTGAACATGATGCTGACGGAAGAATACCTCCGTGTAAAAGCCTGTTTGCAGATAATCACGCCCCGCCCTGCTCATATCTTTTACAATGACATGAGCAACTTTGCCCGCTTCGATGTCTGCAATAAGCTGTTTCCAAGCGGGACGCTCAAAATTTCCTCCACTCCAACCGTCATCGGTATAGTGCTGACAGTTCGTATAACCTTTCTGATGGGCATAGCTTTCAAGGTATTTTTTCTGATTGACAATACTGTTGCTATCACCAGTCTGGTCATCATCACGGGACAGCCTTTCATATAAAGCTGTGATTTTTCCTTCAGTCTGTTTTACGCTCATGATGCGCTCCTTTCAGACTGTCGGCTCATTTGTGGTGAATCTATTATACCACAAGTTCCGCCAGTTGTAACCGTTTCATTGCGAATCATCCGTAAAATTTTATCCTCCATCGTTTCCTTCTCTGTATCACTGAATACTACTTTAACTTTATAGGTGGTGCCGCCAATGCGGCGAGTCATATAAGAAAAATTACTGTTCTCGTTTTTTGCCATAGGCAGTTACCTCCGTGTTGAAATGTTCATTGTTTTTTCGTATAATAGGTTTAGTTCCGGCACGGTGTAACCATTTGCATGGTTAAAATCGAGCAAAAGGTATTCACACCCTGCCAATACAGAAATGCCCTCAAAAAAGCCTTGCGGCACAAGGCTTTCCGAGGGCAAAAGCGTTACATCTGTTGTTGTTTCTCCCGATACTTACGCACCCTTGCTGCTGTCTGCTTACGGCGAGCTTCTTCGGCACAGCGCTGTGAGCAGTACACCCGTTTTCCGTCAGTTGGGAACGGCTTGCCGCATTGTTTACAATGAGTGGTCGATATTTGCGTGAATACGGCTTCCAATCCTGCATCTTCCGGCAGGACAGACTTGCGGAAATATCTGCATAGTGCGCTGTTGGTAAAGCAGATACCCAACATTGGACAGTCACAATCCAATGGCAGGCAGCCGTACTCTTTGTCGTAGTTGGCACAGAGAGAAGTAACCAGCTTCTTGATCCGCTGCTTCTCCCTGCCCGTCAGCTCACGATAATTGTTTGACATAGGCGGTTTCCTCCTTTCATTCAGTGTCGAAAGTAATCTAATAACAGGCAAAATAGGTTACATCCTCACTTATAGGAGAAATACAGGGTACTTAGCGGAACTGTTTTTATGGAGAATCCAAAAAAATTTCAAAAATATTTTTGAAGGGAGGTGTCTGCGGTGTTTGACGATCCCGAACGATATGAACATGACGGTTTTTATGAAGAAGATACTGACTATGAAGATGAATATGAAGCGGACGATTCCGATTACATAGTCGATGACGAAGAAAATGAAAACGCCCTTTGGGACGATGAGGAAGAAGAACCCGCTGACGATCTTCCCGAAAAGAAGCGAAGGAAGCGGAAGAACCAAGTTGTTCTTGCTGACAATGATACAGATACCGAAGAAACCGAATTATCCGAACAGGTCAGACGGCAGATTACAAAAGAAAAACAGCTCATCGAAGAACTGGAAGCCGACGCCGAGGAACATCCCTTTGAGGATGGTACTGACGAGGAAGAACTGGAGCGTAAGAAGCTCAAACGAGAACTGCGGGCAGAAGCCCTTGCACGATTGGAGGATTCCGCCAGAACACAGCGGGAGTTTGAAAATGTGATTGCATGGTGGGACAGGCTGGACGCTAATCGGGAGCGTAGGGAACGCTATCATGAACTCAGCAGAAGCGGCGATGATGTTCCTCTTGATTACGGGGCATCTGCCAATGAACTCTTTTTTCCGGATACGCTAAATGATGTGCTGGAAAAGCAGATACGAAAAGGTGATTTCATTGACGCAATTTTCTACTGTCCTTACGATATACATGAACTTGTAACGGAAGAATACCTATCCAAAATTCTCTGGGAATTGACTGAGGAACACAAAGAGCTGCTCTTTCTCTGTGCTGTCCGGTTGTTTAGCTCAATAAGGATCGCTAAAATACGGAATCAAAGCGACCGGAACATCCGCAAGGTGCGTGGCACGATGCTCAAAAAGATACGAAAAAAGCTGCTTCCTGCACTTTTGGATAAGGTAGAAAAGCAACAGCCAATGACCTTATTGGAGAAAGATTTTTTAGAAGAATCCAGAATGGAGATTGATTCAGGGGAATAGAAATCGTATAATCGATAATATAAAACAGAGTTATTCAGGTTACAATATGAAGTGAGGAATAGACTGATATGGGAAATATAAAAGCAGAAGAAGCAATGAGGGAATTAACACTGATGCTGTTATACCTCTCCCGCTTTACACAGAGAGAAAAGTTTCACGAAGCAACCGATTTTTATGCATGGAAAGGCTACGATTTTGATATACTGAACGAATTGGACGATGCAGACTATATCCGGCAGGGAAATCATCCGTCCCGTTCCAAATCGGTATATATTACGGAAAGCGGTATGGAACAGGCAAAAGAGCTTTTATCCAAATATGGTATCAGTGATTGGAAACAGGGGTGAGAAAATGAAGAACCTTTTTGAACGCACCAGTTCTAATTGGGTGCGGTATAGTGAATATGAATGGAAGGCGGCAGAGGACGGAACTCTGTATCTCACGCCCACCAAAACGGCGCAACCGAGTATTTATGATCCGCTGGCAGAGTATCAGAAAATTGTATTGGATGCCATCAACATAGGACGCATGGGTATGAGCAAAAAGCCGGATGCCGAAATTCAGAAGGCTATCCAGCAATTTGCGGTGAAATACGGCTTGTTTGGACTGATGACTGCGTTACCTACCACACCAAACTTTATGGAATATGAGGCGGTGTATCTGCCGAAAAACCACTTTATCAAAAAAGAAACTATGTCCACGGAAAAATATCTGGCACTGTTCTTTCCATTTGACAAATTGGATGTGATCAAGCGTGGTATCGAGTCCATGTGGAACATCCAAAATGACCGTGTTATGATGGCACTGGCTTTGACCATGACAGATAAGCCGATGGCGGTCAACATGAGCTTTCAGCGGGAATATGCGGAGCGATATGAATGGATAAAACAGCAGTTCATCGACTGGGCGTTTACCTATATCAACAGTTTCCTTTATTATGAGGATTATGATACACTGAACGATGAAACCCGGCAGATGATGCAGCAGAGCATGGCGGCATTTGGCGGCATCGCTCCAACTTATCATATAGCCCTTTTGGATAAGCCGACGATTATTTGGGATTTTCACTCTCTCATGCTTGGAGTTCAGATGATGTTCAGCTTTATGCTGACCGACAGCGAAAACCCGATTAAGCTTTGCAGGCATTGTACCAAAGCTTTTGTCGCAAGCAGACCAAGTGCTGTATTTTGCAGCCCGCAGTGCAAGAACAAGCATAATGTTTACAAAAGCAGAGCGAGAAACAAAAGTGAAGAATAGGAAGGGAATGGAATGGATATGAACGAAGAATATGGGCTAACTCCTTATGAAACAAGGGAAATCCTGTTTTATAAAACTGATAATGGTGAAGTTCGGGTTGAAATCCTTTTATATCAGGAAAACTTGTGGCTGACGCAGGCAAAGATGGCAGAATTATTTGAAGTGCAAAAGGCGGCTATTTCAAAACATTTGAAAAATATTTTTGCATCCGGCGAATTGCAGGAAGAAGCAGTTGTTTCCAAAATGGAAACAACTGCGGCAGACGGCAAGCGGTACAATACAAGCTATTACAATCTGGATGCCATTATTGCTGTCGGATACCGTGTTAATTCTAAAAAGGCTACGATGTTCCGCATTTGGGCAAATCGAGTATTAAAAGAATTTATTATTAAAGGCTATGTGATGGACGATGCACGACTGAGAGAACCAGAAAACCTCTTTGGTAAGGACTATTTTGAGGAACAGTTGGAGCGTATTCGTGATATTCGCTCCAGCGAGCGCCGTTTTTATCAAAAAATCACGGACATTTACTCCCAGTGCAGTGCTGACTATGATGTGAACAGTCCTGTTACAAAAGAGTTTTTTGCCACAGTACAGAATAAGCTTCATTACGCTGTCACTCATCATACGGCGGCTGAGATTGTTTATGGACGAGCCGATAGCACGAAACCAAACATGGGCTTGACAACTTGGAAAAATGCTCCGCAGGGGCGTATTCGCAAGTCTGATGTTTCAATCGCCAAAAACTACTTGAACGAAGAAGAAATGATAAATCTGAATGAGATCGTGACAATGTATCTGGACTATGCCGAAAGACAGGCACGGCGAGGAAATATCATGTATATGCAGGATTGGGTTAATCGTTTGGATGCGTTCCTCCAGTTCAACGAAGAAGATATTTTACATGACAAAGGCAAGGTGACCGCTGCCATCGCAAAGGCGTTTGCAGAAAGTGAATTTGAAAAATTCCGTGTTTTGCAGGACAGAACATATCAGAGTGATTTCGACCGTCTTGTGGCAAATATCGAAGAAAACAGCAAACAAACAAAATAAATCAGGAAACCCCACGCTTCCGATTTTATTGTCAGAAGTGTGGGGCTTTTGTATCAGGTTTACAGATCATATACCAATTCGTGCAGAACGATTTCTTCCGCACGGTTACGGATACTGTTCATACGGCGCACCCATTCTATTTGATCAGCCGCTTTGAACGCTTCAGTTACGCCTTCCTGCTTTGCCATAGCTGAAACGATGTTTTCAATGCGCTCGTTGCAGACTTGATCGATTTCAGCTAAATGCTTGAACAGCGTTCCCTCCAGCACATAGTTGTTGTAGAGTATTTTACGGTACTTTTTCAGATAGCTGCGGCGCATACGCCCGTATTTGCCTATCTGATATTCGCCGTCATCCGGCAAAGTAATGTTGGGAATGAAATAATATCCCACTTGACGGTATGTACCGCCCATTTCTTCAAAGATAGTTTTCATAAAATTCAGCTCCTTTTGTGTTGATTTCCAGCGGTTATAAGGCTTTTTGACTCCTTTCTTACAACTGCTTTTCAATTCACCACAAATGAGCCGCAGTCATATGTATTAGGTGGCAGAAACCACCCTTTACATATTAACTCTTGATTAACAATGCTGTTGCTATCCCCGTCCAATGCGTCCTCTTGACTTAAACGGGCATATAATGCGGTTATCTGTTCGGGCTTATATGTATTTGCTGTCATGTTCATTCCTCCTGTAATGAACGCCCGACAGACAGGTTGCTATCTTCATTATAACGGACTTTTTTTCCTTTGTCAGTAGGCGTTTTAAGGTTTTCTGATTTTATGAGCCGCTTCATCTTTTCAAAAAGTGGTTCAGAGCCGCCGCAAGAGGTAGACACTTCATAGAATGTGCCGCCGATTTTATAAGTGACTGTTTCATGCAGCGGATTCCCTTTTTTCGGCATAAAACCGCTGTTTTCAATTTCGTGTTTCCTTTCCATTCCTTTCCCGTCCTTTCGTAGTCTGATAAAAAAAGTTTCGTAGCAAGCATAGGAAAAGAGTACCCTTTTCCGTAAATCTGCCTGTCTGCGCTACGGCTTGCCGGACAGATTTTGCTTGTTGGGAAGTATCCCAAACCCTCTTAATTTTTCTTTCACTACCTACTACGTCGGACAGAGCGATTTTGCCAAAGATTTCGAGAAAATTTTTTAAATTTCTTATCACGGAGAATAGGTCAAAAATATCAAAGAGAGTGAAAAAAACAAGATTGATATAGGATTGAGAATATGTTAAACTGTATTTGCCTTAGATTATCGTGTCAGACAGAAAGAAGTGATTTTGTATGTGTATTAACACCCAAAAGAGAAACAAAGCTTTTCTCCATGCAAAGCCAGTAGATTGCGACGGTTGCATGGAGTAAAAAATAGTCGCAAAATCAAAATGCTGGCTTTGCAACTTGACTATCACATCAAGGAGGAAGCCCGCATGAAATATCTTAATGCACAAGTTATTCTTCCGGACGCATTGGTAAAAGAGCTGCAAACTTATGTTCAAGGTGGATATATCTACGTTCCTATCGAACAGGAACAGCAAAAACGTTGGGGAGAAGTTTCTGGCTATCGTCAAGAATTAGAGCAACGCAATCAGCGGATAAAAGAGGAATATCAAAGTGGTATTTCTATGGAGTGTCTGTCTGAAAAATATTGCTTGTCTTTATATGCTGTTCGGAAAATCATATATCAAAAGTAACCGTAAGGGGCTGCCAAGTGCAGCCTCTTATTTTATACCAATCATTTCGGTATTATACAGTGTATAGAATGTCAGTCTGAACGGCTGTAAAATAAAAACGAAGCATACAAAGATTTTGTGAAAGGCGGCTACTATGTGTACCAGATTCGTTTATCGTGGAAGCAATATAATAACAGGCTTTAATTTTGATATTGACCTTTCTGTATGGACGCATAAAGTGATGAAAGAAAAAGAGCGTTTCTATATCGGAATTTTGCGGCCAGACGGAGCCTATCATTCTTATCATGGAGTGAATCAAAACGGGAATGTGGGAACACTGTTATATGTGCATGGCAATTCTGCTGGAGCATATCAAGGCGGCGGTAACTGTATGACGATTGCCGATTTGACAGAGCAGTTTATCAAAGCACAGATTTCTTTTGATGAGGTTCTTCAAATTGTTAAGTCAAAGAAAATTGTTTATGCGCCGGACGCTACCATGCAAGCAATGTTGTCTGATGTGCATGGACGCACTTTAGTAATTGAGCCGGGGATTGGTTACAGGGAAGAACAGAGTAAGTATTCCTTAATAACGAATTATTCTTTGATAAAGCCGGAAAGTACGAGAGATTTTATTGTGCCGGGTGACGACAGATATGAACGGGCTTTGCAGTTATTAGATAACTGTAAAAATGAATTTTCAGTATCCGACGCATTTACACTGCTTCACACTGTCCGGCAGGAGGGCGCGTGGGCGACCAGAGTTTCATTTGTTTACTCTGTAAACGAACGAACAGTGTATTACACAGAGAACAACCACTTTGAGCATATCATAAAATTTACTTTTCCATTTGCATAACATGAAAGGAGCAGTCATGCCACAGAAAATTTATCCCCGTTCAAAGGACAAAGAAACAGTCTATTTAAAAGGTGTCGTCAGCAATCCCAATATTATAATCGGCGATTACACAATGTATAATGATTTTGTCAGAGAACCAAAAGACTTTGAGAAAAATAATGTTTTATATCAGTACCCAATCAACCAGGATAAGTTGATAATCGGTAAGTTTTGTTCGATTGCCTGCGGAGCAAAATTCATATTCAATAGTGCAAATCACAGCTTATCTTCGCTTTCTACCTATCCATTCCCCATATTTTTTGAAGAATGGAATTTAGATGTAAAGGATATTACAAAAGCGTGGGATAACAAAGGCGATATTATTATCGGAAATGATGTTTGGATTGGTTATGAGGCAGTTGTTTTAGCAGGTGTTACGATTGGGGATGGTGCTGTTATCGGAACCCGCGCCGTTGTTACTAAAGACGTTCCCCCATATACAATCGTCGGCGGTGTTCCGGCAAAACCTATAAGAAAGCGGTTTACCCAAGAAACGATTGATTTTCTGCTTAAAATAAAATGGTGGAATTGGTCAGAAGAACGTATTAGGCAGCATATAACTGAGATACAGTCGGGAAATATCGAATATTTGCGTTAAATTGCCGCACGACGGCAAAAGAAAAAAGCCGTCGTACAGCAA
>OLJF01001755.1_pt1 | contig 12339 bp, 10 predicted proteins | sample 1609751 | NCBI WGS metagenome assembly OLJF01 (sample SAMEA4350171, study PRJEB24818) | metagenome | biome: human; feature: gut; material: faeces | place: Denmark | collected 2013-09
TCAGTACCTTCATAGTTACGTGCAAAAATCCATTCCAGATCAGCTTCGCTGATGGGATTTTTGCCTTCCAGCCTATGTTTTCTTACGGTCAGCGCAGCAAGTGCGCAGACCTACTGAACAGTTACGACCGGACTATTTTATACATCGGGGAAACTATGAGAGACAGGGGGAGATGTTTTGAAGATCGCAGTGATCGATGATGAGAGACCGGCAAGAAAAATGCTGATCCGCAGAGTGAAGGAAGTGCTTCCGGACTGTGAGATCACGGAAGCGGAGAGCGGAGCGGATGCCTTAAAGATGTTTAATGAGACGGATTCGTTTGATCTGATCTTTGTGGATATGGACCTTGGGGACATGGAGGGGACGACGCTGGCGGCCACGGCAAAAAGACTGTTTCCCAGGGCGAAGATCGTCTTTGCCACCGCCTATTCCCAGTATGCCGCGAAAGCATACGAGATGGAGATCGATGATTATATTTTAAAACCGTTCGATCCGGAGCGGGTGCACCATGTTGTGAAAAAATGCATTGGGGAAGGAAAACGTGATCCCGCGGGGAAAATGGAGGAGCAGGAGGAAAAAACGGAACCGGCAGCAGCAGAAAAACAGGGAGCAGAGCAGGCAAACGCAGGTGTGGAAGAAAAGAGCGGATCGACGGTATTCGGCAAGATTCCTGTGACGGTCGGCCGCGGAATCCTGTTTCTGGAGATCGCCCAGATCGTGTATGCGGAGACCGACGGACACGGGTGTGTGGTCCACACCACATCGAGATCCTATGAGGTCAACCAGCTTTTGGGAGAACTTGAGAAAAAGCTGGCGGACTTCGGATTCTTCCGGATCCATAAGAGCTATCTTATAAATCTGCCATTTATTTCGGAACTTTTCGCAGGCAGCGGAAACGGACTTTCCGTACATATGAAGGGGTATGAGAGCCGGGAACTCCCGGTGGGAAGAGAAAAACTGAAAACATTAAAACAGCTGTTGAAGATCAGCTGACAGAAAGAGAAGCTGCGGCACTCCGTTCATGGCGAAAGGAGTGCCGTTTGTGCAGATAACCATGCTGTTCATGCAGACCACCTTTAAATATTGTGCAAAATATACTATAATACATTTGCTTGAAGAAAAAGAACTAAGCACAATGTATATTTAAGGAGGGATTTGTATGATTAGTTTTCTCGTCTGTCTGGCACTTTTGATCGGAGGTTACTTTGTCTACGGCAACCTCGTAAACAACATTTTCAGTCCGGATGACAGAGAGACACCGGCAGTCAGAATCAACGATGGCGTCGACTATGTGGTTATGCCCCAGTGGAAGCTTTTCCTGATCCAGCTTCTTAATATCGCTGGTCTGGGCCCGATCTTCGGAGCCATGCAGGGTGCATTGTGGGGACCGATCGTATTCCTGTGGATCACCTTCGGTACGATTTTTGCCGGCGGTGTTCACGACTTCTTCTCCGGCATGATGTCCGAGAGAAACGACGGTGCTTCAATCTCAGAGGTGTGCGGAATCTACCTCGGCGGCCTGATGCAGAACGTGATGCGTGTATTCAGTGTTGTACTTCTTGTGATGGTCGGTACTGTTTTCGCAGTTGGTCCGGCCGGTCTGATCGTAACTCTGTTCAGCAACGGCGGAGCACAGGGCCTGGTCGTAAACAAAGAGATGTGGCTCTGGATCATTCTGGCTTACTACTTTATCGCAACCTTTATTTCTATCGACAAGATCATCGGTAAGATCTATCCGATCTTTGGTATCTGCCTGATCATCATGGCACTCGGTGTTGCTTTTGGTATCTTCACAAAACCGGAATATGTGATCCCGGAGATCTGGAGCAATTTCAGAAACATGCATCCGAGCGGAACACCGGTATGGAGCTTCATGTTCATCACCGTTGCCTGCGGCGCGATCTCCGGTTTCCACGCAACACAGTCACCTCTTATGGCGCGCTGCATGAAATCTGAGAAACAGGGTCATTTCGTATTCTACGGCGCAATGGTATGTGAAGGTATTATCGCCCTGATCTGGGCAGCAGCAGGATGCTCTCTCTACGAAGTGACAGGTGGTTTAAACACAGGTCTCGCAGAGATCATGAAGAACGGTCAGTCCGCAGCCATCTATGATGTCTGCCAGAAGACCATGGGCGGTGTCGGCATTGCTCTTGCCATGTTAGGTGTTATCGCCTGCCCGATCACTTCTGGTGATACAGCATTCAGAAGCGCACGTTTAACACTTGCTGACTGGTTCAAGGTTGACCAGAAGAACTGGAAGAACCGTCTGCTTCTCTGCGTACCGTTACTTGGAATCGGCGCTATCGTCGGACATATGGATTACAGCATCGTATGGAGATACTTCAGCTGGACAAACCAGACACTGGCTATGATCGTTCTCTGGACAGCAAGCATGTACCTCTACAAGGCAAAGAAGAACTACTGGCTCACAGCAGTTCCGGCAACCTTCATGAGCGCTGTTTCCATGACATATTTCTTCTGTGCAAAAGAGTGCTTAAACCTCGGTACTGCAGTTGCGTACCCGGTAGGTATCGTACTTGCGGTTGTATTCCTTGGAATCTTCATCCGTGCAACGAAGAAACAGACAGCATAATGTAAGATTATAATGACACGAAAGACAGGCTGCAAAGCTGGGAGTGTCTGACTGCAGATGATGCAGAAAGTATAAGCTGCCCCGGTGAAAGGCTGAGGGCAGCTTATACTGGTTATTCAGTATTTGGGAGGCGAGAGTTATGTTCTTAAAACCGGCAAAACTTGGAGAAAAAGAGATTCCGGAGAGTATTCTTTCAGAGGACAAAAAGCACTGTAAGAAGATCGGTCCCTGCGGAATCGGAAAAGAGGCATTATACCTCAACAGCTTTTATCTGGAGCGGCGCTTCTACATCCCGGTATCTTCCGTCTCCCGTGTCTTTAAGCGCGTGGCGATGAGCAAAGGCGGATTTACCGGAAAAGGCCTGTTTGCCACCATGCCGTATCTGGTGGTTGTCTATGAGGACGGTAAGGAAAAACAGTGCAACTTTAAATATGAGGATCAGGTGGACGCTTTCGTGGCATCCGTGAAGGAACGGTTCCCGCAGATAAAGACCGTGAGTGAAGCGGCGGAAAAGCGCCTTGAGGAAGCTGAGAAAAAGCAGGCGGAGAAATGTCTCATTCCGCTTTCTGAGCAGGCGAAGGAGACGGTAAATGTTCTGGAGCAGGCAAAAGCAGCCCTCATGAAGCGTCTGTCCCTGTTCACAGAGCTCACCAACGCGGCAAAGAAAAAGAGAACGTATGAGAAGACAAAGCCGTTTTACAAATGGCTCGCTTTATTCATGGTAGTCATGGGGGCGGCGGCGCTTGCATACGGCGTATTCTCCTTTATGAATCACGATGCGTTTGCTGTATACTTTGTCCTCTTTGGAATGGCGGCGATCTTTCTGTTCTCCGGAGCGAATGTCATGCCGACGAGTACGAATAACCGGAAAGCCATTGAAAAACGTCTTACGGCGGCGGAAGAAGCCGTTACGGGTTATGTGGACAGCCTCCATCTCGGACTTCCGGTTCCGGCCTGTTACCTTCATCCGGTGACTGTAGAGCGGATGCAGCGTGCTGTCCGTGAGGGGCGCGCTGAGTCTGTGGAGGACGCGTTTGACGTTGTAAAAAATGATCTGAAAAAGACCAACGCGGATGTATCCGTCACTCAGGAGGAATTCGATGAGATCATGGCGATCAAGCCGGTCTTTCTGGTCAGAGATTACGTGTAGATGAAAAAATTGACTGCCGTATCAGTAGGCTTATGCTGGACGGCAGTCTTATTTTATGTAACAGGAAATTCCGAGGAATTCCAAAGATGTGCACTCGCGCGAAGATGTAGATTGTCGCAAGCGACCGCGCGAGGCGCGAGAATGTGCCAAGGCACGTTTTTTTATAAAAAACAAGGATTCATGGTATTATATGAAAACCGGGATGTTGCGCAGATAGGCGGCATCCCGGTTTTCTTCATATAATTTTGATAGATTTCTGCTATTTTCCTGCAGCCATCTGATAGATCTTAAGCATATCTTCCGCTTCCAGCTTCTTCGCGGATCCCTTCGGGCCGCCTGCAGCGATTCTCGCGTTTTTCGCCATGGTCTCAAGCTGTTCTTCTGTCGGGTCGATCCCGAGTTCCTTTAAGTTTGTCGGCATACTGATGGCACGGTAGAAGTCTTCCATGGCCTCGATGCCCTTTAAACCCGTCTCCATGTCATCTTTTCCAGGTTCAACACCCATGACATTCACTGCGAATTTCGCAAAACGCGGAGTGCAGCTGTCGATCACATATCTTGCCCAGCTGCCCCAGATCGCCGCAAGGCCCGCACCGTGGGCAACGTCGAACATTCCGCCGATCTCATGCTCTAAGAGGTGGGAGGCGAAGTCTCCGCCGTCGTTTCCGCAGCCGGTGAGGCCATTGTGAGAGAGACTTCCGGACCACATCACCTCGGCTCTCGCGTCATAGTTGTCTGGATCGTCCACAAGGATCTTCGCGTTCGTGATCACGGTGCGCATAAGACCTTCCGCAATGGCGTCGGTGATCTCCATATTTCCGCCGTTTGTGAAATAGCGCTCCATGGTATGCATCAGAATATCGGTGCAGCCGCAGGCTGTCTGGTACGGCGGGAGAGTCATTGTGATCTCCGGGTTCATGACAGCGAATACAGGGCGGGAGATATCATTGTTGTAGCCGCGTTTTTCCAGTGTTTCATCGTTTGTGATAACAGAGCTGTTGCTCATCTCACTTCCGGAAGCCGCGATAGTCAGAACAACGCCGATCGGAAGGCATGCGGATGCCTGACGGGTGTGTTCATAGAAATCCCAGACATCACCGTCGTTCGCGAGACCGTAACCGATGGCTTTCGCGGAGTCGATGACACTGCCGCCGCCGACAGCGAGAAGAAAATCAACACCCTCCTTTCTGCAGAGCTCGATCCCCTCACGGACTAAGGAAAGACGTGGGTTTGGGACAACACCGCCAAGCTCCACATAGGTGACTCCGGACGCGTCCAGGGATTCCTTAATGCGTCCGAGAAGACCGGAGCGGATCACGCTGCCGCTTCCGTAGTGGAGCAGGACTTTTTTACAGTTTACATTTTTTACAAGCTTTCCGATCCGATATTCGGTTTCTTTTCCGAATACGACGCGGGTCGGGGTATAGAAATTAAAATTAAACATAAGACACCCTCCTGATAGATCAAGTATACTAAGGATCGCAGTGATCTGCAAGAAATACCTTTGGAACTTTCCAGATTTTCGGAAGCTTACCTGACACAGATTTTACACAGGCTTTAGGTGATGACGGCACCAGATTTTACAGAGGAGGCATAGGATAAAGACAGAAACTGACAGACAGGCATAAAAGAAAAAGGCAGAGACGATCTGCAGGAGGAAACACATTATGAAAAAAATAAGACTGACAGCACTTACCATGGCGGGACTGATGGCGGCGGCATCCATGACCGGCTGCGGTGCGAAAACAGCGGAGACCACAGCGGCTTCGGAGACAACGACAGCAGCAGGGACGATGGCGGCAGAGACAACAACTGTGGCGGAGACGGCTGGGAAGGTGTCCCAGACCGAACCGCTTGTAGTATATTTAAACGACTTCGATGATATTATTCCGGAGATGTTTAAAAAGGCGACCGGATATGATGTGGAAGTCGTAGCAGGAAACGGTGCGGAGACACTTGCAAGGATCGAGACGGAGGGCGACAACCCACAGTGGGATATCGTATGGCTGGATTCCATGCCAAGTATCAACTCTCTCGGAAAGAAGGGAATGCTTCTCACAGACTGGGAACCATCCAATGCGGGAAACCTCACCGATTTCTTTAAGGAGATCGTTCCGGCGGACAAGGCATACTATCCGACCGGGGCACACGCGGCAGGCGTGATCGCGTACAGGAATGATGTTTTCACAGAAGAAACAGCTCCGAAGACCTGGGAAGACTTCGCAAAACCGGAATATAAAGATAAGATCGGAATCGCAGATCCGAGCGTAGCGGCTCCGGCATATCCCTTCGTGTCATACTTCTTCAACTCGAAGGGAATGGACAGCGGAAAAGAGTACTTCGGCTCATTGTTCGAAAATGGCTTAAAGGTCTACCCGAAGAACCCGCAGGTGGTTCAGGCGCTTGCCAGCGGTGAGATCGCGGTGGCAGGACTTCAGGAGAGCAACGCATACGGCATGATCGCTTCCGGAGAGCCGATCAGCATCATCTGGCCGGAAGAAGGCGCACCGGCATCTGTACGTGTGGCAGCGATCAGCGCGAAGACGGATCAGCCGGAGGTTGCGAAGAAATTCATCGAATTCCTTTTACAGCCGGAGACACAGCAGCAGCTGGTGGATGCGGGAGATGAAGGATATTTTGAACCGTCCGTTGCAGGCGTAAACGAAAAAGAAGATCGCGAGAAAGATGGAAAGCTTGTCTATGCAGAGGCATCCTGGGCATCTGAACACGAAGCAGAGATCAAGGAGTGGTTTGCAGATGAGTCCGCGAAATAGTGGAAAATTAAGAAGCGCAGCACATAGAGGACAGGCAGAAGGGGCGATCGGCTGGATCGTCCTTTCCGTGCTTGCTGTTTTAATTATCTTGCCGCTGGGGAGCGTTCTTTTACAGATCGTAAGTCCCGGATTTTTTGGAAATACGGAAAAAGCAGATGGAATGAGCCTGCTCTTTGAGGTCTTTGAAAAACCGCTCTGGTATAAGGCACTTGGAAATTCCATGTCTCTTGGCATCTGGACAACATTTTTTGGCACGGCGTTTGGGGCGTTTCTTGCAAATTTCCGCGTAAAATGGGAGTTTAAGACTGCGAAACTTTTAGACATCGCGGCGTGGATCCTGATGATCATGCCGTCCTTCATCATTGCCCAGGGCTGGGTCTATTTCGCTTCCGGAAACGGGATCGCGAGGTCCTGGCTTCACTGGAACAACATAAACAGTCTGGTATTCAGCTTTCCGGGGCTGGTGTTTATCATGGTACTCAACAAGTTCCCCTTTGCTTATGTGACGATCAAGGCGGCCCTGGAGTGGAAACCGGAACGGCTGTCTCTGGCAGCAAGAATGAATGGGGCATCTCCATGGGAAGAGTGGAAGACCGTGCAGGCACCTTTATGCATTCCGGCCTATTGTTCCGCGGCGATCCTGATCTTTATGGATACGATCGGTGATTTCGGACTTCCGGCAGCGATCTCCGGAGTATATCGCTTCCCGACATTGCCATACGCGATCTATACGGCGCTTTACAGTTCCCCGATCCGCCTGGATATGGCAGGCGTGTTATCCTTCTATCTGGTACTGATCATCATCGCAGCCATGATCGTCCAGTACAGGATCATTGGTAAAAAGCGGTACGATTTCTTTGATACGGGAACCGTGAAGGCGGTGCCGGTCCGCCCTGCATTTGGAGTCGGGATCATCCTCGATTTCTTAGGGGTATTTCTGGCATTTATCACACTGTTCGTGCCGCTTGGTTCCACAGTGGTCATGTCCTTCTCCGACTCGATCTCCGTTGCAAATTTCAGTTTCACGTTAAAGAATTATGAGAAGGTCATCGTAGACAGTAAAGAGCTCTTAAATGGTCTGGAACACTCCTTGATGATTGCCTTTGCGGCAGCCATCATTGGGCTGGTTCTCGGATTTTTCGTTTCCTATGTGCTGAACTATTCAGACTTCGTTTTAAAGCGCGTGATCGATGTGCTGTCCCTGGTTGCGTTGGCAGTTCCGGGAGTCGTTTTAGGTATCGGCTATATCTTCGTATGGAATCAGCGGTGGATCGAATCCGTGGGGCTTAAGATGTACGGAACGCCCAGGATTATCGTTCTTGCCAGCGTTGCGGCGGCGATCCCGGTCATCACGAGAGTTCTGACCGGCGGCATGGCAAAGATCCCGAGACCGATCCTGTTTGCGGCCCGGCTATCCGGCGCCGGCCTTATCACACGGGTCCGGACGATCCTCTGGCCGCTCTTAAAGGCAACCGTCCTGTCCGCGTTTTTATCCGCATTTGGCGGAAGCGTGTTCAACCTTGCGATCAATACGATCCTCTATCCACCGAACTATCAGACATTGCCGGTCTACATCAGCAAAGGAGTGGAAAATCTGAAATTCGGATATTCTGCGGCGGCAACGGTGTTTGGCGGCGGAATCGTGGTTCTTCTCATTTTACTGATGGAGCTTTTACCGCTTTATTCTCAGCTGTTCCAGAGAAGAAGAGCAGCCGGATCTGTGGTGAAGCTCTTCCGGGGGCAGAAAGAAAATAAGCGGGTAACGATGAAGGTACAGAATAGTTAGACGATCAGGAAATAAAGCAGATACAGTGGGAGACTTTATAGGGTACACGCTAACTGCTTTTGGAGGAATATATGGAGATTCAGAAACAGGAAGTCATCTTAAAAATAGAAGATCTGACAAAAAGCTTTGGAAAGACGGAAGTGCTTAAGGGAATCGGCATGGAAGTCCATAAAAACGAGATCATCAGCGTATTGGGTCCGTCCGGCTGCGGAAAATCCACCTTGCTGAACATTATCGCAGGCATGCTGTCTCCCGATGGCGGGCGCGTGATCATGAACGGACAGGTGATCTCTGAGGCGGGAAAAGTCCTGCCGCCGGAGAAGCGCCATATGAACATGGTGTTTCAGGATTTTGCACTGTGGCCGCATATGACAGCGTATGATAACATCGCTTACGGCTTAAAACGGAGCAAAACCGGAAAAGAGGAGATTGAGGAGCGGGTACAGGAGCTCTTAAAGCTCCTGCATCTGGAGGGACTGGAAAAACGGTATCCGGCGGAGCTTTCCGGCGGTCAGCAGCAGAGAGTCGCGATCGCCCGGGCACTGATCACAAAGCCGGATATTCTCCTGATGGATGAGCCGCTCTGCAATCTGGATGTCCAGCTCCGGGTGGAGATGAGAACCGAAATGGCGTTCTTGTTCCGGAAGCTTGGGACAACCGTCTTTCACGTCACCCATGATCCGTCGGAGGCGTTCGCGATGGCGGACCGGATCGTGATCATGAACAGGGGAAATATCGACCAGATCGATTCCCCGAAAAACTGTTACAGGAATCCGGGAACGGAGTCGGTGGCGGCTCTTTTAGGTGCCGGAAACCGGGTACATGGATACGCGAGGGAGGACGGCGGCAAGCAGATCGATCTCGGCGGTAGTGTCTGCGGAACACTCGGAAGAAACGGAATCCGCAAAGATGATATGGTGACTGTCCGCTTTCGCGCGGAGAACACGGTGTGGACCGGAAACGAGCGGCAGGAGAACAGTTTTCCGGTGGCGGTCGAGTATTCCTCCTTCGAGGGAGATTATTACCGCGTTATGGCGAAGATGGGAATGGGAGAACCGCTCTGCTTCTTAAGCCGCAATTATCTGGAAAAAGGTACGGAAGGCTACGTGAATGTGGAAGGGGACCGTCTCTATGTGTATGGCCCGGAGACAGCGGCATGAGCGGGAACCTGTATCTGATGAGCGACGTTCACGGATATTTTATTCCTTTTCTGCAAATACTGGAAAAGATCCGGTTTGAGGATGCGGACCGGATGGTGATCCTGGGGGATCTTGTGGCGAAAGGACCGGATTCCCTGGGACTTTTGCGCTTTGTGATGGAACATAAGAATATTCTGGCACTGAGGGGAAATCATGAACAGCGGCTTTTACAGTATTTTGGAACAGACCGCGCGGCCGGGATCCCGGATTCCACGATGCGGTCCTGGGTGGCCGGAGACGGGGCGGGGATCATCAGGCAGATGAATATGCTGTCAGAGACAGGACGCAGGAAGGTTCTGGAGTTTATCGGAACGATGCCGTTATGGGAAGTCATGGAGATCTGCGGCAGGAAGTATGTGTTGGTTCACGGAGCGCCGGATGATGAAATGAAAAAAGAACTTCTGGCAGTGCAAAAAGATCCCGGTGGGAAAAGAAAAACAGCGGATTATGATGTCCTTTTAAACCGCTATGAATCACCGGATTCGGATAACCGGCTTCCGGCGGGAATGACTGCCGTAGTGGGACACACGCCGACATTCAAATATGGAACACAGTACGCGGGAGATATGATCATAAGGGACGATAAGATCTTTCTGGATTGTGGAGCCGGTCAGGGATATGGATTGGGCTGTCTGGAAATATTGTCTGGCAATGACAAAAATTCCCATCGAAAATACTTTACAAATACAGAGAACGGGAGTATATTGTAAATAACCGCTGATGAAAATGACGGTCAGCGATAGGACAATTCAATAATAAGTCTTCAGGGCAGGGTGCAAGTCCCTATCGGCGGTAAAGCCCGCGAGCCGAGAGGCATGATCCGGTGAGATTCCGGGGCCGACAGTATAGTCTGGATGAAAGAAGAATTTCAGGTTTGTTTGTGATATGCGGAAGCGATCCGGTGCTCGAAAAAGAGGACGGGATTGAGGAATTCCGGATCACGGAAGATCGGATCAGTAGCTCTGGAATAGGAAACTGTTTCAGGGCTTTTTTGTGTAACAGGAGATTGATCCGGGAAAGCTGTGAATTGCAGAAAAGTTATATTTCCGAATGAAACAACGGACCGAATATGAAAAAACCTGTAGGCATCTGCTTTACAGGGATTTTTTTAACAGAAAATTCCTATGGAATTTCCTGATTGCGCCCGTAAGGCAGGTTTGCGGAAAGGAGTGAAAAAGATGACGGACCGGGATTATATGCTGCGGGCCATTGAGCTTGCAAAAGGGGGACTTGGCTGGACGAGCCCGAATCCCCTCGTGGGAGCTGTGATCGTGAAAGACGGAAGGATCATAGGGGAAGGTTATCATGAGCGGTGCGGAGAACTCCACGCGGAGCGAAACGCCATTGCATCGCTCACGGAAAGTGCGGAAGGCGCGACACTTTATGTGACGTTGGAGCCGTGCTGCCATTACGGAAAGACACCGCCCTGCACGGAGGCGATCCTCGAGCAGAAGATTGCAAGAGTCGTGATCGGTTCAAGAGATCCAAATCCCCTGGTATCAGGAAAAGGAGCGGCGATCCTAAGAGCAGCGGGAGTCCGGGTGGAAGAGGACTTTATGCGGGAGGAATGCGATGCGTTAAATCCGGTGTTCTTCCACTATATCACAAAGAAAACGCCCTATGTGGTCATGAAATACGCCATGACGGCGGACGGAAAGCTCGCGGCGCGGACCGGCGATTCCAAGTGGATCACAGGAGAAAGCGCAAGGAAAAAGGTGCAGGAGCTGCGCCACCAGTATATGGGGATCATGGCGGGGATCGGCACGGTCCTGGCAGACGATCCGATGTTAAACGTCCGGATCCCCGGGCTGAAGAGTCCGGTGCGGATCATCTGCGACAGCGGACTCCGGATCCCGATGGATTCACAGATCGTGAAGACGGCAAAGGAGTACCGGACCATCGTAGCGTATGCGGGGGAGCATTCCGGGGAAGGCTGTAAAGAAACGGAAAAGAAAGCGGAACAGCTTCACGCGGCCGGTGTAAAGACCGTGTCGGTCCCGGACGCAGACGGGCGTGTGGATCTTGGGAAGCTCATGGAATATCTTGGAAAACAGGGCATCGACAGCGTGCTTTTAGAGGGCGGCGGTACCTTAAATGACGCGGCGCTGTCAGCCGGGATCGTAAACGAGATCTGCGCGTTTATCGCACCGAAGATCTTCGGCGGTGCCGGCGCGAAGACTCCGGTTTCCGGGATCGGTGTGGCGCATCCGGCGGAAGCCGTGATGCTGACGCTGAGACAGGTGGAGACGATCGGGGATGATCTGATGCTCAGATATTCAGTAGATTGAAAATGGGAAAGGAAATGAGAGCATGTTTACAGGGATCGTAGAAGAACTCGGACAGGTGAAGGCACTTTCCCTGCGCGGAAATTCCGGTACACTGACGGTAAAAGCAAAAAAAGTTCTGGAAGGAACAAAGATCGGTGACAGCATCGCGGTCAATGGTGTCTGCCTTACGGTCACAAATATGAAAAATAACGAGTTTTCCGCCGACGTGATGGCGGAGACTGTGAGGAGAAGCAGCCTCGGAGCACTGCGGGACGGAAGCTATGTAAACCTGGAGCGGGCCATGGCGGCAGACGGCCGGTTCGGCGGTCATATCGTTTCCGGTCATATTGACGGAACTGGTCAGATCGAATCGATGAGACGGGAAGAGAATGCAGTCTGGGTCACGATCACATGTGCGGATAAGATCCTGGATCTGATCGTGGAAAAAGGGTCGATCTGCATCGACGGGATTAGCCTCACGGTGGCGGCGGTGACAAATAGGAACTTTTCAGTGTCAGTGATCCCGCATACCGGCGAGGAGACAACGCTTTTGAAGAAATAAGCAGG
>OLJF01001758.1_pt1:0-2500 | contig 12316 bp, 4 predicted proteins | sample 1609751 | NCBI WGS metagenome assembly OLJF01 (sample SAMEA4350171, study PRJEB24818) | metagenome | biome: human; feature: gut; material: faeces | place: Denmark | collected 2013-09
CGATATGCACACAGCGATGCTGCTGGGTGCGGCAAAGCTGCTGCGCGGGTATCAGAGCAAGCTGAATGGTACCGTCAAGCTCGTATTTCAGCCCGACGAGGAGGGCTTTACCGGTGCGAAGGCGATGCTTGCGGCCGGTGTGCTGCGCGAGCCCGCGCCTCAGGCCGGTTTCGCTCTGCATGTCCATTCCGGCACGCCGTCCGGCCTCGTGCTGTGCGGTGAAGGCACGTTCATGGCAGGCTGCACCCTGTTCCGCGTTACGGTTCACGGCACCGGCTGCCATGGCGCTATGCCGGAGACCGGTGTCGACCCAATACACATCGCCGCGAACATCTATCTTGCACTCGAAGAGCTTGTCGCACGCGAGGTCGCGGCGAAACAGCCTGCGGTCATCACAGTCGGCAGATTCACCGGCGGCGACGCACCGAATATCATCCCGTCATCTGCGATCCTTGAGGGCACGATCCGCACGTTTGACCGCGAGCTGAGCGCCTGCCTGCTCCGTCGCATCGGTGAGCTTGCGCAGGGCATTGCCGCGGCGTATCGCGGAACAGCTGAAGTATGTGAGCTTGCTTCCGCGCCTCCGCTCAAAAATGATGACATTGCACTCGATTTGTCCACAGCCTGTGCAAAAGAGCTGTTCGGCGAAGCGTCGGTCTATCGACTCCGCGACGGCGGCATGGGGTCGGAGGATTTTGCATCCTATACCTACGAACTTCCCTGTGCCTATCTGCTTCTCGGCGCCGGGACTGCACAGGAGGATTCGCGCTATGGCAAGCCGATGCACAACCCGAAGGTTATATTCAATGAGGATATCCTTCCGCGCGGCGCAGCACTGCATACACTGACCGCGCTGCGGTATCTGGAGCAAACTTGAGGTTAAACAGCGCTCAGGGGCAGCCTTCCGGCTGCCCCTTCCCCGTTTCCCGGCAAACAAAAAAGCATCATCCGAAGATGATGCTTTGATGGAGCTGATAACCAGATTCGAACTGGTGACCTCATCCTTACCAAGGATGCACTCTACCGACTGAGCTATATCAGCAAAAGAAAAACGACGGCTTCGCAGTCGTCGTTTCTGGCGACCCGGATGGGACTTGAACCCACGGCCTCTAGCGTGACAGGCTAGCGCTCTAACCAACTGAGCTACCGGGCCGAATACGTTTTTCTTTTTAATTTGGTGGGCCTTCGGGGACTTGAACCCGGGACCGACCGGTTATGAGCCGGTTGCTCTAACCAACTGAGCTAAAGGCCCATAAAAGGCTTATGATACAAGTTTTGCCGCCACCGGATTAACTTTCAGCAGCGGCAAACCCTGTTTCTTCTGGCTCCTCAAGTTGGACTCGAACCAACGACCCTGCGGTTAACAGCCGCATGCTCTACCAACTGAGCTATTGAGGAATGTCAAGAGGACCAGTTATCGTGGTCCTCTGATGTAGGCGTTGAGTTATCTTCCCGGGCCGTCGCCAGCCAAGTATTGTCACCGTAAACGAGCTTAACTACTGTGTTCGGAATGGGAACAGGTGTACCCTCGTCACCATTAACACCTACTTTTGAAGATTTACACCTTCAAAACTGAACAATCTTACTCACAATCGCTATTCTTCATCGAGGTTACACCTAATTCTTTAGGTCAAGCCCTCGGCCTATTAGTATCAGTCCGCTCCATACATTACTGCACTTCCACTCCTGACCTATCAACCTTGTAGTCTACAAGGGGCCTTACTCCCGAAGGATGGGAACACTTATCTCGAGGGGAGTTTCACGCTTAGATGCCTTCAGCGTTTATCTCGTCCGTACTTAGCTACCCAGCTATGCCCTTGGCAGAACAACTGGTGCACCAGCGGTACGTCCATCCCGGTCCTCTCGTACTAAGGACAGCTCCTCTCAATATTCCTGCGCCCGCAACAGATAGGGACCGAACTGTCTCACGACGTTCTGAACCCAGCTCGCGTACCGCTTTAATTGGCGAACAGCCAAACCCTTGGGACCGAATTCAGCCCCAGGATGCGATGAGCCGACATCGAGGTGCCAAACCTCCCCGTCGATGTGGACTCTTGGGGGAGATCAGCCTGTTATCCCCAGGGTAGCTTTTATCCGTTGAGCGACGGCATTTCCATTCACATACCGCCGGATCACTAACTCCAACTTTCGTTACTGCTCGAACCGTCATTCTCGCAGTTAGGCTCGTTTATGCGTTTACACTCAGTGCACGATTTCCGTCCGTGCTGAACGAACCTTTGAGCGCCTCCGTTACTCTTTTGGAGGCGACCGCCCCAGTCAAACTGCCCACCTGACAATGTCCCCCGACCAGATTCATGGTCGCAGGTTAGAACTCCAATATCCCAAGAGTGGTATCCCAAGGGCGGCTCCACGAACGCTGGCGCGCTCGCTTCCTAGCCTCCCACCTATCCTGTACATGGAATACCGAAGTCCAATATCAAGCTACAGTGAAGCTCCATGGGGTCTTTCCGTCTAGTTGCGGGAAACCGGCATCTTCACC
>OLJF01001758.1_pt1:7500-12316 | contig 12316 bp, 4 predicted proteins | sample 1609751 | NCBI WGS metagenome assembly OLJF01 (sample SAMEA4350171, study PRJEB24818) | metagenome | biome: human; feature: gut; material: faeces | place: Denmark | collected 2013-09
GATCGAGGTCGACCTCATTCAGACCAAGACCTATCACTCCAAAAACACGCCCGAGGATCATCTTCTGACGTTCTACAAGACCTTTGACGACATTCGCGACCAGAAATACGACGGCTTTATCATCACCGGCGCACCGGTCGAGCTGATGCCGTTCGAGGAGGTCGAGTACTGGGACGAGCTGGTTGAAATCATGGAATGGACGAAAACGCACGTTCATTCCACCCTGCACATCTGCTGGGGCGCGCAGGCCGGTCTTTATTACCATTACGGTATCCCAAAGTATGAGCTTTCGCACAAAATGAGCGGTATTTTCAAGCATCACGTGCTGTTCCCGCACGAACCTCTGATGCGCGGCTTTGATGATCTGTTCTGTGCGCCGCACTCGCGCCACACCGAAGTCCGCGCCGACGACATCCGCAAGCATTCCGAGCTGCGCCTGCTCGCAGAGTCCCACGAGGCCGGTGTTTATATCGTAGAGGCTGTCAACGGCCGGCAGATTTTTATACTCGGTCACGGCGAATACGACTCCGACACGCTGAAAAAAGAGTACGAGCGCGACCTCGCGAAGGGACTGAACCCTGATGTGCCTAAGCACTATTTCCGCAACGATGACCCGTCTGCGGACGTTCTCGTCACCTGGAAAGCGCACGCCCACCTTTTCTACACCAACTGGATCAACTACTACGTCTACCAGACCACTCCCTTTCAACTGGAAAAACTGTAATAAAAAGCTCCGTTTCCCGGCACACTGCTGCGGAAACGGAGCTTTTTCAACTTTATTCGGTGATTTTTTCTCCGGTTACGATCGCACGGGGCGAACCGGTCAGCTTTTCGCCTGTATACGGCGTGTTAATTCCTTTTGATTTATACTCGCTGTATATCTTCTCGCTGTCCCAGTCGAGCAGCACCAGACGGGCGTAATTTCCCTCTCGGACGGCGCGGCCGGTCAGGCCATACACCTCTGCCGGATTTTTGCTCATTTTTTCGAGCAGCTGCATCCGAGTCAGGCGGCCGGTCTTGACCAGATACGTGTTGCACACGGAAAACGCGGTCTCCAGACCCGTGATGCCCGAGGGCGCCTTGGCGAAGTCGCGCGCCTTTTCCTCTGCGGTGTGCGGCGCGTGGTCGGTCGCGATCATATCGATCGTTCCGTCCGCGAGCGCTTCAATGAGCGCCTGACGGTCCGCCTCTCTGCGCAGCGGCGGATTCATACGCGCGCAGGTGCCGTGCGCCGGAACATCATCCTCGGTCAGACTGAGGTGATGCGGCGTGACTTCGGCATAGATTTTCGCGCCGAGCGCCTTGCCCGCTCGAATGAGCGCGGCGGACTGACCGCTCGAAACATGCTGAAACAGCACGCGCGCGCCGGTATCGAGAGCCAGCGCAATATCGCGCGCGATCATGGAGGTCTCCGCCGCCGCCATCGCGCCCGGCACGCCGAATTTTTTCGCGGCTTCCGAGCCATAGTTTACTCCCGGAGAGGGCACGAGCGAGGGCTCTTCCTCATGGAACGACAGGATAACGTCGCGCTTCGCTGCCTCGACCATCGCGCGGCGGCACAGTCCCGCGCTCGTCAGATTGATGCCGTCATCGGTCAGACAGGGCGCTCCGGCCGCGAGCAGCGCGTCAAAATCGGTCATTTCCTCGCCCTTCAGGCCCTTCGTGACCGCGCCGGCCTGCAAAACCTGAACCGGACAGTCCTTCGCCTTGTCCGTGACATAATGGATGATCTCGGGCGTGTCGCAGGTCGGAACGGTGTTCGCCATGCAGATCACCGTCGCGTAGCCGCCTGCCGCAGCCGCAGCCGCGCCGGTCAGCACATCTTCCTTCTGCGTCTGGCCGGGGTCGCGGAAATGAACATGTCCGTCCACAAAACCGGGCGAAACGGTCAGTCCTGCCGCATCAAAGATTTTGCAGTCCGCCGGGGCGTCGATTTTTTCCGCGATCTTCGCGATCACGCCGTCGTTCCCGATCAGCACATCAAGCTGCGCGTCCGTTCCCGTCCATGGATCGAGCACGCGGCCATTCTGGATAAGTAACATAGAAAAGCCCTCCGTTTTTCCTGCGGCAGCTCATCTGCCCGGATTTTTCTAATTATAGTCTATCATAAATCCGCAAAAACCGCAACGAAAACGCCGCCCTTCTCCCCTTCTGAAAATTGAAAAACAGGCTTGACATTCCTATTCTACTATTGTAGAATATAATCAATAAAAGGTATTTTACATTTGTAGAACAAGGAGGGTTGACTATGGCACAGACAAAGCGGCTTCCCGATGCGGAGCTTGAGGTCATGCAGACCATCTGGACGCTCACGCCGCCCGTCACGGCGGCAGAGGTACAGCAGCACGCGAGCAGCGACTGGAAAATGACGAGCGTGCTCACGTTCCTGTCGCGTCTCACCGACAAGGGCTTTCTGTCCTGTACCAAGGAGGGACGGCAGAACCTGTATACGCCGCTCGTCTCGGAGGAGGACTACCGCCAGCGCGAAAGCGTCGGCTTTATCCGGCGTCTGTGCGGCGGCTCGGTGAAGAATCTCGTGGCGAGCCTGTCGGACGCCGGTGCGCTGAGCGAACAGGACATCGACGAGCTGCGTGCCTTTCTGGACGCGCAGGAGCAGTAATGAGGGGATCTTATGCGGATTTCGTATATGCAGATTATGAACAATCTGATGCAGACCGGACTGACCGTTTCGCTCGCGGCGCTCGTGCCGCTGCTGCTGCGCCGCGTGCTCAAAAAACGCTATCCGGCGCGTGCGGTCTGTCTGGTCTGGGCGCTGCTCGCGCTGCGGCTGCTCGTTCCGGTGCAGCTCACGCTGCCGGAAGCGCCGGTGCAGGTCACGCCGCGCACAAATTATGTGATGCAGGACGACCGGATGCTGTTCGAGCAGGCCGGTCTGCCGGTCGAGCAGACGCCGGCCCGATGGGTAACGGACGAACAAGCGGCCGCGCTCAGCCATGCAGGCACAAGCCGGACGACAACCTTCAACCTGACCGCAGTCCTGCTCGGTCTGTGGCTCGCCGGCGTCGTCATTTCCGCCATCCGGCAGGCTGTCAGCTACGGAATGCTGAAACGGCGGCTGGACCGCACGGCAGGACCGGCGGAACGCGCCGACCTGCTCGATGTTCTGGCCTCTCAGCGCAGCGGTCTCGGTATTTCCCGGAAAATTCCGCTTCTGATCTCCCCTGCCGCAGACTGCCCGATGCTCGCGGGTTTTATCCGCCCGGCACTCTATCTGCCGGACGAGAACATTTCGGCCGCAGATGCCGCCTTCATCTTCCGCCACGAGCTGACGCACTGCCGTCACGGCGACCTGTGGCTCAAGCTGCTGCTGACAGCGGCGCGGTGCGTACACTGGTTCAACCCGCTCGTATATCTGATCGTGCGCTTCGCGCAGGAGGATATTGAGCTTGCGTGCGACGATGCGGTCGTTCGCGGACAGAACGCAGCCTACCGCCGCGCCTACGGCGAGACCATCCTCCGCTCCGCCATCGCACAGTCCAGACGGCGGCAGTCGCTCGTTTCCTGCTTCGGAGACGACAAAAAGACGCTCATGCGGCGGTTTGAGGGTCTGTTCGACAAGTCGGTCAAAAAGCGCGGCGCAGCGCTCATCGTGCTCGTCGCCCTGCTCACCGCCACCCTCGGCGGCACGATCGCCGTCGGCACGAAAAAAGACCCTGCGGCAGCTGAGGCGCGCGCGCTGCTCATGGCGAACACCTTCGCGCAGGCCTATGTGGACGAGGATGCGGCGGCATATATGAAATACCTCGCCCCGGACAGCGACCTTGCGAAATACGATGATTATTTCTCGACCGGCGCCGCGGTCTACAGGCGCTATGTGACCCGGTATGACCCCGAAACCGGGACCGCGCTCATCGTTTTCGAGTACGTGTGGGACGCGGACCGCGTGGCCGCAATGGACGTCCATGCGCCGTCGCCCGGCGTACCGTTCCGCGAAGCGATGCGGCTGCACTTCACCGGCGAGGGAAACGACATGCTGATCTCCAGCATGACCTTTGAGGTCAGCTCGGACCCGTTCACCTCCGACCCGGACAACAACTATCTCGTCTCCTCGCTCGACGACTTCAAGCTGCTGTACGCAAACGACCTCGGTCTGCCGGATTTCGTCGCGGCTTCCGACGGACTGACCATCGGCAGCGGCGACAGTAAGCTCAGCAAGGACAAGTGCTGCCGCTACCTCACGCAGGTCGGCCTGTGCGCGAACGACTATCTCGACCGCGAGGTGGACGTTTCCCTCTCGGGCGGCGAGGTCAAGCGCATCGAGATCGCGACGCTGCTCGCGCGTCATTCCGCGCTGATGATCTTCGATGAGCCCGAGGCTGGCATCGACCTGTGGAGCTTCGCCCGCCTGACCGAGACCTTCGAGCAGCTCCACCGTGAGCACACGGCGAGCATGATCATCATTTCCCATCAGGAGCGCATCATTCAGCTCGCCGACGAGATCATCGTGGTCGGCGGCGGCGAGATCAGGCACCGCGGCACGACCGAGGAGATCTTCCCGCTCATTATGGCGGACACACTCGGCTCCTGCCCCGTGCTGAACCGCTGAGAAAGGAGAGACGAGACTATGTTGACCGAAATCGACTCCCGTCTGCTGGAAAAGATCGCAGACCTCACGGGCAAGCCCGTGGGCGCGTTCAATATCCGTAAGGATAGCGGCTGCGAGGCCCGCCAGTCCACCGAGCATATTGAGATCGTCCCCCAGCCGGAGGGCAAGAGCGGCATCATCATCCGCATCAAGCCCGGCACGAAGGGCGAGCAGTGCCACATCCCCGTCATCATCAGCAAGACCGGCCGG
>OLJF01001767.1_pt1 | contig 12252 bp, 9 predicted proteins | sample 1609751 | NCBI WGS metagenome assembly OLJF01 (sample SAMEA4350171, study PRJEB24818) | metagenome | biome: human; feature: gut; material: faeces | place: Denmark | collected 2013-09
GAGTTAAACGGACCGACTATCGGCGGAATCTTCACGATCGTAGGATTTTCCGCCACTGGAAAACATATCCGGAACATCGCCCCGATCATGTTTGGCGTCCTCTTCGCGAGCTTCACAAAACGCTGGACCATTAACTCCCCGTCACCGATGCTGGCGCTTTTATTCTCAACGACACTGGCGCCGATTGCGGGGGAATTCGGAGTTCTCATGGGACTTCTCGCCGGATTCCTGCACTCTTCCGTCGCCCTGAATGTCGGAATTGTGTATGGAGGCATGAATTTATATAATAATGGATTTGCAGGTGGAATTGTGGCGATTTTCATGGTTCCGGTGATCCATTCCATCCGCGACCGGAGAGCGCGGGCGAAGGTAGAGATTTCGCTGTAATGCATGCGGTATCTACCCTCTGCTTTTCAATACACTGCCCCAGTTAAAAAGACCATCTTTTGAGATTACTTCAGTGGATTTTTCATGATTATAAAATAATAGATTTCTACAGATTTTTAGGAGTTTTTAAGATATGGGCAATTCAAGTGTATCTAAAAAAGGAAATATGAATGATAAAAAAGAATATCCTACTGCCGCAAAGCTGCTTTCCTGGCTCCCAGCGCTCTTCGTCGCAGCCGCCATCTGCTGGTTCTCCGCCCAGCCGGCGGCGGAGTCCACGGAGATGAGCGACACCGTAAGCCGCTTAATTCTTTTACTCGGCACAAAGCTCGGCTTTTTCCACGGAAATCCGGCGCAGTACGCCGACCTCATCGAACTTATGAGCTTCCCCGTCCGAAAAGCCGCTCATATGACTGAATATCTGGTATTTTACTGCACCGTCCGTTTTGGACTGCACTTTACGTATCGGACCTCCAACGTGAAACGCCGTCTTCTCACCGCTCTCGCCATCGTCTTCCTCTACGCCTGCACCGACGAATTCCACCAGCTCTTCGTCCCTGGCCGTGCAGGGCGGTTTACGGACGTGCTGATCGACTGCTTTGGCGTCACAGTCGTGACACTGGTCTGCCTGATGAGACAGCAGTCCCGCAAACACTACCAGAACGCATAAACCGGCTCTCATTATGATTATGGTATTGTCCGCACAGGTATTGACCGATAATATCAGTACCTGCCGCTGACAGCTTCTTCCGAATGCATGACCGCAAAAATCCCTGAATACGCACATCACATTGATCTGCATACTCAGGGATTTTTTATTTTCATATTATGTACTTTTCTCGTCCACCTGTACTCTTACAGCATCGGCACCACCACATTCCCCCAGAACCAGCTCACCGGCATGACGAGCACCATCGCGGGGATCATATCGGCGACCGGGAAGTTGTGGATCTTTGCGATGCGGAAACCTGTGGCCAGAAGAAGAAAACCACCGCAGGCCTTGAAGTCCGCGATCATATCCGGTGTGGTAAGCGGAAAGATGAACTTCGCCGCAGCGAAGATCGCGAGAAAGATCACGCACTGCGGGATCGCAACAGCTGCGACCACCATTCCCAGGGTTCCTCCAAAGATCATCGCGGTAAAGAAGTCCAGAATGGACTTGGAGATCAGGATCGTGTGGTCACCGCTCATTCCGGAGTCCAGGGAACCATAGATTCCCGTTCCGCTGGCACAAAACAGCACGATGATCGTCACGAGCATCGTCATGTACTCTTCTCTGGACATGGACGCATTCTTATTCGGGAAGATCTTCCCCACCGGCTTCTCCATGCACGCCGCGCCGTGGTTGATGATCCCGCCGAGATTCACCGCCAGCCCAAACGCGGTCCCAATGATCACCGCAAAGATAACGGCGGGCATATTTTTCATAAGGCCGATGGAGCTCACGCCCATTCCCATGGAGCAGACGCCGAAGATCTTCGTGAGCTCTGAATTGATCCTTGTGGGCAGCTTATGCCCAAATAAAGCCCCGACCACACCACCGATGGCGACGGACAGGGCATTGATGATAATTCCTACTGGCATACATCCTTCTCCTTTTCAAAAAGGAACGTGCCTTGGCACATTCGTGCGTCTCGCGCGGTTGCTTGCGACAACCTACATCTTTGCGCAAGTAACACAAACAACTGCGGTGCAAAGGAGTCCCTGCACCGCAGAATTGACAGTTCGTTATTTAATTTTAGCACAAAGTACGGTACAACGCAAACACTTTACCTCGCAAAAGTGCATGTGAAGTGCATGTTCCCAATTACCATTTTGACAACATTCTTCTCATTTAAGTCGAACGACCGTGAAACTTGGCGCGTGATTCTGGTCAGCGAAGCTGACTTATTCCTATCAAAATCACTGCGCATCCTCGCGGAGCGTTTCCCAGCCGCTTCTTAGATCCCATGCACCGCGTCACACATGGACTTCACATACTCTTTCACATACGGAACCGCATCTTTTCCATACGTTCCGCAGAGCTTCACGATCGCGGAACCAACGATAGCGCCGTCGGAGAGACCTGCCATCTTCTTTGCCTGCTCCGGGGTGGAGATTCCGAAGCCAACCGCGCACGGGACATCTTTCGCCTTTTTCACAAGCTTCGCCATCGCGCCGATATCCGTTGTGATCTCGCTTCTCGTTCCGGTAACGCCAAGAGAGGATACGCAGTATACAAAGCCGGACGCCTCTTTCGCGATCATGCTGATTCTCTCATGGGAGGTCGGGGCAATGAGGGAGATCAGATCCATATCATACTTTTTGCATACCGAATCAAACTCTTCTTTCTCCTCATACGGCACATCCGGCAGGATCAGTCCGTCCATGCCAAGCTCAGACGCCTTCTTGATGAAGCGCTCAGTTCCGTAGGAGAAGACAACATTCGCATAGGTCATGAAAACCATCGGAATTTGTGTGTTTTTCCGGATTTTTTCAACCATTGCAAAAATTTTGTCGGTGGTCACGCCGCCGGACAGGGCGCGGATATTTGCCGCTTGGATCACCGGTCCCTCTGCCGTCGGATCGGAGAACGGGATACCAAGCTCGATGAGGTTTGCGCCTGCCTCCTCCATTGCGTATACAAGCTGCTCCGTGACCTCTAAGGACGGGTCACCGCAGGTGATAAACGGGATAAATGCCTTTCCATTTCCGCCTTTGAAGGCGTTTGCGATCTTACTCATGAATATCCTCCCCTCTGTATCTTGCGATTGCTGCACAGTCCTTGTCTCCTCTTCCGGAAACATTGACAACAATGATCTTATCCTTTCCCATCGTCGGTGCGAGCTTCATTGCGTATGCGATGGCATGGGCGCTCTCGATCGCCGGGATGATTCCCTCGATTCTGGAGAGATACTCGAACGCATCGACTGCCTCGTCGTCAGTGATCGCCACATACTGGGCCCGTCCGGTATCGTAAAGGTTCGCATGTTCCGGTCCGATTCCCGGGTAATCAAGGCCTGCAGAGATGGAATATACCGGGGCAATTTGGCCGTACTCATCCTGGCAGAAGTAAGATTTCATGCCGTGGAAGATTCCGAGACGTCCTGTGGCGATGGTCGCCGCTGTCTCTGCCGTGTTCACACCGCGTCCTGCTGCCTCACAGCCGATGAGCTGAACGTCTTTATCTTCAATAAAGTTGTAGAATGCGCCGATGGCATTGGATCCGCCGCCAACACAGGCAAGAACTGCATCCGGAAGACGTCCCTCTTTCTCTAACATCTGCTCCTTGATCTCCTTGGAGATAACCGCCTGGAAGTCACGGACGATAGTCGGGAACGGATGTGGTCCCATACAGGAGCCGAGAACATAGTGGGTGTCCTCGATCCGGTTCGTCCACTCTCTCATTGCCTCCGAAACAGCATCTTTGAGGGTTCCTGTTCCGGTTGTCACCGCATGCACCTTTGCTCCGAGAAGGCGCATTTTGTAAACATTTAATGCCTGACGTTTTGTGTCCTCCTCGCCCATGTAGATCTCGCATTCCATGCCGAAGAGCGCTGCCGCCGTCGCTGTCGCTACACCGTGCTGGCCTGCGCCTGTCTCAGCGATGACACGGGTCTTTCCCATCTTCTTCGCGAGAAGCACCTGACCGAGCACGTTGTTGATCTTGTGGGCACCGGTGTGATTCAAATCTTCTCTCTTTAAGTAGATCTTCGCTCCGCCGAGATCCTTTGTCATGTGCTCCGCGTAGTAGAGCCTTGACGGTCTGCCCGCGTATTCATTTAAAAGCATTGTGAGTTCTTTCTGGAATTCCGGGTCATTCTTGTAGTGGTTGTATGCCTCTTCGAGTTCCAGTACTGCGTTCATAAGCGTCTCAGGAATGTACTGACCGCCATGCGCGCCAAATCTGCCTTTTGACATATATTTTTCCTCCTCGTGTAAACTGGTTTATTGTCTGTAACTGTCCATACCCATATTTCCGGAGTGATTTTTCAAATCTCCGCCAGACAGTTATCGAAATCGTGATTTTGTAGCAGCGGAAATGTTACTTAACCGTTACCATATTTTCTATTTTTGCAGACCACAGGTTTAAAAAAATCATGGCTGCCGACTGACCTTTATCTGCTGTAAAACTCTCTTACCAGCGGATAAATGTTCTTATATTTCTGATAGATCCCGTGATACTTCTCCGAAACTTCCAGATCCGGCTCCACCGTATCACAGTGTCCCTGGTTCTCCAGTGTCTCGATAAAGGACTTGTAATCCGGGATCACGCCCTCCGCCACGAACACCGCCGAGGCGATGGCCAGTGCCGGTAAAAGGTCCGGATCCTTGTATACAAAGATTTTCTGTCCCATGACATTGCATAAGATCCGGCACCATCGCCGTTCCCTCGCTCCGCCTCCGATCAGCGTGATCTTTGACGCCGGATGGTCGAACAGTTCCAGTCCCTGACGGATGGAAAATGCCACTCCCTCGAGGACACTCTGTGCCATATCTGCCGCCGTGGTCTCTTGAGATAACCCCAGAAAGCTTCCCCGGACGCTGCTGTCCATGATCGGGAACCGCTCACCTGCCACATAGGGCAGGAAGAACAGTCCGTGACTTCCGGGTTCCGCTTTCTCAAGAAGCTCTGAGATATACCCGAAATCCGGTGCCCCGTCGGGATCCCTGGACAGGATCTTCGCGATCAGCCGGTGGACGTTTCCGCCGTTTAGGAACGGGACTACATTGATGAGCAGGTCCTTCTGCATCGCCGCCAGATTGAATCCGCCGCCTTCACTCTCCATCCTTTGGTTGGACACGGCTGCCACCCAGCCGGAGGTTCCGAGGTTGATGTTGTACTCCCCCGGTGCCAGGATGCCGCTGGCAAGTGTCGTCGCTCCCGCATCCCCGGTTCCGGCATAGACCTTTGTTCCTGCCGGATAACCACTCTCCGTCTCCCCGGTCTCCGTGACCGTGCCGACACACTCATGGGCGTAAAAAAGTTTTGGGAACTTCTTAATATCGACTCCCGCCGCTCCAATCAGCTCCTCCGACCAGATCTTCTTGTCCAGATCCATAGCCCCCGCCGTGGAGCAGGCGGTCATGTCTCCGGCGAACACACTGGTAAGTCTACCTATTATATAGTCCTTCGAGCTGATGAGAAAACATGCGGTCTTCTCATAAATCTCCGGCTCATTTTCTTTTAACCACAGGATCTTCGCCAACGGCATCGATCCGTCAAAGTGGTTTCCCGTAATCTCCGCGATATACGCGTCCCCGAGAGGTACTACATTCCGCCTTGCCGCCTCTCTTATGATCACCCGTGCCTGCTCGTCCGCCCGACCGTCGGAATAAAGGATCGCATTCCGGAGTGCTTTTCCTTCTGCCCCAACCGAGATCACATCCTGCATCTGTCCAGAGAAGATGATGGCACCAATCTCTGCCGCCGGTATGATCTCAAGCATTTCTTTCGACAGGCTGCAGAATGCCCCGTACCACTCATCCGGATCCTGTTCCTTGAAGTTTCCCGTTTCGATGGTGTGGATCACGGAGCTTCCGGTAAAGACCGGTTCTCCGTTTTCGTTCACGACCACTGCCTTGACGGCTGTCGTTCCGATATCAAAGGTTGCTGCTAACATCTATTCCCTCCCCGTTCCGTACCGTTACACAGTACTGAGGATTTTGCCAATCCTTCGCATCCTAAATTGGTAAAATCCGCTCTCAATGTTATTTTACGGTATTTTCGGTACCAAAAATCCCTACCGTGAACCATGACCCGCGCCGAGTTTTTGGAGCACAACTGCGAGAATGATGATCCCGCCGGTGATAATGTTCTGCATGAAGCTCGGCATCTGAAGGATCGTAAGTCCGTTCGCCAGAACCGCCAGAATGATGGTTCCGACTAAGGTTCCGATCACACAGGGAACACCGCTCTTTGAGACGGTGCATCCGATAAATACCGCCGCGTAGGACTGTAAGAAATATCCCTGCCCCGCTGTGGTATTCGCGGAACCTACACGAGATGCCACGAGAGCGCCTGCAAGACCTGCCATTGCCGCGCTGAGCGCAAAAGCGAGAATTCGGTAACGGAAGATCCGGATTCCTGCCGTCTCTGCCGCCTCTTTACTTCCTCCGATGGCATAAAGCTTTCTTCCGGCTGACATATGATTCATAAACATGTGGAATACGATATAAAGCATTGCCGCCACGATGGTGATAAACGGGATGCCCGCGATTTTTAAGATTCCTGGAATCGTAAACGCCTTCGGAATCCCGTTAAATACAGTCGTGCCTCCGGTAAGTCCGTAAATCACGCCGTCCAGTACGGTTCCCATGCCAAGTGTTGTAATAAAGGAAAGGATCCCGAACTTTGCTACGATCACTCCGTTCACGCAGCCGACGATCAGACCGGCCACTACCGCGGCCAGAAAGCAGACAGGGATCGGAACACCCTGGATCGATAAAAGCGCCGCAACCACGCCGCCGAGACTCACGATGTTTCCGATGGAAAGGTCGAACTCGTTGACGGTCATAACGAAGGTCGCTCCCAGCGCCACCATTGCGAGAGGCGCTGCCTGGCGTGTTATATTAAGGAAGTTTTTCAGTGTAAAAAACGACGCAGGTCTAAGGAGTCCGAAAATTCCGATGATGATGACTAACGCCGCCACCGTTCCGTAATTCTTTAATGCTTTTCCTCTCATCTGTCGTTTTCCTCCCTCTCCGCCTCATAACAGCACGCCAGCACGTCCGTCGGTTTCAGGTCTTTATTCTCAAATGTCTTTCGTACTTTTCCGTATGCCATGACGGCAACCTCATCGGCAACCTCTAAAAGTTCCGTGAGATCGGATGACACATAAAGGACGGCTTTGCCCTTTTTTGCCTCTTCCTTCAGAAGCCTGTGGATCTCCTGTCGTGTTGCCACATCCACCGCCTGAGTCGGCTCATCACAAAGCCAGATCGACGGCTCCGTAAGGAGTGCCTTCGCGAAAACAACCTTCTGCTGGTTTCCGCCGGACAGCTCCTTCGCCGGCTGGCTCACACCAACACATTTGATCTTTAATGCCTCGATCATGTCCATCGCCTTTTTGTCGGCCGCCCGCTTTTGAAACCAGCCGCTTTTCGTGTAGCGATCGATGGATGAAAGCATCATGTTCTCCTCGACGGTAAATGCGGGGATCATGGCTTTTCCTCTCCGGTCCTCACAGATAAACGCCATTCCCTGGCGGATGGATTCCGACGGGGTAGGACGGGTTGTGGTCTTTCCGTCTATCGTAACCTCACCGCCTGCCAGCTTTCTCGTTCCGTAGATGCATTCCAGGAATTCTGTCCGCCCGCTTCCGCAGAGCCCGAACATTCCGGTGATCAGCCCGGTCTTTATTTCCAGATCGACACCGCGGACGATTCCGTCCCCGGAGCGGATCCCGTGGATTTCCAGAGCTGTTTTTCCGATCTTTCCGTCGGCACCTGTTCCCAACAGCTCAGCTCCCTGAATATCCGTCTTTTCTGCTTCACTGCTCACTGTCTGCTTTACTCCGCCTTTACCAGATGCCTTATCTGCCGCTCCGCCCTGAAGCTCCGCCTCAGCATCCTTTCCAGCTTTTCCGACGCCATCCGCGACTTCATTTCCACTCATCAGCCGTACCAGCTCTTTTCTGCTGGTTCCTGCCGTATCCACCGTGGACACCAGCGTTCCGTTTCTCAAGACCGTGACCCGGTCTGCCAGCTCCATGATCTCTTCCAACCGGTGTGTCACATAGAGGACCGAGGTTCCTTTTGCCTTTAAGTTTCTCACGATGGAAAATAACAGATTCGTCTCCTTATCGGAAAGGGACGCTGTCGGCTCATCGAGGATCAAAAGCTTACAGTCACTCATCATCGCCCGGACGATCTCCACGCATTTTTTCTGTGCCGGGGTCATCATGGAAACCGGTTTCTTAAGGTCAAGATGGATCCCAAACTCCTCTGCTTTCGCCGCGGCTTCCCGTTCCATCTCTTTCCATCGGATCAGCCCGCCTTTTACCGGATAGGGTCTTCCGAGACAGATATTTTCCATTCCCGTAAATGCCGGGATCAGGACGTTGTCCTGAAAGATAATGTTGATCCCCAGCTTCCGGCTCTCTTCCGGTCGGATCACCTCCGGAAGATCTTTTCCGTTCCGCAGGATACTGCCGCCGTCTCTCTTGTAGACACCGCCTAGGATCTTGATGAACGTGGACTTTCCGGCTCCGTTCTCACCGATGAGGCCATGGACCTCCCCCTCACCGAGAGAGAAGTCCAGACCTTTTAATGCGTATACACCGTTAAATTTTTTATCTACGCCCTTTACATCCAGCAACATCCTGTTTACCTGCCTTAATTTTTGTTTCTATTCTCCGTTTTATGCCTGTTCAGCGTTTTTAGTATCATGCCCGTTGAAACAGCACTTCTAAAATTTTTCGACATTTTTATCCGGATTCATTTGCTTACTGTGCATTCTCCTGCGTGATCAGCTCTGCCGGTGCATACATCTCACCTTTTTCGATCTCTTCACCGTCAAAGTACTTCTCCATCTGCTCACAAACGATACCAGCCATTCCTTCGAAGTTCTGCTTTACCGTCGCTTTTAAGTTTGTTCCGTCCTTGATCATCTCGACTGCCTGCTCGTTTCCGTCAACGCCTGTGACGATGACCTCGTCACGTCCTGCCTCCTGAAGTGCCTTTGCAGCGCCGATGGCCGGTTCATCCCATGCCGCAAATACGGCTGTGATGGAATCCTTGTCCGGATTTGCCGTTAAGAGATTTGCAACGATGTCCTGCGCGTCGTTGATCGGCTGCTCTGCCGGAACGTGCTGCTCTGTGATCAGCTTGATATCCGGATATTCCTTAATAACATCGTCAAATGCCTCGCTGCGCTTTACAACGCCCGGATGCGGTCTGTGGGTCAGGGCGATCACGGTTCCCTTTCCACCCATCAGATCGTCAAATAAGTACCTCACAATGAGCTCGCCCATCTGGTAGTTGTCGCTTGTCGCATTGATCTGCATTCCATCGATAAATCCACTGTCACATCCGAATACCGGGATGTCCGCGTCAAAAGCGTCCTGAAGCTGGTTTGCTACCTGGTTCGGGTCAGCGCTCACAAGGACGATCCCATCGGTTCCGGAAGAAACAACATCCTCGATCCGGCTCGCAAGCTCCGCAAAATCGTTTGCCGTATCGATCACGAATACTTCCGCGCCCTCAGCTTCCAGATCTTCCTTAATATATCCTGCCATCTGGTTGGTCGTGACAGATGTGAGATACGGAGTCATAACGGAGATCTTCTTTCCGGCAAGTGCACCGCCTTCCGTCTTTTCTTCCGTTGCTGTCGAACCGGCTGTTGTTGTCTCCGCTGCGGTCGTTGTTGTCTCTGTCACTGCCGTCTTCTCATCCGCCTCTGTGGAGCATCCGATAAGCAGGATTCCTGCAAGAGCTGCGGCTGCAGCAAGGCTCATGATGGTTTTCATTTTTCTCATAATCATTTCCTCCTCGTTTTTGTCGACTGCCTCTTGCGGGAATCAGTAAGGGGGTAGAACAGCACGTTGAAAATAAGTAAAAAAGAATGTGCTTTGGCACGTTAGTGCCTTTTTATGTAACAGGGAATTCCTCGGAATTTCCTGTTACATAAAAAAAGTCCCGGACATAGTTTTCACTATGCCGGGACGAAATTGTTCGTGGTGCCACCCGATTTCACAGATCAGTCTTCCTCGAAAGCCAACTGCTCCGTGCCTACGGCACTCCCACAGTTGCCGCCTCCATTCGTAATCCGGGCTATCGCCCTACTTACTCATGCAGGCTTGGTTGTCAAATGTCTATCCAGCCTGACGTGCAAGCACGTCATTCTGGCTATCCGCTTGACAACACTTTCAAACAAAAATAGCAGCTATCCCACATCGGAATATCTGCCACCAATCTGTCTCATTTCAGAGTACGGAAATCTCTTTCGATACTCTTATCCTTTAACGCAGGAATCACGGCCGCAGCTACTCGGATCTCTTTCACCTGGCGTCTCACAAACCCATTCCATAGGGAATTCCATACTGTCTTCCACCACCGACAGCTCTCTGTGATTTCATTCCGAATGTACTCTCTTTGCTCATCGACTTTTTGTTTTTAATTTTTATGGATTAAAGATTAGCACACTTCTTTCCATATGTCAATTTTATTTTCAGAATATTTGCTATTAAAAATTCCTATACCCAGTCACTATTTTTTCCAATCATATCCGGTTCGAACAAAAATCGGCTCCTGAAAGACTTTCCAAGATCAGATCTATCATCTCTTTGTTGACAGTTTTTTCCATTTTGTAGAAACAAAAGTTACATAATTCTCATTTTTTGATTATTATGCCGAATTAAGTAAAGTGAATTTAAAAAATACTTGACTTTTTTAAGTTATGGTTTTATTCTTTAGCACATAATTTTATTAACGATCCATTCCAACTATCAAAGGCGATAACTTCTGACAAAAGTGCGCCTTTCTTTTTTACCCGGACTTCACTGTAAGATTATCGAGCAGTTCCTCCGGTTCTCCGGAAGCGACTGCCGGATACCCACCGGCACCGGAGATTCCCCACCCGGATCGTTCGTAAAAGAAAAGAGAGAGGAGAGATTCATTTATGAAGAAGAGACGACTTATTGCACTTGCAGCTGCAGCCGTTATGGCAGCATCTTCCCTGACGGGATGCGGCGGTTCCCAGACATCCTCCACAACAGCAGCCGGTTCCACCGCTGAAACAGCAGCGGCTTCCTCCAATGCGGTATCCCCGGACGCAAAGTCCACGGATCAGACACTCGGCGGAGGTATCGCGGTCGGCTCAAGTGACGGCGAAGCAGTAAAAGGCGGAACGCTTGTTGTGTCAATGCCTTCATCCCCACGCACCCTTGATCCGAAAGCCTACTCAACCATGTACGAGAACCACATTATGTACAATGTTCTCGATACCCTGTTTGTCTGGGATAAGGATTACAAAGAGGTGATCCCGAGCTTGGCAACTGATTACACTGTCAGTGATGACGGCCTGACCTACACCATCAACGCGGACATTCCCAGCTCCGTGGTGAAGAACGATAAGTCCGAGTTCGTCAAGGTCGACGGCGCGTACCGTGTGTCTGACATCATGGTCGGCGGTCAGCCCCTCGATGTCAACAAGACCTACACCCTCGCCTCCCATAACTACATGCTCAAGGATGCCGGCGACGGCTACACCATGTTCGGCACCAAGAACGTCAAGCTCCTCAAGGACGGCGTGATGATTGACAACCAGGTCCTCATCAACTACATCGTCAATAATCTCGGCGGCGTGGTCGGCGAGCAGTATGCCGCCCCGCAGGGCCGCATCACCATCAAGACTGCTGCTTCCGATGTCCCGACGAACGAAAGCGAAAAGGTCATCGCCGGCCGCGATACCACCGTGACCGAGGGCGATACCTACACCGTCGTCGCGGGCGACTGCCTGTGGAACATCGCCTACAAGCTCTACGGCACCGGCACGCTCTACACCAAGCTGGCCGAGGCCAACAAGCTCGCCGATCCGTACATCATCTACATCGGCCAGATCCTGACCGTTCCCGCCAAGTAAAAAACCGCACAATTAGGAAAGCCGCCCGTTTGGGCGGCTTTCTTTTATGCTTTTATGCTTCTCCTTCGCTTATGCGAACAGATAGCTGTACTTGTCGCGAATGGTGAAGATCAGCGCCTCGATGTCCACCGGCAGATCGTTGTCGGAGGTGGAGAGATCGTAGTCGCGCTCCTCCGCCATGCGGACGCGGACATGGTCGGCGTCGAGGAAGAGGACGCCGGGGTTCTTGCTCTCCGCCATGTCCTCCGCCGTCTGGCAGAGGGTGAACTTGTCGTGGCACGGCTCGCTGGCATCGGGGCCGA
>OLJF01001769.1_pt1 | contig 12235 bp, 7 predicted proteins | sample 1609751 | NCBI WGS metagenome assembly OLJF01 (sample SAMEA4350171, study PRJEB24818) | metagenome | biome: human; feature: gut; material: faeces | place: Denmark | collected 2013-09
AAGCCGCCGCAGTACAACGGCTTTAAGGTCTACGCCGAGGACGGAGCGCAGGTCGGGCCGGAAGGCGCGGACGGCATCACGGCGTGTATCCGGTCTACCCCCTATTCCGACTGCAAGCTGATGGACGAAGAAGAAGCCAAGGCGAAGGGGCTGCTGAAAATCATCGGCAACAAGGAAGTCGATGACGACTACATTGCGCAGGGCAAGTCGCTGTGCATCCAGCCGGAACTGCTTGCCGAGGAAGGCAGCAAGCTCTCCATCGTCTACACGCCCATCCACGGTTCGGGAAACGTGCCGGTTCGCCGCATCCTGCGCGAAGTCGGCATCAGCAACGTCTCCGTCGTCAAGGAGCAGGAGCTGCCTGACCCGAATTTCTCCACCGTCAAGGTGCCGAACCCGGAAGACCCCGGCGCGTTCGTCCTTGCCATCAAGCTGGCGGATGAAGTCGGCGCGAAGGTCATTTTCGCCACTGACCCCGACTGCGACCGTCTGGGCGTCGCCGTCAAGACCGGCAATGGCGACTGGCAGCTGCTGACCGGCAACCAGATCGGCTGTGTGCTGCTGCACTACATTCTCTCCACCAAGCAGAAGCAGGGAACACTGCCCAAGAACGGCGCGGCGGTGAAGTCCATCGTGTCCACGTCGCTGGCGAACAAGATTGCCGCTTCCTTCGGCGTGGAGATGTTCGAGACGCTGACGGGCTTCAAGTTCATCGGCGAGAAGATTCAGCAGTTCCAAGACACCGGCTCTCACACGTTCCTCTTCGGCTTCGAGGAAAGCTACGGCTTCCTGTCCAGCACGTTCGTGCGCGACAAGGACGGCGTGAACGCCTCCCTGCTGATTGCCGAGGTCGCCTGTGCCTGCGCCGCGCAGGGCATCACGCTCTATGATTATGTGCAGTCCATCTTCCGCGAATACGGCTATTTCGTGGAAAAGGTCGTCAGCAAGACGCTTCCGGGCAAAGACGGCTTGACCCGCATGAAGGAAATCATGAAGGACCTGCGCGAGAATCCCCCGAAGGAACTCTGCGGCATGAAGGTCACGGCGGTTCGCGACTATTTGAAGGGCACGCGCACTGCGGACGGAAAGGTCGAACCGACGGGTCTGCCGAAGTCCGACGTGCTGTACTTCGAGCTGGAGAAGGGCAACTGGGTCTGCGTGCGTCCGTCCGGCACGGAGCCGAAGATCAAGCTGTACGTCAACACCAACGCGAGCGACAAGGCGGACGCGGAGAAGCTGAATGCGGATTTGCGCGTTGCGTCCGAGGCGCTGCTGGACTAAGGGAATCCGCAACTGAATAGGCAATAACGGCGCGGGTCGTGCTTCCTGATATGGGAGGCACGACCCGCGGTTTTTTATTGCTTCATTGATGATTGACAGCTTGAAAGCAAAGTAGATTGGCGAATCAAGCATCATTTTGCCGCTGCTCTCGTCGCCTCTGCGGAGGCGAAGTTGTTACTTTCTGTTGCGACAGAAAGTAACCAAAGAACGCCCAGAGGGGGCTGAAAAGCGAAAGAGCGGGGATTTCAGCCCCCTCTGGACTCCCCCCGCCACCTCAATTTCTTGCGGGAAAGAGCAGCATTTGCTTGGCAAACTGGTCACTTTTGCATAATTGTGCATGAAAAGTATACCGATTTATCGGCTTATCGACAAGGAAGTTCCTTTCAATCTTCCGCGAAGCATTATTCTCATGACTTTTCTTGACACAGTTCGAGATACGCATCCACCGCCTCCCGAAAATCCGCTTGCAGTGCTTCGCGTGTCTCTCCTTCATACGAAATCAGACTGTGAACGCCCTGCACTTTGCCAAGGGCACGCCGTCCGCGTCGGAAAATTCGACCGAACCGACACAGCCTTTGTACGTCATCGTTTGCTTCAATTTGTCCATTGCCTGATTACTCCACCCAAAACACCGCCGCATCGTGCTTCCCCAGCGTTGCCGTCACCCCGTCCGCCAAATGCAGTTTCTCCCCCGTCCACAATTCGCTTGCTTCCGAGTACGTCCCTTCCAGCATTTCGCCTGTCACGCGAACCGTCCGCGTCTCTTCCGACAGATTGAACAGCGCCACATACAGCCCTGTGCCGTCCCTGCGCGGCGCAATCCACACGCTTTCATCCTCCGTCGTCCACAGCGGATGGGCACACGCGCTCGTCTTTTCAATCGCCAGCACATCCCGGTTCGTCAGCAGCTTCAGCGTGAAGTCGTCATTTTTCGTCAGCTCGCCGCCCATCATCAGCGGCGAACGCATCATGCACCACAGCGTCATCATCGTCCGCTGCTCCGCCTGTGTGAAGTTGGTCCAGCCGTTCGGGTCATAGCACTGCCGCAGCGCGCCGACGGGCAGCATATCCGCATCCGGCCAATGCCCCGGCGCGGCATGGACGCACCATTTCTCCGCCCGCTCAAACATCCCCTTGAGCAGCCGCCATTCGTCCCAGAAGTCGTCCGTGATGCGCCACATGTTCGCGTATTTCTTCAAATGCTCCGCCTGTTCCAGCGGCGCAGGGCCGGGCGACAAAGACAGCACAATGTCCCGTCCGCAGGCGCGGCAGGCGTCGGAAATGACCTCGATTTCCCGCTTGCAGTGCGGATATTCGCGCGCGATGTCGTCGCACTTGACGAAATCCACGCCCCATTCGGCGTACATGCGGAAGATGCTGTCATAGTACGCGCGCGCTTCTGGCATGTCGCACCGCAAGCCGTACATATCCGGATTCCACGCGCAGATGCTGTTTGGATTCGCGACCTCGTGGCAGCCCTTCCCGCACCCCAGAATCGGCAAGTGCCGATGCGCCGCCATCCGCGGCATCCCGCGCATGATGTGGATGCCGAATTTCAGCCCCAGCGAATGCACATAATCCGCCAGCGGCTTGAAGCCTTTTCCGCCCGCCGATGACGGGAATCGCCCCGGTGCGGGCTGCAAGCGCCCGTATTCATCCATCGTCAGTTCCGCAAACGGCTCGTAGGCGTGGCTCGTCGCGGTCGGCTGATACCACTGAATATCCACGACGACGTACTCCCAGCCGAACACCTGCAAGTGCTCCGCCATGTACGCCGCGTTTTTCCGCACGGTCGGCTCGTCCACCGCCGCGCCGTAGCAGTCCCAGCTGTTCCATCCCATCGGGGGCGTCTGCGCAATCATGATATTTTCCTCCTACCTATATTATGAAATCGTGATTTGATGTCTGCTATTTTCTCAGCTCCAGATACACATTTCGATACTGGCTTGGCGTACACCCTTTCTGCGTCCGGAACACGCGGTTGAATGTCGCAATCGACCCAAAGCCAACGCGCAGCGCAACCTGCGTCACGGGCAGGTCGCTCTGGCTGAGCATCTCCGCCGCCATGTCCACCCGCCGCGCATTCAGGTACTGGATGAACGTCGCGCCTGTGTGCCGGCTGAACATGCGGCTGAGCGTGTAGCGGCTGAACCCCGCGTAGTCCGCCAGCACATCCAGCGTGATGTTTTCGGCATAGTTTTTATTCAGGTAATCCAGCGCACGGTTGAAAGCGTCCTCGCCGGATAATCGCCGGTGGATGTCATTCATCTCCGCGCTGTTGGCGACATTGGGCAGATACAATTCCCCCAGCGTGGCGAATACGTCCAGCAGCAGCGCATAGCACCGCAAATTCCGCAGCGGCGTGTACGCCTCGTAAGCGTCCACCAGCTGCATCAGCGTTTTGCGAACGATGGGCGTCGCTTCACTTTCCGCCGTGAGATAAATCGGCTGGCGCAGCATCGGGCGCAGCGCAGCAAATTCCTTCATTGTAAATGCGGCGTTGTGCTCAAAGATGATAAGGTAGCGCTCGCTGCCCGCCGTCATGCGCAGGGCGTGCGTCGCGTCGGAGGGAACAAACAGCACCTCCCCCGCCTGCACATGATATTCCTTCCCCTTTACCGCCACCTCGCATCCGCCCAGCAGCGGCACGCAGACTTCTATGGCCGAATGAAAGTGCGGCGCATAGCTGTCCGGGTTCGGCTGATGCCATACGCGGATGGTTACGTCCCGCTGGTAGGTGATAAACTCCCGCTCGCCCTTCATCACGCGGAAGCCGGATGCCGTCAATGGTCGTTCGTGTTCCGTAATGAGCCTTCGGTTATTCATAATTTCTTCACAAACCTTTCGTGCAAATTTGCGCATTTTGCCTTGTCTTTTTTTCCATCATACCACAAAGCGCAACACATTTCAAGCAAATTATAACCAAAGACGGGCAAATTTTAAGAAGTTTTTTTCTCTCGTTGAATTTATAATATGGTTGAAAGCAAACCGTTTTTATTCATTTGCAACGCATCGAAATTGGTTCAATTCCAGTTTGAAGGAGGCACGGAAACATGGAGCGTTCCTTTGGCAGCAAATACGGGAAGTGGATTGCCCTGACGGCGGTCGTTCTGGCGCTGGTGCTGTGGTTCGTTCTGTCCGGCGGCGTGGAGAACTACCGGGCAAAATACGAGGGTTATGACCTCTCGCAGCAGATTGGCGACATCGGGCGCAGCAGCACCTATTCGCTGTATTTGCGCGCGCATGAGGGCGCTCCGGACGCATCTTCGGACGTTTCCATTCCGCTGGTGACGGTGGATTCGGACGGCGTGACTGCACAGAAGGATGGTCTGCTGATGCAAAGCGGCTCTTCCGCAACGTTCGCCGTCACCGTACCGGAAACCGGTTTCTACAACATCCGCCTGACCTACCGCACCGAGGCGGCACGCGGCGTGGACTTGGAGCGCGAACTGCGCATCAACGGCGAAGTCCCCTTCGATGGCGCGGATACGCTGACCTTCACCCGCCTGTGGCACGACGGCGGCGAAGTGCGGCAGGACTCGCAGGGCAATGACATCCGTCCGACGCAGGTGGAGGTGTTCGGCGAACAGACCGCCTGCTGCCGCGATTCGATGGGCTACATCACCGAGCCGTACCGCTTTTATTTCGAGGCGGGGGAAAGCACCGTCACCCTGATTGCGACCAGCGAGCCGATGCTCCTGACCGCGCTTTCGCTCACCGCCCCCGAAAGAATGCCGGATTACGCCGCTTATGCCGCCGCGCAGCCACAGGAGAACAGCGTTCCTGCTGACTTTGCCCTCGTGCTGGAAGGCGAAAGCAGCACCCTGCGTTCCTCCCCGTCGCTGTACGCACGTTATGACCGTTCTTCCCCCGCCACCTCTCCCTGCGACGTGCGCCGGACGGTGCTGAACTACATCGGCGGCGATGCTTGGCGCGACGCGGGGCAGTGGATTGAGTGGGATTTCGACGTGCCGGAAAGCGGCTGGTACAACATCACCATCAAAGGCCGTCAGACCTACAACCGCGGCAGCGTGTCCAGCCGTATCCTCTATCTGGACGGCAAAATTCCCTTCTCCGGTATGGAGAACGTCTCCTTCCCCTACACCACGGCATGGGAAATGAACACATTGTCGGATGATTCCGGCACGCCCTACCGCTTCTACCTTTCCGCTGGACATCACACGCTTCGTCTGGAAGCGACGCTGGGCGACATGGGGCAGATTCTCTCCGACATGGAGGAAAGCATCTACCGCCTGAACCAGATGTACCGCCGTGTGCTGGTGCTGACAGGCGTGAACCCCGACCGCTACCGCGATTACCACTTGGAGCAGGTGTATCCGGAGGTCATCGAAGCGATGGCGCAGGAAAGCCGCCTGCTCTATAAGCTCGTCGATGAGACCGTTGCCATCACCGGACAGAAATCCGACCGCATTGCCGTCGCGCAGACGCTGGCGGTGCAGCTGGAATCCTTCATCGAAGATCCGGCGAAGATTACCGAAGCCTTCACGAATTTCAAGGACAACATCACCTCCCTCGGCACGTCAATGCAGAACATGCGGCAGGTCAAGCTGGATATTGACCTGATTGCCATCACCGCGGAAGGCGTGACCGTGCCGCAGCCGTCGGAGAATTTTCTCGACCGCGCGCTGCATGAGCTGAAATCCTGCGTCACGTCGTATTTCGTGGATTACAATGCCTTGGGCGATGTGTACGATGCCAGCGAGGACGTGCTGGAAGTGTGGATTCTGACTGGCCGCGACCAGTCCACCGTCCTCAAAACCATGGTTGATGACACCTTCACCCCGTCTACCGGCATTCCCGTCAACGTCATGCTGGTTGACCCGAACGCGCTGCTGAACGCCGTCGTCGCAGGCAACGGCCCGGATGTCGTCATTTCAACCGACAGCTGGAACCCCGTCAACTACGCGCTTCGCCACGCGGTGGAGGATTTGACGCAGTTCGATGATTTGCAGGAAGTCCTCGACCAATTCTACCCCAGCGCCTACGCCGCGTTCAGCTTCAACGGCGGTCTGTACGCGCTGCCGGAGACGCAGCTGTGCTCGATTCTCTTCTACCGCAGCGACATTCTGGAAGAATACGGGCTGTCCGTCCCGGAAACGTGGGATGATTTGATTGCCATGCTGCCCACCATTCAGGGGGCGAACATGTCCGTCGGTATCCCCTACCCCGACATTGCCGCCCCGAATCTCTCTTCTTATTACGCCATGCTCTACCAGCTTGGCGCGCTCTACAACGATTCGGCGACCCACACCACCATCAACAGCGAAGCGGGTGTGCAGGCGTTTGAGCGCTACACCAGCCTCTACAATGACTACGGTCTGCCGACCATCTTCGACTTCGTGAGCCGCTTCCGCTCCGGCGAAATGCCGCTTGGCATCTTCGATTACACGACGTTCAACACCCTGACCGTCTCCGCGCCGGAAATCCGCGGCCTGTGGGACATTGCGATTCTCCCCGGCACTTCCCGCACGACAGAAGACGGCAGCACCTATGTGGATCACTCCGGGCATTCGCAGGGCGCCTGCTGCATGATGATTGCCACCGACAGCGAAACGACAAAACAGAATGCGTGGCAGTTCATGAAGTGGTGGACGTCCACCGACGCGCAGGTGCGTTTCGGACGCGAGATTGAAGCCGTCTTGGGTTCGTCCGCACGCTACGCCACCGCGAATATCGACGCCATCGAGCAGCTTTCATGGTCGGAAGCCCAGCTGAAAGTCATTCGCGAACAGATGACGTGGGCAGTCGGCTTCCGCGAAGTCGCCGGCGGCTACTACACCACGCGCCACATGACCAACGCCGTGCGCAAAGTGACCAACGACAAGACCGACCCGCGCGAAACCCTGCTGGATTACGCACGCACCATCAACGAGGAAATCAATAAGAAGCGCTTGGAGTTCGGTCTGCCGATCGACGAAGAGACGCCCTGAGCGAAAGGAGGAAGCATTCGTCATGACCGCGTTCTGGAAAAAGTACTTTGCGCTGAGACAGCGCAATGCGCGCATCGCGTGGGACAGAGCGAAGCACATGAAGTTCTGCTATGCGTTTCTGGCGCCCTACGCCCTGCTGTTTCTGACCTTCTACATCCTCCCGATGCTCATCTCCATCTACTACTCCTTCACCTACAACAACATTCTGGAGCCCGCGCGCTTCATCGGGATGGACAACTACATCACCCTGATTTTGAAGGATGATGTTTTCCTGACCGCCGTGAAAAACACGTTCCTGCTGGCGGTGATTACAGGGCCTGTGGGCTACATCATGTCGTTCTGCTTCGCGTGGCTCATCAACGAATTGCCGCGCTGGGTGCGCACGATTGCCGTCGTCATCTTCTACGCGCCGTCCATTGCGGGCAATGCCTACTACATCTTCTCCATCATCTTCCGCGGCGACGCGTACGGCTACCTGAACGCCATCCTGATGAAGCTGGGCATCCTCAACGCCCCGATTCTCTGGCTGACGACGCCGGATTACATCATGCCGGTCATCATCATCGTCACACTGTGGATGAGCATGTCCACGGGTTTCCTTTCTTTCGTCGCAGGCTTGCAGGGCGTTGACCGCTCGCAGTACGAGGCGGGCTATGTGGATGGCATCCGCAACCGCTGGCAGGAGCTGTACTACATCACCCTGCCGAACATGAAGCCGATGCTGATGTTCGGCGCGGTCATGTCCATCACGTCCGCGTTCGGCGTGTGCGATGTGCCGATGGCGCTGGCGGGCTTCCCCTCCACCGATTACGCCGCGCACACCGTCGTCACCCACCTGTTCGACTATGGCTTCACCCGCTTTGAAATGGGCTATGCCTCCGCCATCGCCACCTTGCTGTTCCTGGTGATGATTTTGTGCAACAAGCTGATTCAGAGCGCTCTGAGGAGGATTGGCACATGAGTACCATCAATGTCCGCAGCTACAAAGGTCCAGTCAGACCGAACGGCACGCCGATTGAGCTGCCGCAGAAGGTACTGAAGCTGACGAAGAAGTCGAACATGCGCCACAAGAAGCCGAACCGCTCCCGCGTGGGCGACTGTCTGGTGGGGCTGCTGCTGTTCCTCGTCGCGTGTGCAATGGCGTTTCCGCTGGTGTTCGCCATTTCGTCCTCGCTGAAACCGCTGGATGAGCTGTTCCGCTTCCCGCCGACGCTCTTCCCGCGCCACCCCACCATCGACAACTTCTCTGACCTTCTCGTCACGATGGGGCAGAGCTGGGTTCCCTTCTCGCTCTACATCACCAACACCGTCGTCATCACCCTCGTGGGTACATTGGGGCATCTGCTGATTGCGTCCCTCGCGGCGTATGTGCTGGCGAAGTACGATTTCCCGCTCGGCAAGCAGTTTTTCGCCCTCGTCGTGACGGCGCTGATGTTCAACGGCTACGTCACCGCGATACCGAACTACCTGACCATGACGCGCCTGAACCTTGTCGACACGCACTGGGCGGTCATCCTGCCCGCGTTCGCCGCGCCGATCGGGCTGTTCCTGATGAAACAGTTCATGGAAGGGCTGCCCATGTCGCTGATTGAGTCCGCGAAAATCGACGGTGCAAAGGAATTCCGCATTTTCTGGACGATTGTCATGCCCAACGTCAAGCCCGCGTGGCTGACGCTCATCATCTTCTCCGTCCAGAACCTCTGGAACGCCAAAGCGTCCGCCGTCATCTACTCCGAGGCGCAGAAGACGCTCGTCTACGCGCTCCAGCAGATTCAGGCAGGCGGCATTGCCCGCACGGGTCAGGCGGCGGCGGTTACGGTCGTCGTCATGGCTGTGCCGATACTGATTTTCATCCTCAGCCAGAGCCAGATTCTCGAAACGATGGCGACATCCGGTCTGAAAGATTAAGAGAGGAGGACGCCGATGAACCGCATGGTTTCCCGTCTCTGCGCCTGTCTGGTTGCGTTCTCCCTCTTCGCCGCACTCTGCGGCGGGATGGTCGCGCGCGCCGCAGACGGCTTTGACTACAATTACACCTACACCTACGATTACTGGGGCGACGAGCGCCAGTCGCCGGATGCCTACCGCACCAGCGCCATGCTGTCCAGCGTCTCCCTTGGGCTGGAAACGCCGATGCGCACCCCGCGCGGGCTGACCGTCTCCGGCAATGACATCTACATCGTCGATACGGGCAACAACCGCATTCTGCAAGTCGCCCGCGACGGCGAAAACTTCACGCTGACCCGCGTGATTTCCGAAATTTCCGGCGACATCACCCCGAATACGCTCTCCGCCCCGCAGGATGTGTTCGTCATGGCGGACGGCACACTGTTCATCGCCGACACGAACAACAACCGCATCCTGAAAGTAGACCGGAATTTGAATCTGCTGAGCGTCTTCACCCGCCCGACGGACGCGACCTTCGACCAGTCGATGGCGTTTCTGCCGACGAAACTCGTCTGCGACACGACCGGACGCGTCTTCTGCCTCGCGCAGAACGTCAACCGAGGCCTCATGAAGTACGAGGCGGACGGCACGTTCACCGGCTTCATCGGCGCGAGCGAAGTGAAGTACACATGGTACGAGCTGGTCTGGCGGCTGCTCTCCACGAAGGAGCAGCGCGCGCAGCAGGCATCCTTCGTTCCGACGGAATACAACAACATTGCGCTGGATTCGGAAGGCTTCTTCTTCGTCACCACGCAGACCTTCAATTCCAACGAACTGATCTCCGGCGCGGCGAAACCTGTCCGCCGCCTGAATGCCATCGGCACGAACATCCTGATTGAAAACGGCACGAGCCACGTCATCGGCGACCTGCAGTGGGCGCGCGGCGACAAGAACATCACCAACTCCGGTCCCTCGAAGTTCGTGGATGTGACCGTGCTGGACAACGACATCTATTCCGTCATGGACAAGACGCACAACCGCATCTTCACCTACGACAAGCAGGGCAACCTGCTCTGGGCGTTCGGCGGTGTGGGCAACATGGACGGATACTTCCTGAATCCCGTCGCTTTGGAGCATCAGGGCTATGACCTGCTGGTACTGGACAGTCAGGACTGCTGCGTGACCGTGCTGACCCCGACAGAATACGGCAAGCTGGTCTACAAGGCGACCGAGCAGTACCACGCGGGCGAATACGCCGCTTCTGCCGACACTTGGCGCGAGGTCATGAAGCGCAACGGCAACTATGACCTTGCCTACATCGGCATCGGGCGCGCGCTTTTGCAGCAGAAGCAATTCAAAGAAGCCTGTGACTATTTCGCCATGGCGCGCGACAGCCGCAACTACTCCGAGGCGTTCCGCTACTACCGCTCCGAGTGGGTAGAGCAGAACATCGGGTGGATTTTCGGCATCGTCGCGGTGCTGCTGGTCGTTCCGATGGTCGTCGGGCACATCCGCAAGATAAAGTGGGAGGTGGACAACGCATGACGCTCGCAGCAAAACTGACCGACAAGCAGAAGTGGCAGCGTCTGCTGTCCTCCCTGCGCTATTCGCTCTACGTTATCTTCCACCCCTTCGATGGCTTCTGGGATTTGAGCCGCGAAAAGCGCGGCAGCCTCGGCGCGGCGAACATCATCGTGTTTCTGGTGCTGCTTGTCCGCCTGCTGTCCATGCAGTTCACGCCTTTCCTGTTCATGAACGTCTACTGGCCGAGCGTGAACATCATCCAGCAATGTCTCGCCGTCCTCCTGCCGCTTTTGTTCTTCGTGGCGGGCAACTGGGGGCTGACGACGCTGTTTGAGGGCAAGGGCACGTTCAAGGATGTCTACATTGCCACCTGCTACGCGCTGACGCCCTACGTCATCCTGCAAGCGGCGATGATTCTCCTCGCAAACGTCATTACCGCCAAGGAAGGCGCGTTCTACTACGTTCTGGAGGGGCTGTCGCTGGGCTGGAGCGGTGTTCTCATCATCTGCGGCATGATGCAGACGCATGACTACTCGCTGGGCAAGACGCTGCTGTTCACCATCATGACGCTGCTGGCGATGGTCGTCATCATCTTCCTGCTGCTGCTGTTTTTTTCGCTCGTTGGCGACGGCATCGGCTATTTCGTCTCCCTCTACAAAGAAGTGCTGTTCCGTCTGTACTGACGAAAGGAGAAAGTATCCATGAAACGACGCATCCTTGTGCGGATCGTGCTGGTTCTGATTCTTCTTCTGGCACTTTATCCGCTGACGAAATTCGTCATTCTTCCGCTCTTTGACACCTCCGGCGAGCTGGAAGGGCACGACGTGCCGCTTTACGGCTACTCAGAGCCCGACACGCCGATGGTCATGGAGAATGACGCTCTCCGCTTTGAGCTTGACCCGGCGACGACCCACTTCACCCTCACCGACAAGCGCACCGGGCACGTCTGGCTGTCCTCGCCTGATAACGCGGACAGCGACCCGATTGCCCTGCCGGTAGAAAAGAACAAGCTGAACTCCACCTTGAGCCTCACCTACGCCGCCTCCACCGGCATGACCACCCAGTTCACCTCGCAGGAGCACAGCATTTCAAACGGGGTCTACGAAGTGCTGATGCAGGAGGATGGCAGCGTCCGCGTGAACTACTCCATCGGACGCGTGCAGCGGTCTTTCCTCATGCCGACTGCCATTGGCGACGCGCGAATGCAGCAGTTCATGGAGAAAATGACCTCCAAGCAGAAGAAGGACATCAAAGAATACTACCGTGAATACAATATTGACAAGCTCCGCAAGACTGACGACAAGGCTGCTTTGCTCGCCGCCTACCCCGATTTGGCGGAAGAGCACGTCTGGGTGCTGCGCGATGGCACAAAGGATCACCTGAAGCAGCGCTGCGAAAGCATCTTTGCCGAAGTGGGCTACACGGCGGAGGATCTGGCATACGACAACAGCCGCATCGTGCAGGCGGGCAGCACCATCGCCAAGGCCGTTTTCAACGTCTCGATGGTATTCCGTTTGGACGGCAGCGACCTTGTTGTCGAAGTACCGCTGGATGACCTTGCTTACGACGTGGATTATCCGCTGACGAGCCGC
>OLJF01001772.1_pt1 | contig 12221 bp, 10 predicted proteins | sample 1609751 | NCBI WGS metagenome assembly OLJF01 (sample SAMEA4350171, study PRJEB24818) | metagenome | biome: human; feature: gut; material: faeces | place: Denmark | collected 2013-09
GTGTGCAGCCGTGTATTTTCCGATAGTTCAGAACTTGAATTGCTGGCGGAAAGCGAGCCGGAATTATTAGCTATTTCTACCACATTTGTTTGGCAAACAACCTTTAATTTGCAGGAATTTGATAAATGCAATAAAATTATAAAAAAAAGATTTAAAAATACAAAAGTTTATGATACAATATGTAATGCGACAGAACTGCGTCAAAAACAGACTATTGAACTGGCCAAAATATCTGATGCAATGCTTATTGTCGGCGGCAAAAACAGTTCAAATACAAATACGGCGACTGGCCGACGGAGATGCAGCTCACCGGCGGACGCGAAACGCGCTACTTCCTCAACAACGATATCTGGGGGTCGTTCCGCCCCAACCAGTTCGACAACCCCGACGGTCCGGCCATGCATTATGCGCAGACGGGCGTGGAAATTCTGGAGGAGGCTGCCGCCCAGGGCTTCCACGTGGACGCCTTTGTGGCGGGCGTGGGTTCGGGGGCCACGGTCAGCGGCGTGCCGTCGGCAGCGGTCAGGCTGAACGGCCCGGTGGCGTCCTCCTTGCTCCAGGAGATCTGCTCCCACGCGCCGCCGTGCAGGTAGAGGCCGGTGCCGCCGGTCATGTCGTACTGGCGGGTGTAGCCGTCATCCTTGATGCCGCTGGACGCATACAGCACAAACACGTTGGTGAACGCCGCCTGTTGACCGTTGTCGGCGTCGGTCATCGGGCTTCCGTCGGCGTTCAGCTTCTCGTACAGGCCGGTGCCGGTGTTGTAGTTCAGCTGCTCGCTGTCGGATTTCGAGAACGTCACGGTCAGGCTCATGCCGTTGCGGTTCTCGGGGGCAACCTCCTCCCGCGCACCAAAACGGAACAGCGGGGTGTTGCTGCCCTCCAGCGCCGTGCCGTAGCTGGCCGCACCGCTGCGGATCAGCTCGCCGGTGGTGTACCAGCAGTTTTCCTCGCGGTAGCCTGCGTCCTGACGACCCTGGTCAAAGGCAAACGCCGTCTTGCCGACGTGGTAGCCGTCCAGATCCTGATACGCCAGCGTGTTGAGCAGGTTTGCCGCGTAGACGTTCTTGTCAATCGAGACCGGCATCGCGTTCAGCGGCAGCGCGGCCTGCAAAAACAGGTCGCGGCCCGGGCCGACCGGCCCCACCTTGCTGACGCGGTCCTCGTCGGCAAACAGCGCCATAAGGCCGGCGGTGTTGCCCTCGCTCACACCCTCGATCAGCACATCGGCGGACGCAATGCCCCACTGGGGCTGTGCGCCGTCCAGCGTGCGCAGCATCACGGCCACGGGGCGCTTGCCGGTGTAGTCGGCGTCGTCCAGCCCGGTCAGCGGGTTGGTGCTCAGGCCCACCGCGGGCTCGGGCGTCGACTCGGCAGTGACCTCCGGGGTGGGGGTCGCTGCCTGCTCCGGCGTGGCGGTCACGGTATCCTGCCGGGCGCAGCCGCCCAGCAGCAGGGCAGCCAGCAGCGCCGCAGCGCCGCCCCATGCCTGCAATTTCCTCATATACAATACCTCTCTGTAAACAAACAACGCGGCCCGCCGCCGGGCGAGCCACGTTGTACGGGCAGATTCAATTATTCCGCGGGGATCTCATCCGCCGGGGCCTCGGTGGTCTCCGCGGGAGTCTCCTCGACGGGGGCCTCCTCAGCGGGCGTTTCCTCCTGCGCCGGGGTCTCCTCGGTCACAGTCTCCTGCGCGGGAGCCTCGGTGGTCTCAGCCTCGCCGCTGCCGGTGGCGGCTGCGGTCAGGTCGTCGGTGGAGGAGCCGAGGGTCTCACCGGCCTTGGCGTCGTCCTCGACATAGCTCTTCTCGTAGGTCTGGGTCGTGGCGGTGGACAGGTTGACGCCGTCCAGCGTGGTGTGGGTAAAGTTCTCAGCAAAATCGATGTCGGTCACAGCCACATAGCTCTTGCCGGTGTTGATCTCCAGCGGGGTGTCGCTGCAGGTGCCGTCCTCGTTCAGGTAGTACAGGCGCAGCGCCTCCAGCGGGGTGCCCTTCTGCCAGTAGATCTTCTCGCACTTGCCGCCGTAGCAGTAGTAACCGATGCCGCCCCATGCGTACTCAACGTACTGCAGGTCCGTTTTCTCATGGCCGGGGTAGGTGTGGATATCGGTGTAGAGCACGATGACGTTGGGGAAGGTCAGCACCTTGTTGTCGGCGGCCTCGTCCACGGTATCGCGCCACTGGCCGTCGGAGTAGTTCTGCTGCATCTTGTACTCGTTGGTGGACTCGTCGTAGATGAAGCGGGTCTTGTAGGACTGGCTGTGCTCGATCTCGACATACTGGCCGTCAGAGACAACAGGGCCATACTTATCGCTGTAGGCACTGTCCAGGCTGTTGGACAGGTCGCGGGTCGTGCCCAGGCGGTAATCCACAAAGTTAAAGAAGGTGGAGTTGTAGGTGCGGTTCATATCCACATTCTGGCTGCTGATATAATTTGCGATGTTGTCGGAGTTGGTGTACATCGTGTGCTCCAGCCTCAGAGTACCGGCGTTGTAGCTCTGGCCGGCCCAGTTTACGCGGCCGTAGTCGCGGTAGCCGTTGGCGCCGTCATTGTTGTTCAGCTTGCCGTAGTCGTAGTCGATGGCGTACTGCTGCATGACGACGGACTGGCCCTCATGGACATAGAGCGCCTGCCAGGGCAGGATCAGGCGGAAGAACTGGTCGCGGCCCGAGCGGACGGGGCCGACCTCGCCGACGGTCTTATAATCGGTAAAGACAGGCATGAAACGGGTGATGCCGCCCTCGACCTTGATCTCAAACAGGATGTCGGCCTTGGACAGACCGCGCTGGGGGCGGGCCGCCACGATGTTGTTGACCATCACGGCGGTGATGCGCTGGCCCTCGGGGTAGTCAGCACCCTTCGGCTCACCGGTCAGGACGTTGGCCTCATAGGGGGGCAGCTCGGTGGGAGCGGGGGTCGCCTCCACAGTCGCGGGTGTGCTTTCCGCGGTGGAGGTCGAGATGGTATCGCCGCTCTTTTTGCAGGCCGCCAGCAGCACTGTCAGGGAGAGCAGCGCTGCGATCACAAGCAGAACACGTTTCATTCTATTGCTCCTTTTCTGGTTTTCCTGTTGTAGTAAATATACTAACATTGTAGTCGTTTCAAGGGCGTTTGTAAAGGTGGGGGCGGAGATTTTACAAATACAAATTTTTGCCTCCCCCACGGGGGGAAGGCTTCCTTATTTTCGCGTCTGAAGCCAGTACTCCCCCATACTGCTGCCGGGCTTGCCGGTGCATTCGTCGTGCAGGTAGTCGGCAAGGCCCGCGGCGGCGGGGTCCCAGGCAAGAGCCTGGGCTTCGGTTTCAAACTCGACCTCGGCGTACCAGAAGGCCGTGGGCAGGTCGGGGTCCACGCAGTTGACCTCGAGCGTCAGCCCGCCGGGCAGCCGATAGCCGCGGCGCTCCTTGCGGATAAGGGGCTTACCTATTAAATGCTCGAGCTTTGCGAACAGCTCGGCGTCGATTTCGGTCTCGATCTCCTCGCGGCTCAGGGTGCCCGCCCCTTTAAAGCAGAGCACCAACGCCGTGCGCCCGCCCTGCAGGGCCTCGCGCCGGATGCGCACCGTGGGGCGCACGCTGACGTAGCCCTGATCCATCTGATAGTCCGAGGTCTGGGTCAGCCCCTCCGGCCAGCCCGTGACCACCCATTTGCGTTCGATTTCCATAATGAGCCCCTGCCTCCTTGTAGGGGCCGGACATGTCCGGCCCTCAACCTATCCGTTATCGCTGCAATGCCGTACAGCAGCGGGCCGGGCATGCCCGGCCCCTACGGCGCTGCGCAGCAGTCGTTGCGCCTGCGGCCATCCGACCTGCTCTTAGTATACCACATTCCGTCTCTCGCGCACAGTTCACAGTATTGCCGTATTTCAACCAAAAAATCGTTGCTTCTTTCGGCAGATTGCCAGTTGCATTTTGTCCGCTTAGCCCGTATAATAGAGGCATAACAGCAAGGGCGCTGCGAATGTGTTTTCGCAGCGTCCTTTTTCTGTAAATAGAGGAAATAAAGGAGTAAGAAGTATGGCAGCAACCGTTATGGAACTTTACGGCAGCAAAGTCTTCAACGAGCATGAGATGCGCGAGCGTCTGCCCAGCTCGACCTACAAGAGCCTCAAGGCGACGATTGAGAAGGGCCAGCCGCTGGACCTTGAGGTCGCCAACGTCGTGGCCAGCGTCATGAAGCGCTGGGCCATTGAGCAGGGCGCCACCCACTACACCCACTGGTTCCAGCCTCTGACCGGCATCACCAGTGAGAAGCATGACGGCTTTGTCAGCCCCCAGCCGGACGGCACCGCCATCATGGAGTTTTCCGGCAAGGAGCTCATCAAGGGTGAGCCGGACGCCTCCTCCTTCCCCTCCGGCGGCCTGCGCGCCACCGCCGAGGCCCGCGGCTACACCGCCTGGGACCCCACCAGCTACGCTTTCGTGAAGGACGATACGCTGTGCATCCCCACTGCGTTCTGCTCCTACACCGGCGAGGCACTGGACAAAAAGACCCCGCTGCTGCGCTCGATGCAGGCCATCTCCGACCAGGCCTGCAAGGTGCTGAAGCTGTTCGGCAAGGACGTGGACCGCGTCGTGACCACCGTCGGCCCCGAGCAGGAGTACTTCCTGATTAAGAAGGAGGACTACCAGAAGCGCCTGGACCTGGTGCTGTGCGGCCGCACGCTGTTCGGCTCTGCCCCGTCCAAGGGCCAGGAGCTGGAGGAGCACTACTTCGGCACGATCCGCCCCATCGTCTCCGGCTTTATGAAGGAGCTGGACGAGGAGCTGTGGAAGCTGGGCATTCCCGCCAAGACCAAGCACAACGAGGTCGCCCCCTGCCAGCATGAGCTGGCCCCCATCTACGACACCACCAACGTCGCCATCGACCACAACCTGCTGACGATGGAGATGATGAGGAAGATCGCCGACAAGCACGGTCTGGTCTGCCTGCAGCATGAGAAGCCGTTCGAGGGCGTCAACGGCAGCGGTAAGCACAACAACTGGTCCCTCGGCACCAAGCACGAGAACCTGCTGGACCCCGGCGACACCCCGATGGAAAACCTGCAGTTCATGGTGTTCCTGTCCGCAGTCATCGAGGCCGTTGACGATTACGCCGACCTGCTGCGCACCTCCGTCGCCACCCCGGGCAACGATCACCGTCTGGGCGCCAACGAGGCACCCCCGGCCATCATTTCCATCTTCGTCGGTGAGGAGCTGGAGGCCGTTATCGATGCCATCTGCACCGATTCCCCCTATGCCGGCCCCGTCAAGATGAAGATGGACCTGGGCGTTGATGTCCTGCCCAAGTTCAGCAAGGACACCACCGACCGCAACCGTACTTCTCCTTTCGCCTTCACCGGCAACAAGTTTGAGTTCCGTATGCCCGGCTCCGCCGAGAACCTGTCCGACGCGAACACGATCCTGAACGCCGCCGTCGCCAAGAGCCTGAAGGAGTTCGTGGCCGAGACCTCCGGTGCCGCCGACTTTGAGTGTGCGGCTGCCGCCTGGGTCAAAAAGACGCTGAACGAGCACCGTCGCGTGATCTTCAACGGCAACGGCTACAGCGAGGCCTGGGAGGTCGAGGCCGAGCGCCGCGGCCTGCCGAACCGCAAGTGCACCCCCGACGCGATGATCGCGCTGAAGGACGCGAAGAACATTGCCCTGATGGAGGAGTTCGGCGTCCTGACCAAGACCGAGATGCTGAGCCGCTACGAGGTCGAGATGGAGCACTACTCCAAGATCCTCAACATCGAGGCCCGCACGATGCTCAAGATCGCCAACAAGCAGCTGATCCCCGCCGCCACCGCCTACATGGGCGAGGTCGCCGGCGCAGCCGCCGCCAAGACCGCCGCTGTGGAGGGCATCTCCACCAAGGCCGAGACGAAGGTCCTGACCGCCCTGAGCAAGTACACCGACGAGATGTCCGACGCCACCGACGCCCTGCAGGCCGCTACCGACAAGGTCAGCGCCATGGACGACGAGGCCGCCAAGGCACACGCCTTCCACGACGAGGTCATCCCCGCGATGGATGCCCTGCGTGCTGCCGCCGACGAGGCCGAGAGCATCGTCGATGAGGATTACTGGCCCCTGCCCTGCTACAGCCGCATGCTGTTCTATACCGAGTGATTTTCTCCCGCGCTTTTTGTAGGGGCGAATCCCGTATCCGCCCGCAAGGGGCTGCCGGTTGACGGGCGCATATAGAATGCGCCCCTACGGGATGGGTTGTTTCCCCGCAAGCAGCAGCCCGCCCACACCACGCCATTTTCCTTACTGGCCGCGTCCCCGCCCCGCACAGTGAAGACGCAGCCGGGTGTAAGGTTACACCCTTTTACAATCGCCATTCTCCTTTTCCTATTTCTTACACCAGCTCGAAAGGCCCGCCCGCTCAAGGTGGGCCTTTCGAGTATCTGCGGCTTCCCCCTTGGGGCTGCGCCCGCAGGCGCGTGTCGAAGCGCAACCGCCGGAGGCGGCTCTTAGCGCGGAGACTGAAGCTGCCGCCCGCAGGCGGCTGATGAGGGGCAGCCTCGCCATACGACCCGTTCACGGTCTGCCGCGGCACACTCGCCCCTCATCCGTCGCTTCGCGCCACCTTCCCCCGCAGGGGAAGGCTTTTACAGGAGGTCCCCTATGAAACGAACCGCCCAAGACATCCTCAACTTTGTGGAGGATAACGACGTCAAGTTTGCCAAGCTGACGTTCTGCGATATTTTCGGCAACCAGAAAAACGTTTCGCTTTTTGCCAGTGAGCTGCCCCGCGCCTTTGCCGAGGGTGTCAGCTTCGACGGGTCGTCCATCGCCGGGTTCATGAACGTCGAGGAGAGCGACCTTGTGCTCTGGCCGGACCCGGACACCGCCACCGTGCTGCCGTGGCGCCCCACCGAGGGCCGCGTCATCCGCATGTACTGCGACATCACCCTGCCCAACGGCAAGCCGTTTGAGGGCAACTGCCGCGGCTACCTGCAATCCGTCATCAAGCGTGCCCGCGCCATGGGCCTTGTCTGCAACGTCGGCTGCGAGTGCGAGTTCTACCTGTTCGAGACCGACGAGCACGGCAGCCCGACCCGCATTCCGCTGGACATAGGCGGCTATTTTGACATCCCGCCGCTGGACAAGGGCGAGAACATCCGCCGGGAGATCTGCTTTGCCATTGAGGAAATGGGCCTGCACCCCGAGCACAGCCATCACGAGAGCGGCCACGGCCAGAACGAGGTCTGCTTCCGCTACACGACGGCGCTGAAATCCGCCGACAATCTGAACACCTTCAAGAGCACCGTCAAGGCCATTGCGGCCCGCAACGGTCTGTTTGCCAGCTTCATGCCCAAACCTTTGGCCAACCAGCCGGGCAGCGGTCTGCATGTCAATGTCTCGCTGCTGCGGGACGGCAAGAACCTGTTTGACGGTGCCTTTACGCCCGACAGCGAGGCCGGACATTTTGTGGCGGGCATCCTGGCCCACGCGCGGGAGCTGACGGCGTTCTGCAACCCTGTGCCCAACTCCTACGCGCGGCTGGGCGCAAACGAGGCCCCGCTGTACGTGAGCTGGAGCCGCCAGAACCGCAGCCAGCTCGTGCGTCTGCCCAGCGCCCACGGCGAGTTCTGCCGCGTTGAGCTGCGCGGGCCCGACCCCGCGGGCAACCCGTATCTGGTCATCGGCCTGATCCTGGCCGCCGGTCTCGACGGCATCGAGCACAGCCTGCCCCTGCCCGAGGCCGTGAACCGCAACCTGTTCCATCCCAGCGCCGCGGCGGGTCTGGACAGCCTGCCCCGCACCCTGCGCGAGGCCATCACCGTGGCCGGGCAGAGCGAGTTTATCAGCCGTGAGCTGCCCGTTGCCCTGATGAACAAGTACTTTGAGTACCAGACCCAGCTCTGCCACGACGCCGAGGGTGCCCCCGACACCGAGAGCTGGGAAAGAGCGCACAGCTTCCTGATCATTTGATTTTACGGGAGTACGTAGGGCGGCCTGCCCGAAAGCTTCATCGTAAATTATCAGGAAGGGAGGGCAGCCTATGGCAAAAGCCCTGATCGTTTCGGCGGGGAATAACGCCAATGAATATCTGGCGCGGCATATCGGAGAGCTGGGCTATACCCGCCCCACGATTGTCGCCAGCGGCGGCGAAGCGCGCCGCCGCATGGATACCAACGACTTTGAGGTCGTCATCATCAACACGCCCCTGCCCGATGAGTTCGGCCACGAGCTGGGCACCGACGCCGAGGAAAAGACCGACGCAGGCGTCATCCTTCTGGCCAAGACCGGCACCGCGGAGCAGATCGCGGATAAACTGCAGGATTTCGGTGTGCTTGTGCTGGCCAAGCCGTTCACCGGCGCACAGTTCCGGCAGGCCGTGCAGATCGCGGCCAGCAGCTACAAGCGCCTGGCCGTGCTGCGGACCGAGAACGCAAAGCTGCTGGACAAAATCGCCCAGCTGCGGCTGGTGGACCGCGCAAAGTGCTATTTGATTGAGAAAAAAGGCTACACCGAGACCGACGCCCACCGCCTGATCGAAAAGCGCGCCATGGACACCCGCATGAGCCGCGGCGAGGTCGCGCAGGAGATTTTGGAGGATGAGGAGGAATAAGCAAGGTTGCCTTCCCCCGCGGGGGAAGGTGGCCGAGGCCCCGCCCGAGGCCGGATGAGGGGCGAGTGTGCCGCAATTACCCATTAACGAGATGCATTGGCAAGCTCTGCCCTCATCAGTCCGCTTACGAGGGGGAAGCCTTAGAGACGCAAAAAAGAGGACGCTTTCGCGCCCTCTTTTTTATTTACAGATACCCATACCTCTTTCTCCCCCTCACAACAAACCCTCCGGTGCATACCAGCGCCATGGCCTCGGCGGCAACTACCGCAAGCCAGATGCCGTCCACGCCGATGATAAGCGGCAGGGTCAGGATGGACACGACCTGGAACAGCAGCGTGCGCAGGAAGGAGATAGCCGCCGACACTGCGCCGTTGTTCAGCGCCGTGAAGAACGCCGAGCCGAAGATGTTGAAGCCTGACAGGATAAAACTGATGCAGTACAGCTTCATGCCGTGGGTCGTCAGCGCCAGCAGCCCCGCATCGTAGCCGACGAAGATTTTGGCCAGCGGCTCGGCCAGCAGCTCACTGGAAGTCAGCATCGCCACACCGGCCACCGCAATGATGCCCGCACTTTTGCGCAGCAGGTTTTTCAATTCGTCCTTATTGTCCGCGCCAAAGTGGTAGCTGACAATGGGCGCTGTGCCCTGAGAATAGCCGATGAACACCGCCGCGAACACAAAGCCCACATACATAAGCACGCCGTAGGCCGCAACGCCGTCCGCGCCGAACAGCTTGAGCAGCTGCATATTGTACAGCGCACCGACCAGCGACATCGAGATATTCGTCATCAGCTCGCTGATGCCGTTGGCGCAGGCTTTGAGCAGCTCCCGCAGGCTGAACAGCGGCTTTGTGAAATACAGGCGGCAGCCGGGACGGCGCTTAGCAAAGTAGAAAATGGGCGCCACACCGCCGACCATCTGGCTGATGACCGTCGCCGACGCCGCACCGGCCAGCCCAAGACCCGCCACGCCGACGAGCACGAAGTCCAGCACCATGTTGGTCACGCCTGCCGCCACCGTGAAGAACAGGCCCAGCTTGGGCTTTTCCGCGGCAATAAAGAAGCTCTGGAACAGGTATTGCAGCATGAACGCCGTTTGGAATGTCAGCAAAATGCGGCCATACAGCAGACAGCTGGGCAGCAGCTCGGGCGTTGCGCCCAGCAGCAGCGCCACGGGCCGCAGCAGTGCCAGGCCGATGGCGCTGAAAATCGCGCCGATGCCCACAGTCGCAACGGCCAGCATACTGAACAGCCGGTTTGCGCGCTTCTCATCGCCCATGCCCAGCGTCATGGCGACCAGCGCACTGCCGCCCGTGCCGATCATAAAGCCGAGGCAGCCCAGCATCTGGATATAGGGGTAAATGAGGTTCAGCGCCGTGAACGCCGTTTTGCCCGCGCAGTTCGAGACAAAGAAGCCGTCCACAATCGTGTAGATCGACGTGAAGATCATCATGATAATGGGCGACGCCGTAAATTTCAGCAGCCGCCCCGTGGTAAAGTGGTCGGACAACTGGATCTGGTTTGATTTTGACATAAATGCTCCTGTTTTTGCGGCAGGCACGCGCGTAGGGGCCGGACATGTCCGGCCCTGCACCTTGCCTTTACCTCTCTGTTTCCGTTATGCTGCGGGCCGGGCATGCCCGGCCCCTACCGCGCAATTTTTTCAAACTCCCGCTGCAGGCATTCCAGATGCCGCTGCGCCAGACGGTGCATTTCCTCGGCGCTTGCAAGGCCAAAGGCGCGGATGGCCTTTTCCTCGGCGGCGATGACCGGCACGACGGTGCGCTCGGCTAGCGCACGGCCCTCGGCGGTCAGGGTCACGATCTTTCCGCTGTGGGCTCCTTTTCCCGGGCAAAGCGCCAGCAGGCCCTTTTTGACCATGGCCGCCACGGCGGAGTTCAGCGTCTGCTTGGGGATGCCCCAGTCCGCCGCAATGCGGTTCTGGGTCAGCGGCTCGCACGACGTCACCAGCGCATACAGCGTCCAGAACGCTGCGTCCGACAGGCCGCACCGCTGCGCCGCCGCGTGGTACAGGGCGTTGCACTCATTGAACTGGCGGTTCGTTTTGTCCAGCAGGGCGCGGGCCTGGGATTCCTTTTCTTCCATTTTCTTTCCTCTTTAAAATCCGATTTCGGATCTCCAGTATAGTCCGAAATCGGATTTATGTCAAGTGCCTAATTTTGATGCTGTTTTTTGTGCAGCTTTCACATTGTCTGCACCCGCCGCGGATATTATAATGAAAGAAAAGCAAAGGAGGGTTTCCCCATGTACCAAGCCGCACAAAACCGCTATCAGGTCATCCCCTACCGCCGCTGCGGGGCCAGCGGCCTTATGCTGCCCGCTGTCTCGCTGGGGCTGTGGCATAATTTCGGTGACACCGCCCCGTATGAGAATATGCGCGCGCTCTGCCGCACGGCGTTTGACCACGGCATCACCCACTTTGACCTTGCCAACAACTACGGCCCCGAGCCGGGCGCTGCCGAGCGGAATTTTGGTAAAATTCTGCGGGACGACCTCGGCGTCTACCGCGACGAGCTGATCATCTCCACCAAGGCCGGTTACCTGATGTGGGACGGCCCCTACGGCGACTGGGGCAGCCGCAAGTACCTGCTGGCCAGCCTGGACCGGAGCCTGCAGCGCATGGGGCTGGACTATGTGGATATTTTCTACCACCACCGCATGGACCCCAACACCCCGCTGGAGGAGACGATGGGCGCACTGGCGCAGGCCGTGCGCAGCGGCAAGGCGCTGTACGCCGGTCTGTCCAACTACGACGGCCCGACGCTGGAAAAGGCCGCGGCCATTCTGGACGAGCTGCATGTACCGTTCGTCATCAACCAGAACCGGTATTCGATCTTTGACCGCACGATTGAGCACAACGGGTTAAAGGATACCGCCGCGAAGCTGCATAAGGGCATCATCACCTTCAGCCCGCTGGCGCAGGGGCTTTTGACGGACCGCTATCTGCACGGCATCCCCGCCGACAGCCGCGTCCACACCGACGGGCGGTTCTTGAAGGAGAAGGACATCACGCCGGAGCGCCTTGCGCAGATCAGCGCCCTGAACGACCTTGCCCGGCAGCGCGGTCAGACCCTGGCCGAGATGGCCCTTGCCTGGCTGCTGCACCACGACGAGGTCACAACGGTTCTGATCGGTGCCTCCAAAACGCAGCAGATTTTGGACAACATCAAGGCCGTGGAGCACACGACGTTCACGCCCGACGAGTTGGCCGTGATCGACAGGATCAGCAAGTAAATTCTATTTACGCACAATAAACCGCCGCCCGCCGGGGAAGTTTTCCACGACGGGCGGCGGTTGTTGTTGAAAGATGGGTTTGCGGGATGTACGCCCGCGGTACCCCGCCCCACATACAAACCGCAAAAGGGGCGGCAGCGATTTCCCGTAGGGGCGGATTCTATATCCGCCCGGGGTGGTTCCCGCAGACGGGCGCTTTCGTCAGGCCGCGGGCCGGGCATGCCCGGCCCCTACAGGGTTGCAATAGTCCCGGGAGGGATGACCTTTTTGCGGGCTATGCGTAGGGCGGCCTGCCCACAGGCCGCCGCAGACGTCTGCCATAGCGGGAAAGTTCGCGGTTCGCCACTGTAGGGGGCGGCGTCCCCGACGCCCCGCGGCGGGGTGAGGGCACCCCGCCCTACATAC
>OLJF01001775.1_pt1 | contig 12202 bp, 17 predicted proteins | sample 1609751 | NCBI WGS metagenome assembly OLJF01 (sample SAMEA4350171, study PRJEB24818) | metagenome | biome: human; feature: gut; material: faeces | place: Denmark | collected 2013-09
AACAAAACACCACCGACACAACAACCGGGTATAATATAATCACAGTAAAGGAAAGAGAGTGAGCAAAATGGAAAACAAAATAAAACCACATGAGATTTACACCGCGCTAATGATAATAAAAACGGTGTGTGAAGAAAGCGATGAATGTTGTTTGTGTCCGTTAAAATCACAAAATCCTAACTTTGCTTGTGGCCTTAGAATCAAGCCATCCACTTGGAAAATAAAGGACTACAATGAATACAACGCATTTCAATGATGAGGGTCTAATATTGTTACAGGCAGCAATATTAGAACAGGCCATACATGATTATAAAATAGAATTAAAGTGTGGCGGCGGACATAGGCTTGAAAAATGGTTTTTATCCGAATGGGGGCAAATGTTGTCAAGAGGTCACGGCGATGAAATTATAGAAAGGATTAGGCGAGAGGTAAATAATGATGTGAGAGACGAATTAAAAGTTGCATATTACGAAAACGGATATCCGAACACGCTTGAAGAACATTTAGAATAATGAGAGGATAGGTGATAAAGAATGACCATAGCAGAACAGTGCAGAGAACTAATAGATATTATACATGACGGGAGTTACCATGACGAAGAAACAGCGCAGGATATATTGGACGCAGGATATCGAAAAATACCTTGCGGGAAATGGGAATGGATTGTTGATGATGACGAATGGGCAGGCTGGTGTTGTTCTTGCTGTAAAACGGCACTTGAAGATTCTACTATGACAAGTGATTTTTTTAACTATTATGAGGAAGAACCTATTTTAAATTATTGTCCGAATTGCGGAGCGAGAATGAGAGGTAAATAATGATGTGAGAGACGAATTAAAAGTTGCATATTACGAAAACGGATATCCGAACACGCTTGAAGAACATTTAGAATAATGAAAGGAAACGTATCATGACTAACAGAGAAGCGATTGAATATATCGAACGAGAGTGTCATACATGCAAGGGGTTTTATGCCCCCGAAAATGAATGTGTTGCTGTTCCACAGGATTGCTTTGAATCAAAGCGACTTGCCATTTCTGCCTTAGAACGAGAGGAACGGAGAAAAGGCTGTGACGGGGGTTATCATAGAAAAAACATCACATTCAAAGAAACTATTAAAAAGGCACTGGTCGAATATTTTTATAATACAAATGTATACGCCTGTAATCTAACAAGAGTTAATGAAGCAATGGAAACAGGAAACATCAACTTGTTGTATTTTGATGAATTTTCAGAAGAGGTAATAAACGACATGGCAGAATACATCAACGATGCTATAGAAACTGAGAGGTGATGGTGTTATGACCTTAAAAGAATGTGTCAAATTTATCGAACAATATGAAAAAGAAAGGAAATGTCACAATATCTCTGAATCGCTATTTGGTTTTGAATGTTCAGAATGTGGGGTGATTATTAGAGACTGTGATAGGTGGGAATATGATAGAGATTCGGATTGTTACACCAGTCATTTGTTTGTGTGTAGCTATTGCCCAAATTGTGGAAGGATGGTTGTGATTGAATGAAGTATATCAAACACATGATACCCGAAGAAATGTATGAATTCAAGTCACCATATTGTATGGAGCCTATAGGTGTAACAATACACAACACTGCAAACGACGCACCAGCCATCAATGAGGCCAAATGTTTGCAAAACGACCCAAGTGAAGAACGAAGCTTTCACTTTGCGGTTGACGATTGTGAAGTTGTTCAAATATTACCATTAAACAGAACCGCATGGCACGCGGGGGACGGTCACGGCGATGGTAATATGCGGACAATAGCAATAGAAATTTGTTATTCTAAGTCTGGAGGTGAAAGGTTTGAAAAGGCTGAACAGAACGCCGCCCGTTTATTAGCGTTGTTGTCTTATTTCATATTTAGAAAGGAGGTTAAGGAAGTCGCATACACGCACCAACACTGGTCAGGCAAATATTGCCCACACAGGACATTAGATTTAGGTTTAGAAAGGTTTTTAAACATGGCAGAAGATTTATACAAGGAAATTGAAGAAAGGCAAAACAACACCATATCAAAGTTAACAAGTTTAGATGAGACATTATCCTATGTGTTAAGTGAAATGCTTGCACTGAATAACAATTTAGACAAAACGATGTATTGGCTAAAGCGACATGTAATACCCAAGGATGTCACACCCGAAAATTACGGGCAACTGGCCGAAGTTATAAACACATTGTATAAACAGGGTGTTATAGTCGGAGAGGGCGACGAAGTTTTGTCTATGAATTATGACACCGTAAGAGCAATTGTAATCTGCAAACGAATGATTGATAATTTAAAGAATGAGGTATTAGAGTAATGAACGTATGTTTTTTTGGTGGAAGATTAGTTAGAGATTTTGAAAAAAGAGAAAAGCCAGACGGGCAATTGATGTTAACAAATTCATTAGCAATAAAAAAATCCCAAGATAAGACTACTTTCATTGATATTGTGATATTTACAACAAAGCTGTGTGAAATAGCAGAAAAGTATCTAAAAAAAGGTGATTACTGCGTATATGAATGTGAGTTAACAACTTATGACAAAGACGAAAAAAGATATGTTAGCGCCGTAGTCAAAAACATCATATTCACACAAAACAACAAAAAGAAAGAGGGATAACCCTCTTTCTTTTATATTACAGTCTGTGCCACGAAATTTGGTGCGTCAGTAGTAGCGCCAGAGGCTTTAACATAGCTAAAAAAAGCAAGAACCCCGGACGCACTAAACCCAATTTCAAACCACCTTTCACTATCAAATGTTGGCGAATCCAAACTAGAAACCTGTTTGAATATGGGAATACAAATACTTCTGCTTGGAAAAGCGTCCCCAACCCAAGCCGATATCCCATTAGCCAAAGTTTTCAGAGTCCTTGAATCAAACATTTCATATCCACCGGAGGGCAATTCGTCTTGTGAAATTGAACCATAAATAATCAACCCAGTTTTATCAAATCTAACAGTCATTTGAGTTAGAACAGCGGGGCCGCCATTTCCGGTTAATACAATCGGCGTGAATTCATTCGAAACCTTGCTATCCACATATGCCTTTGTGGCCGCCATGTCTGACGGGCTTCCAGGCAATATTTCTGACGTAATTGTAACATAGGGTGTCACAAAACCCGTTGCAAAATTACTTTCAAGAACATTCACCCGCCTTGTAAGGGAAGAAATTGACGAACTGAACGAGGACACCTCGTCGTCAAGGTCATTAATCAGTGTTGTCAGCTGTAGCATGGTTTCCAATACACCGTGAATTTGTGTTGTTATCAGTTGGATTTTTTCCGCGTCAGCTGCCAGCGAATTGTTAATAGAAGTAATTTGAGAGTTGATGGAAGCGATAGCTTCCGAATTTGCGGCGATTAACGCTTCGTCCGCGTTAATCTTGTCAATTATTTCATTGACCTCATAACAGATTTTTGATAGTGCTTCGTAATAGCTCAGCGAATCGTCATACGTAGCAGGCAGTGTTTGATTCATAATTAGATTTAATTTTTGTAGCATAATTTACCCCCATAAAGTTATAAAATACTCATTGAATTCGTCTAACATGAGTGAATATATATTTTTTATTTCCTCTCTGAACAGTTTAATTGCCTTTAAATTGTCTTCACCGCGAATCGTTTCAATGTGTTCTAACTCATAATTTTTTGTCACAGTTTGGTCACCAGTGTTTGAAGTTGTAACAGTCCCCCTATTTGTGGTGGTTTGGGTGTTTGTCCTATCGTCCACGGTTGCCGTGCTTAAATAGTTCAAGTTTTTAACGTTTGTCAATGAGCCGTTAGGCGTGTCAGAATATGCACTTGTATAATCTTCTGAAGCTTCGGTTTGTGTGGATAGGTTGTTGGTTGTTGTGCCCCCGGTTGTGGTTTCAGTGCCGGTCACATCATTTATTGTGTCGGTATATCCGGGTGATGTTAAGAAGAAAGAAAATTCTTTCGTTGTTGATGAAGACAAGTCATTATAATATGGTATAATTTCTCTTAAATGATTATTTATCTCATATTTCCACCGCGCAAATGTTTCAAAACCAATCTCATGAAATGCGAAGTGGTTTAAAAACAGTGTTTCAAAGGTGGTTATGGACAGAGGGCGGTCAAGAGACAAATCACCGTCAAATATCAGTGGTAAAGCTTTTGGTATGTCTTTTTTAAGCTGTGTTAATGACGTGTCTGTCGACCCAGCAAGCGAGCCAATTATGAATCGTAGTTCTGTTGTGTATTTTGACAATCATCATCACCCCCATAATTATATTCAACGTCAACATTCAATCCAAACATTTTATTTATTTTTTCACATGCTTGTTTTCGCATTGATATAAAGGACGTTCTGCTCGCCAGCACACCACCCATCTGGCGTTGAACCTCGTCGGTTATCATGCGCTCCTTTTTCGTTTCACTAATGTTTGGAACGCCTAAAAACGTGAGAGCCTCATTCCATATTTTCGTTTTCAGTTCATACAATTCAGGGGAAACAAACGGCGCACCCAAAGACATTGAAGATATAGAATCGTCTTTAAATTCATCTTCTTTGAATATGACAGGGACGTTTCCGTCATAATTTTTATAAGCGTTTAAAACACTCAATTGCTGTTTTTTATTCGCTTTAAGTGCTATTGGGGTCTTTTGGGTGTTGATATTTATTTGAATTGTAACGTCTATATTGGCCAATTTTTTTGAAAAATTTAAAATGTGCTGTACAGACGGCGTTCTAATATAGTTATTAAACACTATTACACTGTTTTCAATTGTCAGGTTTTTATTATATCCGTTAGTGGCATATGCTCTGCGCTTAATTGGCACATTATACACATTCCATGACCCAGAAATAGCGGTATTCAGGGAAAGAAGACCCATGACATCATCTTCAAAGACAACGGCTTGCCCCTTTTCAAACAAAGCTAATTCCAAAAATCGTGTGTCAATTGAATCCGGGAACCCTGTCCATTTAAACCGCGACACAGCTATATCAGTCAATCGTTCCACATAGTAATTATACGTTGTGTTCGTGTCTACTATAGAATCATAGAATCGTTTTCGCTCATTTCTTGGTAGTGATATGTTTTTCATGATTACACCCCGTTATTTTGTGAATAATCGCCGAATTTTGCCGTAGACTTCCAAAACGTCATACCCCGGTCAAGAGCTTCTTCAAACACGCGCCTTGTGTCGGCAGGGGCCGAACCAGACACATGAATGTTTGAGGTTTTAACATAGTTAAACGCCGGGCGACTTGATATGTTTGGTTGTTTAATAGTGTTAGTCGCATAGCCAAAACGGGTAAAATAATCGTCAACCGCTTTAGCCGCGTCATAACGCAGGGTACATTGGTATATGTTGAATACTGGGTCCAGATATTTAGTGACAAATGACAACCCAGCCCCGGATGAAGCAACATTCGGCGGTGCGTTCATTAAATCGCCTATATTAGCAGCCTTTTCGGCCAATGAGAGAGCCCCCGACGATAAATAATCCATCCCGGTTGGATCCCCCGCAGCAATCGCTGTCACCCCCGTGCCAATAGTGATAGAATCTTTCAACAAAGAAAACCCCCATGAAAATTTGTTGGTCGCCCAGAAATTAAGGTACGCGGGGGTGTTGATGGCGGGCACAGGAAACGCAGTATAAATTATTTGGTTGTTTGCACCATCCAAGCCGTTGTAATTTTTGCACACAAGTCTCATTGCAACATCCGGGAATGACACTGTCTGTAAAGTAAATATCAACTGATTTTCCTCGTCGCTTTCCTCAAATTTAAAATCACGACTATTTCCATCAAGTGAAATTACACGGCCAAAAGAATAAGGATAAGTTTTTAATTTGTTGTTTTTTGGGACATAGCCATCTAACGATAAATTATTAAGTCTGTACGATGATATACTTGGTGAATAATATGGGTATATGGAAACAATGGATTCAACCCCGTTCGTCGCAACATACGCATTTATTGCTTCCGCGATTCCACTATAGGATAGTTGTGAGGTGAGCCAATGCCCAGAATAGCAATTTGTAAACACACCATCAATAGTCGTGCCAACGGGTTGCGCGCCGTCCCATGTTTTAGACCCAACCATCCCTATACCACTAATTAAAGAACTCACAGAAGTCTGTAACCGATATGTGTAGTCTGTGATATTAAACGGTTCGGGCATTAAATTTTCATACAACGTGTCATTTACGCTATGCTCTCTAAGCACCAACCCCGGTTGAATGGTCATATCAAAAAACCATGTCTGAATTTCATCTAATTCTAATGTTAATTCGGTTGTGGCGTTGCTCAACATGGTCCGGTTGGTGATAAAGGCATAAAACCACTTCGACGAATAGCTACTATTCTGAAACATCACATAATTGCAGTCGTTTAACAAATCGACTGGAATATTAACCTTAATCGAATTATTAAATGAGCGAACATAGTTTTGGTCGTCAAGGGTGAATGAAAATGCTCCTAAACTACCGAGCGTTGTGTTTGGTTTAACTTTCGCGCTGAAATAACTGGTCTGTGCAGACACACTCGAAAAATAGAGCGTGTCTGCATAACCAGTTGAAAGAGGAACATTCGTCAATATTTTTATAATTGAATTAGGTGCGATATACATTATTGTACGGTAATTGTTGCTGTTCCTTTTTTACTCGGGTTAAAGGTTGAAGTAGCGGTGATGACAACACTCGACCCTGAAAAGTCAGACGCGATTGTTACAAAGCCACGTGAATCCACGGTAGCCTTCGCATTGGCAGATGACCAGGTCACGGACTGAGGAGCAAAGTCGGTTGTTTGAACAACGGCGGATAACTGCACGCTTCCGCCCTTAGCCACAGTCGCCGTTGACGGTGAAACGGTCACGGAGGTAACAGCGGGGGTTCCGGTGGTAAATACAGCCGCGTTCGCAAAGGGAGACACGCTCATTACTTTCCACGTGTGCAGGAAATAATTCCAATACAGCCCCTTGCCGTTATAGTTTTCAGTAAATTGCATCATTTGGTCATATACCATAAACCAATTTTTATCTACAATGACAGCCGGTATTGAATTGAGGCTTTTCAAGTCACTTGACCCTATTTCCTCATATGCCGGGTCATCATAAAACAATTCATTGAGGCGTGCGGTGTCCAAGTTCCCAAAACCATCAACCAAAATAACATGACCCATAAATTCGGCCTTATCCATATTGAAAGCCGTGGCCAGCACTTCAACGTTCATCTGGCTTTCGGTGGCGGTGTCGATAATGAGATATTGGTCATCTTTAAGAGTTGAAGTGTAAACACCAGCAACATTGTGTTTGTTGGAATAAAAGGTCAAATCGTTGCTAATTGACTTAAAAGCAACAACGTTTTCGCTAATCGTCCCACTAACACCGATAATTTCCATTTGACCGTTAATAATGGCTTTTGCAATTAGATATTTCATGGTCTGGTATTCATCATAATTCATTGATGTGTATAATGAATCGGTGATTTTTGCTATTAAGTCAGATATACCATCCCATGATAAAAATGCAGCTCGCAACTGGTCATTTTGAATTGTTACAGGGTAAACCTTCTTATAGTTTACAACATGAAACGCGCTTTTCACATCCGGAATGTTGCGCGAAAAAATTGTTGTTTCTGAATCTTCGGGGTTGTAATTCTGGACGTTGGCAATATTTACAAATAATTCCTCGACGGTCTCGCCGAACTCCATAACGCCCTTTTTAAATACAGACCACGGATTTTGATATGATTTAGAAGTGACAATAACAAGGCCAATTCTTCCAATGAGCGCGTTTAAAAACTCGTTTTGCAACGCGGGGTAGTCCATAATAATAGCACCAATACCACGAATTGAATCGCCGTCCTCTGTCGCGTATGGTACATAGTTTCTATAATCTATGGTTGCCGAATTTCTAATTGCATTTAAAATATTCACACTGGAATTAGTGAGTGTTACAGGCTGGGGAACATTTGCCATTATTTGTCACCTCTTTCTTCAAATAAATCATCAATTTTAATCGTTTCGGTTTTCTCAATTTTTTCACCCTCGTCATCAACCGTCGGGCTTCCAAATCTTTCGATATACCTCTTCCTCCACTTCTTTTCAACCTCTTCAACGTCACCGCTTGCGCGCGATAATTCGTCAAAGGTGTCTGAAATATCTTCTACAATTTTAACCTTTTCTTCGGTTAGCTCTCCCTCGTCGAAAATCGTGGAAAGCCTGGACAGAATGTCTTCTTTACTTGTCTTCATTGTTTATCCTTTCTAATAAAATATTTATAACATTTGTGTTGTTGTTGATTGCTTCTGTAAGCTCGTCAACCTCTTTCCGGTGACTATCTATCAGCTTATTTATATAATACAACAACACGCAACACATAGCCACGGGAAAGCCTGCTGTATTTATTAAAGTGATAATGTTTTCCATCAATACTCTCCTTTCTTATATTATATCACAAAAACTTTTCTTGTCAAGTCTTGACACATATTTATTTTGTGTTATAATAAAGTATGGAATTTTATAATGGAAATAAGTTATTAAATACAAAAGACCTAAATAAAAACACCCCGGAAATATTTATCGTCACATCAAACAGAAGTGCAGGAAAAACAACGTTTTTCAATAAACATGTGATTGATAATTTTAAGCGTGACGGGTCTCAATTTGTTGTGCTTTATAGAACGGGCTACGAATTATCTGACGCGCATATTGCGTTTTGGAACGACATTCACGACTTATATTTTCCATATGATGAAATAACGTCAAAACCATACGCCAAGGGGTTGTATTATTCACTGCTGTTGAATGGTGAAACATGTGGATTCGCCCTTTCAATCAATCAAGCAACAAAATTAAAAAATCGTTCCCATGTCTTTAAAAACGTGACAACGATATTATTCGATGAATTTCAAGAAGAATATGACAACTACCTACCCGGCGAAGTGGAAAAAGTGAGAAGTATTCACACATCAATTGCAAGAAGGGCGGGTGAGCCATCAAGATATGTAAAGCTTGTTCTAATTGGCAACACTTTGAATCTATTAAACCCCTATTATTCTGCCCTACACATCACAGAAAGAATAAGGCCAAACACAAAATTTCTTCGGGGTAATGGTTGGGTGTGCGAATTTAATTTTAATTCCGGGGCGGCAAATTCTCTGAAAAATTCTATCTTTAATTCTGCCTTTGACGATGAATACAGTAAATATGAATCAGAGGGCGTATATCTCAACAATTCAGTGGCGCTGATTGATAAGCCGTCTGGAAAAAATTCTTACTTGCTAACAATAACTTATAAGGGTGAAACGTTCGGGGTTTTCTTTTATTATGACATCAATGTCATTTATATATCACAAAAATATGACAAAAATTGTAATGACGTGTTAGATTATACAAATTCATATCTAAATTGTTCTACCAAACATAAGATGATGAGGGATTTTTTTCATCGTGGTTTAATAAGGTTTTCAAACATTGGCGTAAAAGAAAAAATTTTAAGTGCATTATCAATTCGTTAATATCGCCGTGTATTTTGTTGGGTGCTAAACCTTAAATGGTTCCAATAAATTCTCGTTTAGCAAACGTGCGCGGTGCTATTATAAAAGGGCGGCTATACCGCCCTTATTTTATATGTTGTGTCTGATAATATCACACCACCCCTTATACGTTTAGGTACTAATTTCCCAGGTATTTCCAATCCAACCTTAAAATCTGTGAGATTTCGTTTAACATTTACAAATTCGCGCTCTTCGTCGCTTAATGGTTCTTGTATGTCACCGGTTAAAGACATTTTCATTAACTCTTTCCCCCTTTCATTTAGACCGGCACATTTTATTTCCATCTTATCCCCAACCTCAATATAACATTTGGGTCGCACAAAAATTGCCTTGTCCCAATCCGCTTCAATTTTCCAGTGTAAAAGTTTTTTATCATCAACTTCTATGTTTTTATATTCCCCCTCTAACAAATGGCACGAATCTGTGTCGCTATAACAGAACAAATCATAATTATCCTGTGCGTGGGTGATTGTAAATTTGCGTGCATATGCGGTTATTGCAGACCCTATCGCTATGTATTCAGGCTCCTTGTCTTCTCCTTTAACAACATCATATTTTACTACACCGTCGTCAAGGTGTGGTATTTTGTGGTCGCGCCGTCCATTTGCGGCAGTCTTTCCGTATAATGAGTTTAAAAATAGCTTTGCAATTGTTCTACGTCCGCCATTATATTTAATTTTTTCGCTAACCCATTTATCAACATACTCATCAAATATGCCGTCCTTCGCGTAAAAATAACAGCCGTATAACACTTCCTCATATATAACATTATAATGCTTGTGAAATAATTCATAATCTGCTATTGTCATAACACACTCAAAATAGACTGGCTCTTCCACACCGTCAACTTCTACAGTGTCAATATCACCGCCTTTATAGCGATAATCGCTTGATGTCAACCATTTAACACCGCCATACCGCATACTCCCACCACTCGCCACTGTGGGTAAATAACCTTCTTTAAGTTTAAATTTGGCCTTTATTTTTACAAAATAATACATCAACGAATTTTTTACTCTGGCAGGAATGCCGCCCTTGAAAAAAAAAGGCTTGCCGATAGGATAAACACACCCCGAAGAACTGTGCATAACACTTGGATATAAGCTATTAACGTCAAATGTTTTCCCTTTACCAACCTCTCGTCCCTGTATTTTGGGGTTGACATAGCACCACCCGCCTTTGTAGCTTTTTCGTATAAATTCATCGGCGTTTTTTTCATCAAAATAGTCAGGCGTTTCAACGGCTTCTAAGTTCGGGAACCACTCGCGATAATCTCTACCATAAAATGTCTTTTTAAATTCACTTAGCGCCGCCGATGATATTGTTGTCTTTGTTGTAACATCAAACATATGTCTAAGACTTTCAGCCAACACTAACAAGTCATTTTTCAAATAGTGTTCCTCACGTTCTGTAATCACACCACCTGCCTTTCTAAATCCTTTATATTCAATCGTGCTTTTTCGGTGGTCTGTATTAAAGGCCACGCCCATAGTCTCAATTGATAACGGTATCAGCTTGAGTGAATCTCGAATTGATATTATATTTTTGGGTGTGGTTATTGTGATATTAAACCACAACCCCGCGTCCGATATCACACATTTAAAGGTTTTTTTCTTTTTGCGGTCACCCTCGTAATATTTGTATTTCAATTCATTCAGTAAATATGAGACATAAAATTCACCGTCAAATCTTAAGTTGTGATAATATATGACAACATCCTCACCGACGTTTTCAAGATATGAAAATGTTTCACCAATGCTGTTATGAATAACACAAGATAAATCTGAAATATTGCAAACACCGCTGGCCCATACTTCGGTGTATTCTTGTCCGTCATACACAGTGGTTTCAAAATCTCCAACAAATGTCATAGTATCACCCCTATCAATCGGTTTGTGGTAATAACTCTAAAACCTTTCTTACAAATCTTTCTACACTTCGCGTGTATGATTGCGCGTCTGTTTCGTTGTATAATTCATCTGCTGTTATTGTCTCGCCCGCTTTTTCTGCCTCATCTATCAACCTCCCCGCAATTTCATTTCCATATGCTTCTGCAATGCCCTCAAAAAAGTCAAGCAAGGTAGGGGCACCCTCCGCCTTGCGATTAGACGTTGCCTCAAAATCTCTTATATATGAAATTGTGTTAAAATAAATCAACTCATAAATGTTCGGCGGTGTCGGTGGTGACGGCTTTGTTTTAACCCCGAACGACTTGCCACGTGCATATAAACCCGGATAAACATCGCCTGTTTGTGGGTTGGGTTTAAAGGATTGCGCGTATATGTATGATGTGTCGTATTTTGCAGGTAACTTGATGTTCTCAGGGACGACATAACCAGATTTTCTAAGTCTTGATATGGTCTTCTTATATTTTTTTAATACCTCGCCCTTTGCGCGACCCCTTGACCGACCAAGCTTAACATATGTTTCAACATACTTTTTTGCCTGTTTCTCACTTATGTTTTCTGGATATGGTATGTCACCGTATTTCTTTGCATATTTGTCTAAACTAATCATATCAATCCTAACCCCACACTATAACCAACCAAATAACATATTGTTGACAGCGCCAACATTATTAGTATCATTGCGTATAATGTTCTATCCATTATGCTTCCTCTCTTTCCTTTACTGCGATTATATTATACCCGGTTGTTGTGTCGGTGGTGTTTTGTC
>OLJF01001777.1_pt1 | contig 12194 bp, 7 predicted proteins | sample 1609751 | NCBI WGS metagenome assembly OLJF01 (sample SAMEA4350171, study PRJEB24818) | metagenome | biome: human; feature: gut; material: faeces | place: Denmark | collected 2013-09
GTGACATCACGTACCTGTCAACGAGTGCCGGTTTCGTGTACCTCTCGCTGGTAACCGACGCTTATTCCCGGCGGATCACGGGCTGGGAAGTTCACCCGACACTGGACTCGTCCGGTCCCGTGAAGGCCTTGTGCCGGGCGTTGGCGACGCTGCCTCCCAACTTTAGCGACAAGCTTGTTCATCACTCGGATCGGGGTGGGCAATACTGCTCCTCGCTGTACACCGGGATTTTGAAAGAACACGGTATTCAAGTGAGCGTGACACAAGATGGCTCTCCTTACGATAACGGTATCGCCGAGAGAGTGAACGGGATTTTGAAACGGGAATGGTTAAACGATATGGTCTTGAGAGATATCGACCAGGCGAGAATGCAAGTGGAGAGAATTATCGGGATATACAACACGAGAAGACCACGCATGGCTATCGGGTTGAAAGTTCCTGACCAGGCACACCGCGATAAAAAAGAGTTATTCGCCAGGGTCATGTATTGACGCCAAGTTTTCTTGGCATCCGGGGAATTCCCCGGATGCCAAGAAAAAAGTAAAACTATTACAGGAATTACAGTTTTTTGAAGTAAACTTGTAACAGAAAAGAGAATAGAAAATGTTTTTACAATTTATTGAATGTCAAATCTAGTAAACCAATTTTAGGAAACTACATAACGTAAGGATAGGTGGTTGTTTGGATAAAGGGGGCAAAACTCTTGTTTCACATAAAACACCCCCGTCTCTTTCGTTGCCAAGTGACGGAGGTGTTTGAGCATAAAAACAAGCATTACAGGCATATGCTGTAAAATAGTATATAATTGCCTTATTTAAATGCCTCTTTGATCTTCTCGATGTAATCCAGTTTCTCCCACGTGAAAAGTTCTACTTCTTTCTCGATGGTTGGCCAATAATTCGAGGTGAATACCTTTTTTACAATTCTGGGAGTACGTCCCATATGGCCGTAGCTTGCTGTTTCTTGATAGATCGGGTTGCGGAGTTTCAGACGTTCCTCGATGGCTTTCGGGCGCAAATCAAAGATAGAGGTGATTTTCTCGGCAATGGCAGCATCACTTAAGTTCACTCTGGCTGTTCCGTAAGTGTTCACGAAGACCCCGACAGGTTGTGCGATACCGATAGCGTATGAAATCTGTATCAGTATCTCATCGGCAATTCCGGCAGCAACCATGTTTTTGGCGATGTGCCGTGCGGCATAAGCGGCAGAACGGTCCACTTTAGATGGATCTTTCCCGGAGAAAGCACCTCCCCCGTGGGCTCCTTTGCCCCCGTAGGTGTCAACGATAATTTTTCTTCCAGTTAATCCCGTATCCCCGTGAGGACCACCGATCACGAATTTTCCGGTAGGGTTCACGTGAAGAATCAGATCTTCGTCGAAAAGGGCCTGTACTCGTTCCGGTAGTTGGCGTTTCACTCTTGGCAACAAGATATTGATGATATCCCAGCGTATTTGATCCACCATTTGAGCATCGGCTTCCAGTTGTGCATCCGGGGTGGGTGCCATGGCTTTGACAAACTCGTCATGTTGGGTGGAGATCACGATGGTGTGAATCCGTACGGGTTTATTGTCTTCTCCATATTCGATTGTTACTTGCGATTTGGAGTCTGGACGCAGGTAAGTCATTTCTTGACCTTCTTTGCGGATTTGTGCCAGCTCGTACAATAGTAAATGTGATAACTCAAGAGATAGCGGCATGTAGTTATCCGTTTCGTTACAGGCGTAACCGAACATCATGCCTTGATCTCCGGCTCCCTGTTCCATAGGGTCTTCCCGAACGACTCCGCGGTTGATGTCGGGAGATTGCTCATGAATGGCGCTCAGTACCCCACAACTGTTTCCGTCGAACATGTATTCGCTTTTCGTGTAGCCGATACGATTGATTACTTCCCGGGCGATATGTTGTACGTCTACGTACGTTTTGGTTTTGATTTCCCCGGCAACAATGGTTTGTCCGGTGGTCACCAAGGTCTCACAAGCTACTTTGGCATCCGGGTCAAAGGCGATGATTTTGTCAAGTACGGCATCGGAAATTTGGTCTGCCACTTTGTCGGGGTGACCTTCCGATACAGATTCAGATGTAAATAAATATCCCATAATTCATTTTAGATTTAAGGATTTAAGATTTAAGATTTAAAGATTTCGGATGTTTATCCCGGGAAATCGTAAATCATAGATCATAAACCGTAAATTAAACTATAGGAAAGTACATGGATGGTTGAATTCAGAATTAATATGCATTTTAGCGCTTTTTTTCCGTGGTTGCAATCAGCCAAATCTTTCCACTTTTTCGAGGAACAAAAGTAGGTATTTTATTTGAATCAACAAAGGATAAATATGAGCTTAGACTTATTATATCTTAAATTTCAAATGTGGGTGATTGAATTGAGTATATATTTTAAAATATGCATTTTTGTTTGAATTTTGATTAAATATGAAAACAAATTACATTTGCGTTATGAATGTGATAGAATAAGGTCTATGAAAAGTAAACAAATAACACATGAAGAGGAGCTTTTCCATAATTTATTTATGGAGTATTACCCTTCTTTACTTTCTTTTGCACGTTATTACGTGAAGGATGAAACGATAGCGGAAGATTTGGTGCAGGATGTGTTTGTGAAGATGTGGGAGTTACGGGAACAATGGAAGGGTGTGGAAAACTTTTCGGCTTATATTTATCAGATGGTACGTTTCCGGTGCTTTAATTATTTGCGAGGTGAAAAATTAAGAGAGGAGATGATGCGTTCGTATAAGGAAGAGAAGCTAAGTATCGTGGAAATTAATCAATATATTGAAGAGGAGATCTTTCGGTTGGTAAACCAAGCTATGGATTCATTGCCGTCGACATATAAACAGGTGATTACATTGACGTTGGAGGGATATCGGGTGAAAGAAATTGCCGAGAAGTTGAATGTTGGCGAGGAGACGGTGAAGAAACGGAAGCAAGCTGCTAAGCAGGTGTTGAAAGAGAAGTTAGGAAAATTGTATGTTTTTTTATTACCCTTAATTTAATGTTATTATCTGATTATGAGTTGTTTATGATGATATCAAGGGGTGGCGAAATGTTAAAATGAAAAATAATTAACCTTTTTATTACCTATTTTTATTTTTAATGTGTCGTATATGTAAAATTTAGCAAATACGATATGTTCGAGAATTATTCAGAAGTGGTGGTGTTGTTGGTGAAAGCGTTACAACATGAATTAACGGTAGAAGAAGAAGCCCGGGTTCGGGCTTGGAGGGAAGAGTGTGAAGAAAACGAGGCGTTATATGCGAAAGTGATGTCCTCTGATTTTATGAAGATGAAGACTGAACAGAGGGAACGAGTGGATGCCGTTAGTGCTTATATGCAGGTAAAAAAATGTTGTAAGAAACGTTTACGGGTGCGGAAATGGCGTCGCGTATCCGTGGTAGCCGCTTCGGTTCTTTTGCTTTGGGGAGTGTGGTTTTATTCCGGGACAGAGTTCTTGTCGAGTGGGGATGTGTTGACGGAGGAGGGGGCGGAAATTATTGCATCGGGTTCGAAGGCCGAGTTGATTTTATCTGATGGCGAGTGCGTGATATTGGGTAAGGGGCAGTTGGATTCGGTGTGGATGCACGAGGGAATGGAAGTACATTCAACAGAGGAACGAGTGAGTTATGTCGGCGAGAGGCAATGTGGGGAGGATAGTCTATCGGTAGAGTTACAATATAATATTTTACGGGTTCCGCGAGGAGGGGAGTATTCCGTGGTGTTGGGTGATGGCACGTTGGTTTGTTTGAATTCAGAATCGGAATTGCGTTATCCAGTACGTTTTGATGGAGAGGAGCGGCAGGTGTTTTTACGGGGAGAGGGGTATTTCGAGGTGACGAAAGATCCGGATCACCCGTTTGTGGTAGAGGTGGAGAATGCTAGAATCGAGGTTTTGGGAACGACTTTTAACGTGTGTAGTTACGAGGAGGAAGAACGGGTGGTGACGACGTTGGTCGAAGGGATGGTGCGTTTGTCGTCGGAAAATCAAAGTGTGGTATTGATTCCGAACGAGCAAGGTATTTTAGATAAGGAGGGGCATTTGAGCAAGATGGAGGTGGATGTGTTTCCGTATGTAGCTTGGCAAAAAGGATTGTTTGTATTTCAGCAGCAACCTTTGGAGCGGGTGATGCAGGTGGTTTCTAGGTGGTACGACGTGGAAGTCGTGTTTAGAAACGAGAAGACAAAAAAGATTTCATTCACGGGAAATATGCGACGTTATAGTAATTTTGAACAAACCGTGCGTATGTTGGAAAAGACCGGTGGATTGATTTTTAATATAGAAGGTAGGACGATTTATATAACCGAAAAATGAAAAACAGTCATCGGGCCCAAGACTGTCTCGTGAAGCGGGGAGAAGACCGTTCATTTGTTTAATTTAAATTAAAAAAAATGGTAAAGATGAAACACGGAGCGCTTTTTAGTAAAAGAGGCTTGTGGGTGATATGTCGTAAGGTGATGTTTGTCATCTTTTTGTCATCATCATTCTTGACAAGAACATACGCTCAAGACGAAAAGGTCTCTTTTGAGGTGCAGAATGCAAAATTGACGGAGATTATTTCTATTTTGGAGAAGTCGACGGGATATACTTTTTTGTACCAGGATGAGCAGGTGGCCGCGGTGAAAAACTTGACATTTCGATTTACGAACGAGAGATTGAGTGTGGTGTTAACGAAATGTTTGGCAGGGACAAATTTGGTATGGTCGGTAGAGGATAAAACTATTGTATTAAAACGCGAGGAAAAGGTTGGTGCGCAACAGCAACAGGTGAAATCTCGAAAAGTGTCAGGGCGTGTGTTTGATGAAACGGGGCAACCGTTGCCGGGTGTGACTGTTATGATTGAAGGAACTAAGTTGGGGACAACGACACGAGTGGATGGAGCGTACTCGATAGAGTGCAGTGATTCCAAGAATCTCGCATTGTTATATTCATTCATGGGAATGAAAAGTAAGCGGGTCGTTGTCGGGGATAAGAGTGTGATCGACGTGAAATTGGAGGAAGACGTGACGGAGTTGGAAGAGACGGTGATCACGGGTATATATACGCGTAATATCGAGACGTTTACCGGATCCGTGTCAACATTTAAAGCGGAAGATTTGAAACAGATTAGTCCGCAGAACGTGCTTCGGAGTTTGAGCGTTTTGGACCCGTCGTTTATTATCACGGAGAACCGGGCGCAAGGATCTAACCCGAATGCGTTGATGGATATCAGTATTAATGGTAAGATTAATGTGACAGATTTGTCACAAGAGTATAGCACGGATCCCAATCAACCGTTATTTATTTTGGACGGTTTTGAGACGACGTTGGAGGCTATTCAAGATTTGAATATGGATCGTGTGGAGAGTATTTCTATTTTGAAGGATGCTTCGGCCACAGCAATTTACGGGTCGAGGGCTGCTAATGGTGTGGTTGTCGTGGAAACGTTGAAGCCGAAACAGGGGCAGTTGCGTTTTTCTTACACTGGAAATTTCACGGTGGGTTGGGCTGATTTGAGTGATTTCAATTTAATGAATGCGGCCGAGAAACTGGAATACGAGAAATTGGCCGGGGCGTACAAGGATTCAAACGGTGTCAATTTGGATGAGAATGGTGAAATTATCAGTGAGTCTCAACGGGCACGTTATTACGCCCGTTTGAAATTAGTGAAGGAGGGATATGATACATATTGGATGAATGAGCCTTTGCGTACGGCTTTTACACAGGGACATAATGTGTTTGTTGATGGTGGTGATCGGGCGTTTCTTTATGGCGTGGGGATTTCTTATAATAACACGCAGGGGGTGATGAAAAAGTCAAGTCGTGATGTCTTGAACGGGAATATCCGTTTGTCTTACCGGGTAAAAGATTTGTCGTTCTCCAACCAGACGATGATCGGAAAAACCAAGGCCGTGAATAATCCGGTGGATTTTTCGGCGTATTCTCAGATGAACCCGTTCTATGCTAAGCGCACGGTTGACGGAGAGGTGCCCAAGTATGTGTACCGGGAGAGTTTAGCCGGTGCGAATAATTATGATTATGTTTGGAATCCTTTGTGGGATTACCAGCAAGCAAGTACGAATGAGACGGATACTTGGAGTGTAACGAATAATTTTCAAATCGAGTACCGTTTTTTGACCTATTTCCGCGTACGTGGTAATTTACAATATCAGATGTCGAAGTCGGAAGCGGAGCGTTTCCGTTCACCGAATGAGACGTTTTTTGCCAAGACCGATGCGGACAAGAAGGGAACTTATACCAAGAATTCATCTTCAAATAATTCAATTACAGGGCGTTTGAATTTGACTTTTGGTCGTTCTTTTGGCGATCATACGGTGAACGGGGTTGCCGGTATGCAGTTCTCGGACAAGAATCAGGAGTCTTACGGTTTTGGAGCTCAAGGGTATACTACCGATCAGTTTTCCAGTCCGAATTTTTCTTCCAGTTATGTAACCGGAAAACCCAGTGCTTCGGATAGCAAGAGTCGGAGTGTCAGTTATTATTTCAACGCGAATTATGCTTACAATATGCGTTATTTGATCGATTTTAATTTAACGACGAATGGGGCGTCTCAATTCGGTATTAACGATCCGTTCACGACGACTTGGGCTGTGGGTGTCGGGTGGAATGTACATAACGAGCGTTTTTTTGTTGATAATAAAGTGATTAATTATCTGAAATTACGTTATTCGTTGGGTAATCCCGGTAACCAGAATTATGATGCAAAGTTGTCGTCTAGTATTTACATGTATAATACGGCTTATTCTAATCCTTTCGGGCTCGCCGCTTGGGTGGAGACATGGGGTAATAATAATTTGAAGTGGCAACGTACCGTGACGCATAATTTCGGGTTGGATGTTCAATTTATTGCTGGTCGGTTGAATTTGAATGTTGATTACCAGATGCGTGATACCGACCCGCTGTTGGTGCGTATTGATATGCCTACTTCAACCGGGGCGGCGACCGCACCGATGAACGTGGGAGCTACTGATAACCGTTCTATTTCCGTGCGTATGACTTATTATTTGATCAAGCAACGGGAGTTTAACTGGTATATCAGCGGTAATTTGAATCATAACACTACAAAATACAAGAAGATCGGTAATTTGTTGCAGGAGTATAATGAGCGCGGACAAGCTAGTGCTTCTTTGTTGCGTTATTATGATAATGCCAGCACGACGGGGGTTTATGCAGTACGTTCCGCGGGTATTGATCCGGCAACCGGTAACGAGATTTTTATCAAGAAGGACGGTTCGTACACGTATGAATGGAAGCAGGAAGATGAGGTGTTGATTGGCGATAGCAACCCGAAGGTTCAAGGGGCTTTCCAGACTTCACTGGTGTATAAGGGATTTACTTTCGGAGCGTCGTTCTCTTATCGGGTGGGAGGTTTGACACAGTTGTCAACTTTATTTAATAAGGTAGAGAATATTAGTTCTTCCCAGTTGAAATATAATCAGGATAAGCGGGCTTTGTATGATCGCTGGCAGAAACCGGGTGATATCGCTCGTTTCAAGCGTATCGATGATACGAATTCGACGAAAATGAGTAGTCGTTTTATCGAGAAAGAGAATACGTTTTCGTGCAATTCTATAAATATCGGTTATCGCACGACAGATGCCGAGTGGTTGAAGTATATCGGGGCTTCGGCAATTAATTTCACTGCATACATGAATGATATTTTTAGGATTTCTTCAATTAAGGAGGAGCGTGGAACCAGTTATCCGTTCGAGCGTTCAGTGTCGTTCTCGATAGGGCTTAACTTTTAATTAATTTGTTATTATGAAACTAAAGAATATATTTAAGCTTTTGGCGGTGGCGGGGACATTGGCATTGCCGACTACTTCTTGTTCCGACTGGTTGGACGTGAAGATGAGTGATAAGATCATGGAGAACACGCTCTTTTCTACTAATAACGGTTTTATGACCGCTTTGAACGGGGTGTATATGGGTATGATTGATGTGTATGCTGAGGATTTGAGTTTGGGGGTGATTGATGTGATGGCTCAATATTATAATATGGTGAACGGTAACCATAATTATAAAGTATTCGCTAATTACCAGTTTAATGATGACGCATTTAAAAATAAGTCTAATAATATTTGGACGAAAATGTATGCGTTGGTAGCGAATATTAACGGGTTGCTTGTGCATTGTGACGAGGAGAATAGTGCGTTGAGTGAGGAGTATTATCCAATCGTGAAGGGGGAGGCTTTGGCATTGCGTGCTATGATTCATTTCGATTTGTTACGACTTTACGGGCCGTCTTATAATGAAAACACGAAGTCGATGATTACAATCCCGTATCAGAATGAGGCAAAGCGTGATATCACTCCGTTGCGTTCAGCCGAGTACGTGCTTGAGCGGGTGATCGAGGATTTGGAAGAAGCCGTTCGGTTATTGAAAGATAATGATCCTGTTTTTACCACAGGAGTGGGTAATGCGGTGACTTCCGATGATGGGTTGGAACGGGCGGATTTTACCTATCGTCAGTTGCGTTTGAATTATTTTGCTGTACAGACTCTTTTGGCACGGGCTTATTTGTGGAAAGGGGATAAGGCAACGGCTTATCGCATTGCTAAAGAGGAGGTGATTGACAAGAATATGGTGGACGAAAATGAGATGATTTTCCCGTGGACGACACCGGAGCAAGTGGAAGCTGAGGATAAAAATGATTTATTGTTTTCTTCTGAAGTCTTTTTCGCGATTTATAATTCTTCTCGTTCGAAGCTTAATTCGAGTTATTTTGTTCCGGCTTTACAGCTAACTTCTCGCTTGACTTTTATGGGGAGTAGTCCTTCCAATTCTCAGATTCCTGTTTTTTATGATGATCCGGATAATGATTGGCGTGCTAGTTTGACATGGGCTGTATATACTACGACGGGAGATCCAAAAGATGATGACGATGATGATGACGATGGTGAAAAAGTGGATGCCAATAGTTCCTTGTATTTCTTGAAATATGCGGATGCTGGTCGTGAGGCTGAATTAGATGGAACGGAGACGTACTTGTATATGATTCCTTTGATTCGCTTGAGTGAGGCTTACTTGATTGCGGCGGAATGTGCGGCAACTCCCGAAGAGGCATTGGAGTATTTGGTTGCTATCCGGGAGCATCGGAATTGTCATATGCCTATCATGGCAACATCTTCGGATGAAGTAAGAGAATTGGTGACGAAAGAGTTTGCCCGGGAGGTGATTGGTGAAGGACAATTGTTTTTTTATTATAAACGTTTGAATTTAACGACGTTTTTTAATGGATCGGAGATCGGTGGTACTTACGAGATGTTGACTGATAATTACAAATGGCCGTTACCGGACGTGGAGGTTGATAAACGAGGTTCGACAAACAATTAAAACGGATGATTATGAAGATATATACTTGTAAATTAATGATATTCCTATGGGTGATAGGAGGTCTTTTGGTAGCTGGTTGTGAAAGGAAAGAGGTGATGGAGTACGAGGGGGTGGATGGTATTTATTTTGACGTGCAGTATGGTGCGTCTCACGGAAACGAGAGTTTATGGGCCCGCCAGAATTACACGTACGTTTCATTCGGTACGTTGGAAGCGGAGGAAGCCGATGTTACGATGAAGGTGGGAATTTCGGGTTCTATTAAGGATTATGACCGTCCGTTCCGGGTGGAGATCGTTCAAGACAGTACGAACGCTATTCCGGAAGAGGAGTACACGGGGTTCACGGAGGAGCAGGTGATCAAGGCGGGAGAGAATCATGCGTATGTAACCTTGAAAGTTTTTAGAACGGCTCGGTTGACGCATGACACGGCTCGTATTCAGTTCCGTATAGAACCGGGTGAACATTTTACCTTGCCTTTTTCGGAAGTGGGGCAGATACCGGGAAGATGGAATGATACGAAAACTCAATTTGCGACGGGAGGAGATCCGGCCGTTCATGATGTGTTCTTTAATAATATTTTGCAGAGACCGCTTGGTTGGGGTGCTAATGAGTATTCCTCGTATTTTGGGACTTTTTCTCCCGCGAAGTATCAATATTTGATGGATGTGACGGGATATACCAAAGCTCATTTCGAGCAATTAGGAGCGATAACGCAGGGAGGTCGCGGAACTAAAATCAGGCAAACTGCCGTAACGGATTTGCAACGTAGATTTAATTTAGGATATGCCAGACTCCAAAAAGGAGATGCAGATGGCTGGGAAGAGTGGTTATTGGAGGATAGAGGTACCATGATGTGGGTTCCCGGAATCTCTTGGTGGAACGAAGAGACTCTGCCTGAAGAGTTAGTGAAAAAATATTACAAACCTCAAGCAAATGAATAAATATGGGAGGGAATAAAATGAGATACGGATTATTTTTACTGTTGTCCTTGTTCATGTGGCAGGCTTGTGACGTGGAGGACAAGGGAAATTATGACTACGATTATCAGAATGGGGTGACGATTACTTTTGCTGACGAAGAGATGAATCAAACGTTAGAAAAAGGAGTGGATACATTAAAGATTCACCCGACCGTGGAGGGTGATATCTACGGTGATAACGAGGATAATTATGAATATAAGTGGTTTTTCTGTTCCGGGAAGGAACACAAACACACGGAGGTGGGGACAACCAAGAATTTGACGTGGCCAGTGGTATCTTTTAAACCGGGAAATTACACGCTTTATTTCCAAGTGATTGATAAGAGTACCGGGTTGGAGTGGATCAAAAATACGGGGGTAACTATTTTCAGTGAATTAACTCAGGGATGGGTGTTGTTAGGAGAGATGGACAATGGGGAAGCACGGATGGATATGTTAGTGCAAAAACCGGATAATTCTATCGTGTTGGTTGAAAATATATTCGATAATTCTGAATTGCATCAGAAAGGTGCTCGTAATTTGATTTATACGGGAAATAGGAGTGGTAAAGAAAACTCGGCACACCTTTGGTTAATGACAGATGAAAAAGATATGAAGGTGACATGGGGGAATAATTTTATACCTGTCGGAGAATTTCATGAGATGATGGTGATTGAGGAGATGGAGGTTTCCAGGGAGATCCCAAGGATTCGCGATATGTTTCCGAGGCAATCTAATTTTGGGTATGGTGTTGCAATGACTATGCGTAATTATCAAAGTCGGGGAATCATAACTGATAGTGCGATTTATATGACGACTATTTCGATAAGTGATGGTTCTGAAGTTTATGTAAATCCAATGAATCGTTATAATGCATACAGTAAGGAATTTTTCAAACCGTATCCGATGGCATTTGTTCAATTAGGAACGAGGGTTACCGGTAATTTGCTGCCCCTTTTCTATGATATGGATGAAGAGTGTTTTGTACGGCCTGGGAGTTTATATGATAGTAATGCAACTTCTTGTGTGAAATTGATAGATTATCCGGGAGATAAATTTCCTTGGAATCAGGCAAGTGTGAAGAGAACAATTGTGTATGGTGAAAATTTACGAAATTCTCCAACAGATTATATGTGTGATTGCGTAGCGTTGATGAAAGATTTGGAAGGAGAGGATATTAATTACTACATTTATAGATTCAGACCGGGAGCAAAGACTATGTTTAATACGGTCAATAATCCAACCAAGGTGAATGGATATACGATAGACAAAGCGGTAGCTGTTGATTTTGATAAAGCTACGCATTATGCTTTTATGTCTAACGCTTATGTCGTTTTATATTCGGTGGGGTCGACGTTGTATGCTTACAATTATTCATACAATACGTTAAGTTCTATGGAGATGGAAAGTGATATTTCCTGTCTTAAAGCAGATGCTGTTTTGAGTAATAGTTCTTTTTGGGTGACTACTTATAGTGGGCAAAAAGGAGAATTGAAGCTTCTACAACTTGGTGGAGCTCAGAAACCCGAATTGAATTATGCTGAGGAGGATTGTTGGCCGGTTACCATGAAGGTCGTGGATGTTGAATGGAAATACGGGGAGGATCCTGCGGAAGAAGAACCGGAGGAGGAAGGGGAAGAAGAATAATCCATAGATACCCCCGGAGGGAACTTCGGGGGATTAATAATTTGATGAGATGAAAAAGATGATTTTCTTGATAATGACTTTAGTTGTGGGAATCACAAGTTTTGCCCAGACTAAATTTCGGGAACTTTCATGGGAAAAGGCTGTTGAGACTGCAAAACAGGAGGGTAAGATGGTGTTTGTTGATTTCTATGCGGATTGGTGCGGGCCTTGCAAGATGATGGCAAAAGATGTATTCCCGC
>OLJF01001792.1_pt1 | contig 12130 bp, 9 predicted proteins | sample 1609751 | NCBI WGS metagenome assembly OLJF01 (sample SAMEA4350171, study PRJEB24818) | metagenome | biome: human; feature: gut; material: faeces | place: Denmark | collected 2013-09
GAGTAAACACAGAATGCGCCTTGCTGTTACAACCTGCGTGTTTTTAAACCTCCTTCTGCTGGGCTATTTCAAATATTTTAACTTCGCAGTCGAGATTGCAAATTCTCTGTTAAGCCGCTTTGCGGGCGGCGCACATACCCTTTCTTTCCGCGAGATTGCTCTTCCGGTCGGAATATCCTTCTACACGTTTCAGGCGCTTTCCTACGTGGTGGATGTGTACCGGGGGACGATTCAGGCGCAGAAAAATATCTTTCATCTGGCGCTCTATATTTCTTTCTTTCCGCAGCTCATCGCGGGACCGATCGTCAAGTATCACGATGTCTGCGAACAGATTGGAAACCGGCAGTGTACGGCGGAGGGGATGGCGTATGGAATCAAGCGCTTTTCCTACGGACTGGCGAAAAAAATGTTGTTTGCTAATACCTTTGCGGCGACGGTGGACTGGATGATGGAGAAACCGCTGGCACAGCTGGGAACGGTCAATGCGTGGATGTTGGCGGTTTTGTACACACTTCAGATTTATTTCGATTTTTCGGGATATTCGGATATGGCGATCGGATTGGGAAAAATGTTTGGATTTGATTTTATGGAGAACTTCAATTATCCGTATATCTCTACCTCGATCCGCGAGTTCTGGAGACGCTGGCATATTTCACTCTCGACCTGGTTTAGGGAATATCTTTATATCCCGCTGGGCGGCAACCGGAAAGGGCAGGTGCGGACGTATATTAATCTGCTGATTGTCTTTTTTGCGACCGGGCTCTGGCACGGCGCTGGGGCAACCTTTATCATCTGGGGATTGTACCATGGGCTGTTTTTGGTGGTGGAACGCATGGGACTTGGGAAGCTATTGGAGAAGAACTGCTTCCGGGGACTGAATCACATCTATACGGCGTTGGTTGTAGTGGTTGGCTGGGTGTTCTTCCGCGCTGATACGCTGGCGGATGCGAAGGTGATCCTGCATCAGATGTTTACCTGGGAGAATGGCATCTATCCGGCGTCGCTGTTCGTGAATCGGAAGGTGATTTTTCTTGCGGTGCTGGGCGTGCTGCTTTCGGGCATCGTGCAGAGTATATGCCCGAAGCTGCGGGAGCATTTGTATGAGAAAGAGGTGACAAAGACAGTGGATATTGTGATTATGGCTGTGCTGCTGTTTTTGTGTACCATGTATCTCGTCAGCAGCACGTATAATCCGTTTATTTATTTCAGGTTTTAGATCCAGCCGCCGTCCAGTTGAATTATCTGTCCCGTTAAATAGGAGTCCTCGCTCCCCAGCTGGTATGCCAGTTTTCCGACTTCCTCGGCACGCCCCATACGTCCGGCTGGAATTTCTTCCAGCAGGGCATTCCGTTCTTCTTCATCGAGAAACTGGTTCATTTCGGTGTCAATAGCGCCGCAGGCGATCGCGTTGACCTGGATGCTGCTCGGCGCAAGTTCCTTCGCGAGGGCGCGCGTCATGGCGTTGATGCCGCCTTTGGTGGCAGAATAGGCGACTTCGCAGGAAGCGCCGCAGACGCCCCAGACGGAGGAAATATTGAGAATGCGTCCCGATTTGCGTGACACCATCATCGGAACGGCGAGGCGGCAGCAGTTGAAGACGGAGGTCAGGTTGGTATTGAGAATGTGGTTCCACTCGTCCGGCGTCATATCCTGGAACAGACCGATGTAGGAAATCCCTGCATTGTTGACGAGGACATCCAGGGAACCGAAGCGCTCCCGGATCGCGTCAAACAGGCGGGAACAGCTCTCAAAATCGCCCGCATCGCCCATCCACGCAAGGCAGGAAACGCCCAGCGCTTCGATTTCGCGCTGGGTCTTTTTTAATTCTTCTTCCCGCCTCAGGCAGGTAATCACGACATCCCAGCCATTCCTGGCGTAGGTTAATGCAATCGCTTTCCCGATTCCGCGGGAAGCGCCGGTTACGAGGATAGTTTTATGATTCATGGCAGTAAACTCCTTATATGCGTATATTTGATTGAATTATAGCATGTATTTAAAATTCATGAAATAGTTTCATTTTTCCGCCTGTCATAAAATCGTAAGAAATTTTCATCCATTTTTTGCTGTTCTGAGTGTTTTACAGCATTGTATGAAAGTGCCAAAATGTGTTATACTAAAACCAAATGGATCTGACACAGCGATAGAGCGGATCAATTACCGAACAGATTCGGAAGAAAGGGACTGTATACCATGTATGATATAATAATCATTGGTTCCGGACCAGCTGGCTTGAGTGCGGCGATTTATGCACAGCGGGCATGTCTGGACACGATTGTGATAGAGAAGAATGGAATCAGCGGCGGACAGGTGCTGAATACCTGGGAGGTGGACAATTATCCGGGATTTCCGGGTGTGACCGGCTTTGAGCTTTCCAGACAGTTCCGGGAGCATGCAAACAAGCTGGGAGCAAGAGTTGTACAGGATGAGGTCGTGCAGGTCGAGCTTTCAGGAAATGTGAAGAAAGTAGTCTGCGAGGAAGAGACGTATGAGGCACGCTGTGTGATTCTGGCATCCGGAGCACATCACAGGACGTTGGAGGTGCCGGGAGAAGAGGAACTTCGCGGGGCAGGCGTTTCATACTGCGCGACCTGCGACGGGGCATTTTTCCGGGGAAGGACGGTTGCCGTTGTGGGCGGCGGCGACGCGGCGCTGGAAGATGCAATTTTTCTTGCACGGATGTGTGAAAAAGTATATATCGTCCATCGCAGAGACAAGCTTCGCGGGGCAAAACGGCTGCAGGAGCGCTTACAGGCGCTTGAAAATATTGAATTTGTCTGGAACAGCGAGACGGTTGCGATTGAAGGGAACGCTCAGGTGGAGGCGTTGCGGCTGAGACAGACCAAAACCGGAGAAGAGAAGCGGATGGACGTGGATGGTGTCTTTATTGCGGTCGGATTCGCACCGGAGAGTGAGCTGTATGCGGGTCAGTTAGAGCTTGATGAGCAGGGCTATATCCGGGCGGATGAGAGCGGTCAGACGAGCGTTCCGGGCGTATTTGCAGCCGGAGATGTCCGGACCAAGGCGCTGCGCCAGATTCTGACAGCGGCATCGGACGGTGCAAACTGCGTGGCATCTGCAGAGCGATATCTTCAGGCATAACTCATTTTTAACATAGAAGAAAACAGAGTAACTGTTTAGTAGGTCTGCGCATTTACTGCGCTGACCGTACGAAAACATGGGTCAGCAGGCAAAAATCCCATTGCCGTAGGCAATTTTTAATGGATTTTTGCGCGTGACTGTGAAGGTACTGAACAGTTACAGTTTGAGATAAAACGACGGAACAGAACGGACAGAAGAGTAGGAGGTTCTTATGAGAAAAACGCTGAAATTTCTGATAGCATCAGGAGCGTGCCTTGTGATGGTAGGGACGGGACAGATGAGCGCCCAGGCGGCGATGAATCTGGAGACGGATGCCCCGGTCGCTGGTGCGTCAGTGGCGATCAATAATTACTATGCGAGCAGCTTGAACCCGGAAAAAGAGCTGGCGGAGGCATTTGTTTCTAAAGAAGTTCTGGCAGTGGCGGGAGCCGGTCAGACGGGCGTGGCAGGCGGCGCGCAGACAGCCAAACCGGCACAGGTGGCAGCAGAGACGAAAGCCCAGCCAAAGGAGACAACTGGCGAGACTGAGGCGGTTGTCCGCGCGATGTCCAAGTCGATCTACGATAATATCGCGATTTCCCGTGTGACCAATTATGTCAATGTTCGCGCACAGGCGAGCACAGGCAGCGAGGTAGTCGGAAAGATTTACAATAACTGTGCGGCGACAATTCTGGATACGGTGGACGGCGAGGGCGGCAAATGGTACCATATCCAGTCGGGTTCCGTGACCGGTTATATTAAAGCACAGTATTTTGTGACCGGCGAGGAGGCGTCCAAGATTGCCAGGGAAGTCGGCACAACCTACGCGAAGGTTACAAATACCTCTACGCTTCGCCTGAGAGAGACGCCGAGCTTAGAGGGCAAGACGCTGGATCTTCTTTCTGCCGATGCAGAGTATGAGGTGATCGGAGAAGAGGGCGATTTTGCCAAGATTTCCGTCGATAATGATCTGGTCGGATATGTGTATAAAGATTATATTACGACACAGGTAGACTTTAAGCAGGCAGTTTCCGTAGCTGAGGAACAGCAGCAGAAAGCGGAAGAAGAAAAACTGAAACAGGAAGCGAATGCGGCGATCGAGAACCTGGAACAGGTAAAGAAGAAAGCCGAGGAAGAGTCGAGGGCAGCGGAAACCACGGCAGCGGCGAAGGAAACCACGGCAGCTGCCAAAGAGACGACCAAAGCATCGGAGACTTCCTACAGCGGAACAATAGAGGCGAATCCGAGCGAAAGCAAGGCAGCTGAGACGAAAGCGGCAGCCAAGGAGACGACAAAGGCAGCTGAGACGAAAGCGCCGACTACCGCGGCAGCGACGAAAGCGACCACTGCAAGCGGCGTTGGACCGGGCGGTGGACCAGGCACAGGCGGTACGTCCTCTTCTGGAAATGAAGTAACAAATGCTACCCGTTCTGCGGTTGTGGCATATGCAAAGCAGTTCCTTGGAAATCCGTATGTATACGGCGGAACCAGTCTGACAAACGGCGCGGACTGTTCCGGATTTACAATGAGTGTATTTGCACATTTCGGTATTTCAACCGGACGAAGCTCGAGAGATCAGGCGGCAAAGGGCAAGGAGGTTGCGGTCAGCGCAGTACAGCCGGGCGATCTGCTTTTTTATGCGAGCGGCAATTATATCAATCACGTAGCACTTTACATAGGCAATGGACAGGTTATCCACGCAAGTACGGCAAAGAGCGGCATCAAGATTTCGCCGTCCAACTACCGAACACCGTGTAAGGCAGTTTCATTCTTAAATTAGTAAACGCAGATAAAGGAGTATATCGGTTCTTACGGAGCGATTTCATATCCGTAGGGCGCGGTGGGAATACCGCAAAATTACGTTGCCAGCGGGGCAGAAGATTTCTGATCGGTGAGACAAGCAATTTTGCGGTATTTTTTCATTTTCATAGGAAAATGTGTGCACTCGCGCGAAGCAGAAACATGTCGCAAGCGACCGCGCTCGGCGCAAGAATGTGCCAAGGCACATTCTTTTTCATAAAAAAGGAGAAAAATCATGGCAGAATTAAGAGAACTTTCTGTAAACCAGTTTGTAGAAGAAACTGCTTCGAAGGCGTCTGTACCGGGCGGCGGAAGCGTGTCGGCGATGGTGGGGGCGCTGGGTGCGGCATTGATGGAAATGGTGGCAAATCTGACGATCGGAAAGGAAAAATATGCCGGGGTGCAGGCGGAAATGCAGGCGCTGGCAGCTGAGGGCGCTGCGCTGCATGAGGAGCTGCTGGCAGGGATCAAAAAGGACAGCGAATCGTTCAATGGATATATGAGAGCGCTGAAGCTTCCGAAGGAGACGGAGGAGGAGAAAAAAATCCGCACTGCCGCCCTGCAGCAGGGGTTAAAAGAGGCGACCGAAGCGCCGCTTGCGATTGCGGAGTCAGCGGCAAAGATTTTTCCGATGGCGGAAGCGGTCGTAAAGAGGGGCAATAAAGGTGCCGTTTCCGACGGTCTGATTGCGGCGATGTTAGCCCGGACAGCGGTTGTGGGTGCGCTCTTTAATGTGAAGATCAATCTGGCATCGATCAAGGACGAAAGTTATGTATCAGAACTTGAGAAAAGAGTAGAAAAACTGGAATCGGATGCAATTTTTTGTGAAAAATCAATTTTGTGTCTTTCCAAATTGTCAGACACAGTATATAATAGATAACATTCACAGCCTTTCCGGGAAATTCACAGGGGGGGGATCTTCTTTACAGAAGATAAAGCAGATAACATTCACTGTGTGAAAACTTCCGGAACAGGCAAAACCGCAAAAACAGGGAGGTACAGGAGTAATGATGACAGATATTGAGATTGCACAGGCAGCGAATCCACTGAAAATCGGTGAGATTGCACAGGCGGCAGGCGTAGACGAGAAGTATCTGGAGCAGTATGGAAATTATAAGGCAAAGGTTGACTACAATCTTCTGAAAGAGACCGAGGGCAAGGATGGAAAACTGATTCTGGTGACCGCGATCAACCCGACTCCAGCCGGAGAAGGAAAGACCACGACCACGGTCGGTCTGGCAGACGGATTGAAACGTCTTGGCAAAAAGGTAACCGTAGCGCTTCGTGAGCCGTCGTTGGGACCGGTCTTTGGTGTCAAAGGTGGTGCAGCTGGCGGCGGATATGCACAGGTCATTCCAATGGAGGATATCAACCTCCATTTTACCGGTGATTTCCACGCGATCGGCGCAGCAAACAACCTGCTGGCAGCGATGCTGGACAATCATATCTATCAGGGCAATGCACTCCGCATCGATCCGAAGCGCATTACCTGGAAGCGTGTTGTCGATATGAATGACCGTCAGCTTCGCAACATCGTAGATGGTCTGGGACGCCGCGTGGATGGCGTGACCCGTGAGGACGGATATGACATCACGGTTGCCAGCGAGATCATGGCAGTTCTGTGCCTGGCACGCAATATTACGGATCTGAAAGAACGCCTTTCCAAGATTATCGTAGGTTATACCTATGACGAGGAACCGGTCACTGCCGGTGATCTGAAAGCAGCGGGCGCGATGACGGCTCTTTTAAAGGATGCCCTGAAACCAAACCTGGTACAGACCTTAGAGCATACACCGGCATTTATCCACGGCGGTCCGTTCGCGAACATCGCGCATGGATGTAACTCCGTCATTGCGACAAAGATGGCATTAAAGCTGGGTGATTACACGATCACAGAGGCTGGCTTCGGCGCTGACCTGGGTGCGGAGAAATTCCTGGATATCAAGTGCCGGATGGCAGAGCTGAAACCGTCGGCGGTCGTTGTAGTAGCGACGGTACGTGCCCTGAAGCATCACGGCGGCGTGGCGAAGGCTGACTTAAACGCAGAGAATCTGGAAGCACTGGAGAAGGGACTTCCGAACCTGATGCAGCATGTAGAAAATATTACCAAGGTATATGGACTTCCGTGTGTCGTAGCGATCAACCGCTTCCCAATGGATACCGAGGCAGAATTAAAGCTGATCGAGGACAAGTGCCATGAGGTCGGTGTCAATGTAGCTCTGTCCGAGGTATGGGCGAAAGGCGGAGAAGGCGGCGAGGAGCTGGCAAAAGAAGTCATCCGCCTGTGCGAGACCGAGAGCGAGTTCCACTACTGCTACGAGACCGATACAACGATCGAGGAGAAACTGGATGCGATCGTGAAGAAGATCTACCACGGCGATGGCGTTGTACTCACGGATGCAGCAAAGAAGCAGGCAAAACGACTGACTGAGCTTGGATTTGGTAACTATCCGATCTGTATGGCGAAGACGCAGTATAGCTTTTCGGACAATGCGAAGCTGCTTGGCGCACCGAAGAACTTTACGGTAACTGTCCGCAACCTGAAAGTATCCGCGGGTGCAGGCTTCATCGTAGCGCTGACCGGCGACATCATGACGATGCCAGGACTTCCGAAGGTGCCGGCGGCAGAGAAGATCGATGTCGATGAGAATGGACGGATCACGGGTCTGTTCTAAGAAAAGAAATAGGATATGAATGGAACTTAACACAACGCAAAAAGGGGAACTGCCACATGGCAGCTCCCCTTTTTGCTAGGAAACTTGTCTACTTATAGTACGAAGCGATGAATTAAAATTCTGGTTCGATCAATCCGTAGGTGTTGCCTTTACGTTTGTAAACAACATTGACCTGCTCGGTCTCGGAATTCAGGAATACATAGAAACTATGTCCTAAGAGTTCCATCTGTACACAAGCCTCTTCCGGATCCATCGGCTTCATAGCGAATTTCTTTACTTTGACGATATCTACTTCGTCGTTGGAATCATATTCTTCGTTTATGAAGAGGTCAGAGAATGCAACGGCTGCCTGTTTCTTGTCTACGATTTTATTCTTATATTTTTTGAGCTGACGCTCGATGATTTCTTCTACCAAATCAATCGATACATACATATCGTTGCTTTCCTGTTCTGCACGGATGATGGTGCCTTTGACAGGGATGGTAACCTCGATCTTCTGACGATCTTTCTCAACCGTAAGTGTGATATTCACTTCCGTGTCCTGATTGAAGTATCGCTCTAACTTTCCGATCTTCTCCTCTACAGCTGCTTTTAACCCCGGGGTAACATTGATATTTCTTCCAGTAATCTTATAACGCATAATCATCGCTCCTTTTTATTGGGATGGCTATAGTATACCACTTTTGGATGTTAAATTCAACCTTTTTCGCAAAATTGTCAACACAATTAATTGAAAAACAGGTCGAAATACTGTGTCGTTTGATTTTTCATGAATTGCTGTTGTTTTATAAGGGATTTGCGCGCGGTTTGTGCGGCGGACAATGAAATATGAAAAAAGAGTCTTGCAGGATAGGGCAGAATGGGTGTGTTTTTGCAACAGAAAAAGGTCGAAAAAGCTAGAAAAAACGGGGGTTTGGAGGCAATGCAAGGGTTCTTCATTTGTCAATAGATCTGCTTGTATTTTTGGAAGAAATATGCAAGTTTATGAGATCTGAACAAAAAAGAAATCAAAATGCGCCGGGGAAAATGGGGGCTTCGTGAACAGACGGAAATTGTGGATAATGTGGATAAGTCGGTGCAAAACTCCATTTTCCCTAAAAAAGGGAAAAAATGGGTGTGCAAAACTTATCCACAAAACTGGGGACAAAATGTGGATAATGTGGACAACAAGAAAGTCGAACATATATTTTGTGCAACTTGTCTGGTTTACCATAAAGTTGGCGGGCTGGCAGAAGAAAAAACGTTTTACCTGGATAGGCAGGGAGGCGGCGTTTTACAGCAGGTTCCTTTGTTCGTGTATGGAGGGTCTTGTTTTATGGCTGGGATTTTCCGGGTACGGCAGGTTCGGCTTATCTTAGCCGGGCGCGTGCGCAGAATAAATGTAAAAAAATCATGAAATCATTGAATAAAATCCCTGTTAGTGTTAGAATAAATAAGATTGTATAACTATACCTATATGATCTTTTCGATCTAAAACACATCATACATTGAGCTATAAAAACGAAAAAAGAACGAGAAAGCAAGAAATAGGAGAGAAAAGCATGAATCTGATAGAGAAAGTGTTTGGTACCCACAGCGAACGCGAGCTGAAGCTGATCCGCCCGATTGTGGATAAGATTTTAGGTATGCGCGAGCAGATGGTTGCCTTATCGGATGACGAACTGCGCGACAATACGCGCAAGTTCAAAGAGCGCCTTGCAAACGGCGAGACGCTGGACGACCTCCTGCCGGAGGCATTTGCAACCGTGCGTGAGGCGGCGAGACGGGTATTAAATATGGAGCATTACCCGGTTCAGCTGATCGGTGGTATCGTCCTGCATCAGGGACGTATCGCAGAGATGCGTACTGGTGAAGGTAAAACCCTGGTTTCCACCGCACCGGCGTACTTAAATGCGCTGGCTGGAAAGGGCGTATTTATCGTTACCGTCAATGACTACCTGGCAAAACGAGATGCAGAGTGGATGGGCGAGGTTCACAGATTCCTCGGTCTGACTGTCGGCGTGGTTTTAAATTCAATGAATTCCGACGAGCGCCGGGAAGCTTACAACTGTGATATTACCTACGTTACCAACAATGAGCTTGGTTTCGATTACCTGCGTGACAACATGGCGATCTACAAAGAGCAGATGGTTATGCGGAATCTGGACTATGCGATCATCGATGAGGTCGATTCCGTCCTGATCGATGAGGCGAGAACCCCGCTTATCATTTCCGGACAGAGCGGCAAGTCCACGAAGCTCTATGAGGTGTGCGATATTCTGGCACGTCAGTTGGAAAAGGGCGAGGAATCAGCAGAATTTTCCAAGATGGCAGCCATCATGGGCGAGGAGATCGAGGAGACTGGCGATTTCGTAGTCAATGAGAAAGATAAAGTAGTCAACCTGACCGAGGCTGGTGTGAAGAAGGTTGAAGATTTCTTCCACATCGAGAACCTGGCGGATCCGGAGAACCTGGAGATCCAGCACAACATCATCCTGGCACTGCGTGCCAACTACCTGATGTTCCGCGATAAGGACTACGTGGTAAAAGATGACGAGGTTCTGATCGTCGATGAGTTTACCGGACGTATCATGCCGGGACGCCGTTATTCCGATGGTCTCCATCAGGCGATTGAGGCGAAGGAGCACGTACATGTGCGCCGTGAGAGCCGCACGCTGGCAACCATTACCTTCCAGAACTTCTTCAACAAGTTCAACAAGAAGGCTGGTATGACCGGTACGGCACAGACCGAGGAGAAGGAGTTCCGTAACATTTACCAGATGGACGTTATCTCCATCCCGACGAACCGCCCGGTACAGCGTATTGATTACGAGGATGCGGTTTATAAGACGAAAAAAGAGAAATTCCATGCGGTTGTCGAGGAAGTGGCAGCAGCCCATGAAAAGGGACAGCCGGTTCTGGTTGGTACCATTACGATCGAGACTTCCGAGCTTCTGAGCAAGATGCTGACAAGACGCGGCATTCCGCATAAGGTATTAAATGCGAAGTTCCATGAGCTGGAGGCTGAGATCGTAGCAGATGCAGGTATCCACGGTGCCGTTACGATCGCGACTAATATGGCAGGTCGTGGTACGGATATCAAGCTGGATGAGATTTCCAGAGAACTGGGCGGCTTAAAGATTATCGGTACAGAGCGTCATGAGTCCAGACGTATTGATAACCAGCTGCGCGGTCGTGCCGGACGTCAGGGCGATCCGGGTGAATCACGTTTCTACCTGTCCCTGGAGGATGACCTGATGCGTCTCTTTGGTTCAGAGCGTCTGATGAATATGTTCAACGCGATGGGCGTACCGGAGAATGAGCAGATCGAGCACAAGATGCTTTCCAAGGCGATTGAGAAAGCACAGATGAAGATTGAGACCAACAACTACGGTATCCGCGAGAACCTGTTAAAATACGACGAGGTTATGAACGAGCAGCGTGAGGCAATCTACGCAGAGCGCCGCCGTGTACTGGATGGCGAGAATATGCGTTCCGTTATCATGAAGATGATCACGGATATCGTAGAAAACGCCGTAGATATGTCCATCTCTGATGAGCAGGAACCGGCTGAGTGGGATCTGTCCGAGTTAAATTCCCTGCTGCTTCCGGTTATCCCGTTAGAGCCGATTCAGCTGACGGAAGACCAGCAGCATATGAAGAAAAATGAGCTGAAACATATGCTCAAAGAGGCGGCAACGAAGCTTTATGAGACACGCGAGGCAGAGTTTACAAGCGCGGAACAGGTACGCGAGATGGAGCGCGTGATCCTTCTGAAAGTGGTTGATGCAAAGTGGATGGCTCATATCGACGATATGGATCAGCTGCGCGAAGGCATCGGTCTGCAGGCGTATGGTCAGAGAGATCCGCTGGTTGAGTATAAGATGAGCGGCTATGAGATGTTCGACAGCATGACGGCAGCGATCCGTGAGGATACCGTCCGTATTCTGTTCCACATCCGTGCAGAGCAGAAGGTCGAGCGTGAACCGGCTGCCAAGGTAACGGGAACCAACCGTGACGACAGCACCGTGCAGGCACCGAAGAAGCGTGAGGAGAAGAAGATTTACCCGAACGATCCGTGCCCATGCGGTTCCGGCAAGAAGTACAAACAGTGCTGTGGACGGAAGCTGTACGCGAAGAATTAATAGATGAAAGAAGGCAGGCTGCCGTGATTTTGCAGCAGTCTGTGCAGAAAATTCCCGAAACTATGGCGAAATACCTGGTTCCGGGAATTTTTCCAAATATAAAAAAGAGTTACGGTCTATATGTGTGTGATCCGTAACAAAATATAACTGAAAGAATGCTGAACCGTTGAGGAAAATGGCAGCAGATAGATGAGAATGGAGAAGGTGAGAGCATGGTTGAATTAGATCAGTTTAAGTATACATTATCAACCTACGATGAGACGCTGAAAGAGGTCAAGGATTCCCTGGATCTGGAAAATAAGGAGCGCCGCATCACGGAGCTTGACAAATCAATGGAGGAACCGGGCTTCTGGGATGATCCGGAGCGCTCGACCAAGACGGTCCGTGAGGCGAAAAATCTCAAAGATACCGTGGATGGCTACAAGCACCTTGAACAGCAGTATGAGGATATCC
>OLJF01001810.1_pt1 | contig 12043 bp, 10 predicted proteins | sample 1609751 | NCBI WGS metagenome assembly OLJF01 (sample SAMEA4350171, study PRJEB24818) | metagenome | biome: human; feature: gut; material: faeces | place: Denmark | collected 2013-09
GGGGTCACGCTGTTCAGATCGACCCTGCCGGCGAAGACCATGATCATCGGCAGCAGACGGTGGTTCCAGTTGTAGTAGTCCGTGGTCAGAGCGTCGAGATTCCTTTTATTGAAATAGAGGATCGAGGGCTTCTTGAACCGGTCGGCGAAATACCAGCTCGGAATTTCGACGCTGGCCGAGAACGGAGGGGTATCCGCGTAGTTGAATCCTTGGTGTTTCGTGCCGACCATGTAGAGCAGCCATTCGGCCGTGCGGTCGAAACCCGCTGTGGCGGAGATGCCGGCGTCGGACCCGGCGGCGGTTTCGAGCGCCGTAAGCATCAGGACTTCGAATACCGTACCGTACTCCCAGTAGCCGTACCCTTCGGGGTAGTTTCCGTGGGGCGCGTAGAGGGCTTCGACGGCCGTGCGGTTCGATTCCAGCGATTTTTCGATGATGGCTTCGGCCGTCTCGGGGCACGTCTCGTAGACGGCCAGCGCGCCGCAGACCAGTCCGGCGTTGCAGACTTGGTTCCAGTTGGAAACCTTGTTGTAGAAACTCGATCCGTAGGGCTCCGCCGTATCGAATGCATATTCGCGCAGCGCCCGTTCGGCATTGGCGCGGGTTTCGGGTTTCAGGTCGGCGTAGAGCCAGTCGTAGCCCAGTCCCACGGCCACCGACAGCTCGGCAACGTCGAGGAAATGCCGTTTCGCGTTCCAGCTTTCGAAATCGCAGACTGTGTTGATGTCCCGTTCCGCATGTTCCAGATATTTCGTGTCGCCCGTGATCCGGTAGGCGTAGGCGCAGGTGAAAATGCGTTGGAGAGCCTCCCGGGCGACGGTGAGAATGCGTTTGCCCGAGGCGTCGAGCTCGAAGGCCAGTTCGCTGTCCGACATGCCCCATGCGTCGGCCACGACCATGCACTCGGTGTGCATGCGGGCCAGCAGCGATGTCGGGTCGGCGACGGCCAGCTGGGCTTTCAGCGTCTCGAAATCCGAGGAGTCCATCAACAGGCGGGGATGGTTCCCGGCGGTCAGCCGGCGGCTGCGCGTACAATTGAACAGGCCGACGCGCCGTTTGCCTTCAGCGCACTGCCCAACACTGCGCAGGAGATCGAGGCCGCCCAGCACATCACCGAGCTGCCCGCCACGGGCCGCACGAGCGTGACGATCCTGGGCGCAGCCCGCGGCGTCGGCGGCATCGACAGCTGGGGCACCGATGTGGAGGAGCCTTACCGCGTCAGCGGGGAAGGAGAGCACCGCGTCGCGTTCCGCATTGTGCTGTAAATACCCTAAAGCCAGCACCGCCTGCGCTACACCTGCCCATAAAAACACAAGCCGCCCGTGTCAGCCTGACACGGGCGGCTTTGCTGTCTTATGCGCGTTTACTCCAGACGGAACACCTGCTCCAGCTTGGGCTGGGCGCCGGTCACAGGGTCCATTTCCAGCTCCAGAATGTCCTTCATGTAGTCGTTCCAGCGGTCCACAACGGGGCTTTCGGCCTGCACCTTCTCGGCGTAGGCAACGCCCTTCGCGCACTCATAGTAGCCGAACAGCTCGTCGTTACAGTAGAAAATGCTGTAGTTGCAGATGCCCGCAGCCTTCAGCACCTCGACCATTTCGGGCCAGATCTCCGCGTGGCGGCGCTGATATTCCGCTTTGCAGCCGGGTTTGATGCGGCCCTTCCATGCTATATGCTCCATTGGTATGCACCTCATTTTGTCTTTATTGTACGGCGCGCAGCGGCGGTTTGCAACGTGGAATAGTACAGATTTCTTTGGGAAAATTCCACTTGCCGCGCCCGGCGCACAGCCCGTCACATCAGTGGGCTGAACAGTCGCAGCACGCAGTCCCAGCCGCGCACGGCCAGGCTGCGGGTGTCGGCGTACTTCTGCGTGACCTCGCGGCAGACAGGGAACAGCGCGTCAAAATCGCGGCGCACATCGGCCACGGCGCTGCAGCCGCAGAACCAGCAGGCGTTCTCAAAGTGCAGGTACAGGCTGCGGAAGTCAAAATTGATCGTACCCACAACGGCTTCTGTGCCGTCGGCTACGCATTGCTTCGCGTGGATGAACCCGGGCGCGTACTCATAAATGCGCACGCCGCTCTTGGCAAGGCTGGCGTAATAGCTGCGTGTGACCGAGAAGATCAGCTTTTTGTCCGGGATGCCCGGCGTGATGATCCGCACATCAACGCCGCTGGACGCGGCCAGCCGCAGTGTGCGCTGCATCTCGTCACTTAAAATAAGGTAGGGCGTTGTAATGTAGACGTAGTCCTTCGCACTGCGGATCATGTTCAGGTAGACGTTCTCGCCGGTGGCCTCGTCGTCCAGCGGATTGTCCGCGTAGGGCAGTACCACGGCATTCTCCCGCGCGGTGTAGGGCACATCGGGCAGATAGCGCTCGACCTCGGGTGCGGCCTTCTGCGTTGCGCCCCACAGCTCTAAGAAAATCAGCGTCAGGCCGCGCACGGCGTCGCCCTCCAGCCGGATGCCGCTGTCCTTCCACTGGCCGTAAGGGTGGGTGCGGTTGAAGTACTCCTCCGCCAGATTGTAGCCGCCGGTAAAGCCGACGCGCCCGTCCACAACGGTGATTTTGCGGTGGTCGCGATTGTTCATAAAGACGTTCAAAATCGGGATGACCGGGTTGAACCGGCGGCACTGTATGCCGCGCCCCGCCAGCTTTTTGACAAATTTGCTGTTGATAAACCCGATGCTGCCCACGTCGTCGTAAAATACGCGCACCTCCACGCCGTGGGCGGCGCGCTCGGCCAGAATATCCTCCAGCTCCTGCCAGGCGGAGGCGTCCTCAATGGCGTGGTATTCCATGAAAATAAACTTTTCCGCGCTGCGCAGGGCTGTTTTCTGGGCCTCCAGCGCCTCGCAGGTGTCGCCGTAGAACGTCACATCTGTGTTGTCATAGGCGGGATAGCCCGCGCGGTCCTGCAAATAGCGGGCGTGGTTGCGGGTGATGCGGTCCGGGTAGGGCAGGGCGCGGCGCTGCTGCAAAATGGGTGCGTGATACCGGCGCAGCATCGTCATATTTTCGCCAAAACGGCGGCGCATGACGCTGACGGCCCCGCTGCGGCCAAACAACAGATAGATGGTCAGACCGAAGATGGGAAACAGCAAAATCAGAATGATCCACGAAATTTTATACGCGGAGTTGATATGCAGCCCATATATACGCAGCGTAATCAAAAATGTCAGTACCGACGTGCATACCTGAATGGCGGTGGAGTAGTCGTTCAGCTTGAGGGCAAGCCAGAAGATCCATAAAACCTGCAAAAGTACGCCGATGCCCGCCAGCAGCATCCGGCTGACGCTGTTGGGGATGGCCTCGCGTTTTTCCTCGGTGGTGTTTTTCATGTGTGGCCCCTTTTGTGCCGGGTGCGGCCCGGCTGTGTTGATTTTTATCCAGTATAGCACAAAATCTTGCAGTATACCACCCTTTTGTACCGGAATCTGCGGTGTTTTCACAAAAGAGCGTCCCTGTGGCCGGGCAGGGGAGAAAGGACACGAAAAATGCAAAATAGCACAAAAATTGCCCACCTGTAAAATTGGCCTGTATACGCGGAAATCCATACGCAATGCGCCCCGCTGCCCGCACCGGCAGAGACAGCACAGATAAAATAAACGCAATATATGTGCGGTTTCAATTGCGGCAGTTCTTGCCGCGAGTTTTGGCGCGGCGATACAGCTGATTTTTAAAATGACGGTAATATGTATAGAATTCTGCGCGGCGGCAGAGGTGCAGCCACGGCAAGGAGGTTGGAATACAACAGGCAAAACGGTGGGAAATCGAAAATAGAAGCAAAAAAATGTTTTTTGCTGTTTTTACATAAGGCTGTTGAAATTTGGCAGATTATGTGATATTATATTTTCACAAACAAGGACGCACGAAGTCCTTATAGAATTTAGTGGAGGAATTTATCATGTTCGAGAAAATTCGCAAAATGAAGAACAAGAAGGGCTTCACCCTGGTCGAGCTCATCGTCGTTCTGGTCATCCTGGCCATCCTGGCCGCCCTGCTGATCCCCGCCCTGACCGGCTACATCGACAAGGCTAACAAGGAGAAGGTTGTTGCCGAGTGCCGCATGGTCGTTATGGCTGCCCAGACTGAGGCTTCTGAGGCTTATGGTAAACTGACTAGTAAGTCGGATACGTCTTCTACGGATGCGGAAAAGCTGGCAACGCAGATGACAAAAGATATTGAAGATTTGAAAAAACTGGCGGAAGTAGACGGAACCTTTAAGGTTACTGTCGCTGGCGATGCTACGATTAAGGAAGTCGTTTATAGCCATTCTGGTTTTAATTGCACTTATAGTGATGGTGCTTATAATGTTGTGAAGCAGGATGATGATAAAGTTACTGCGGTTCAAGGCTATACGGTTGTTAAAGCATCTTAAAGTGATTTTCGGTTAGCTTGTAATCCCACCGCCACCCGGCGGTGGGATTTTTTGTGCTTTTGTTGTGGTTTCACTCAATTCCATTTCTACTACGGGCACTCCCACGGGCGGATATGGAATCCGCCCCTACGGTCTGCCAATCCCGTTGCATTCTGCCTGCCGCTAACTTCGGCGGGGTGGGGGCACCCCGCCCTACGTCCTACCGAAAAAGGGGAACGTAGGGCGGCCAGCCCTCTGGCCGCCGTGCCCGCTTCCGGCCACAGCAAACCTTCCGTGCAATCCCCCCACCCACACCCCGCAGGGGAAAAGCCTCCCTTGTCAAAGGGAGGTGCCGAGCCTGCGAGGCGGAGGGATTCCTGCCCGTTTGCGTGTGTGACAGCGTGCAGGGCATAGACCGTCGGAATCCCTCCGGCCGCCTGCGGCGTCCACCTGCTCCCCTTCTGGCGCTACGCGCCACCTCCCCCGGCACGGGGGAGTCTGTCTTTGACAAGGGAGGCTTTTCTGCTCCCATCTTAAACTTCACTTCAAATTTCACTCTTGCAAAATCCGGCAAAGTGTGCTACAATCTCATAGCATACCGTTTTAGTGGGAAATATTCCCGCAACCCCAACCAAAAAAAGGAGAGTTCCGCCTCATGTCCGAACGCCTGTGGGGAATCCTTGTGGATTCCTTTGGTAAAATATTGCTGCCCGGCCTGACCGTCACCATCCCGCTGACCGCCATCTCGTTCACGCTGGCGCTTATCATCGCGGTGGCGGTGGCGCTGGTGCAGTTTGCCCATGTGCCCGTTTTGCAGCGGCTGGCCCGGTTTTATATCTGGGTCATCCGCGGCACGCCCGTGCTGGTGCAGCTGTTCGTTGTGTTCTACGGCCTGCCCGGCGTCGGCATCCTGATTGAGCCGTTCCCCGCGGCGGTGCTCGTCTTTTCCATCAATGAGGGCGCGTACTGCGCCGAGACCATCCGCGCCGCGCTGGAATCCGTGCCCAAAGGCCAAATGGAGGCGGGGCAGTGCGTCGGCATGAGCTACTTACAGATCATCCGCCGCATCATCCTGCCGCAGGCGCTGCGCACGGCTTTCCCCACGCTGGCCAGTACGCTGATCGCCATGGTCAAGGATACCTCGCTGGCCGCCAACATCACCGTGACCGAAATGTTCATGACGACCCAGCGCATTGTGGCCCGCACCTATGAGCCGCTGGCCCTCTACATTGAGGTCGGCCTGGTTTACCTGCTGTTCTGCACCGTGCTGACCCGCCTGCAGGCCGTCGGCGAGCGGTACCTCAACAGCAAGGGTGCGCAAAGGAGCTGAACTATGCTGCAAATCAGAAATCTGCGCAAGTCCTTTGGCGATTTGCAGGTGCTCAAGAGCATCGATCTGGACGTGAACAAGGGCGACGTCGTCGCCATTTTAGGCCCCAGCGGCAGCGGAAAAACAACGATGCTGCGCTGCCTGAACTTTTTGGAAAAGTCCGACGGCGGCACGATGCTGTTTGACGACCAGCGCGTAGACCTGGCCCGCGTCACCCACGCCGAGGCCAACGCCCTGCGCCGCCGCACGGGGTTTGTCTTTCAAAGCTACAACCTGTTTGCCAACAAGACCGCACTGCAAAACGTGACCGAGGGGCTTATCATCGCACGCAAAATGCCGCGCCGCCGGGCCGAGGAGATCGCCCGCGCCGCGCTGGTCAAGGTCGGCATGGATGACCGCGCCGACTACTACCCCAGCCAGCTTTCCGGCGGGCAGCAGCAGCGCGTGGCGATTGCCCGCGCCATGGCCGCCGATCCGGAGATCATCTATTTCGACGAGCCTACGTCCGCTTTGGACCCCGAGCTGACCGGCGAGGTGCTGGCCGTCATGCGCAGCCTGGCCGGGGAAGGCCGCACAATGCTGGTCGTGACCCACGAGATGGATTTTGCCCGCCACGCGGCCAACCGCGTGGTGTTCATGGAGCAGGGCGTCATTGTGGAGCAGAACACCGCCGAGGCGTTCTTCAACGACCCGCAGCAGCCCCGCACCAAAGAATTTTTGCAGACCTACAAGCAAAGGAGCCTATTGTAATGAAGAACCTGACCAAACTGACCGCCCTGGCCCTAACCGCCGCGCTGGCCCTGACCGCCTGCGGCAGCAGCGCCGCCGCCACCGCGCCCGCAGCGGAATCCGCCGCCGGGAGCACCGCCGAGGCCGCGTCCGGCGACCTGTTGGGCGAGATCCAGGCCAAGGGTACCATCACGGTTGCGATGGAGGGCACATGGGCACCCTGGACCTACCACGATGAAAACGACAACCTCGTCGGTTACGACGTCGAGGTCGCCACCGAGATCGCGAAGAAGCTGGGCGTTGAGCCGCAGTTTGTCGAGGGCGAGTGGGACGGCCTGCTGGCCGGTCTGGACGCGGGCCGCTATGACATCATGGTCAACGGCGTGGACATCACCCCCGAACGCGCCGAAAAATACGACTTCTCGACGCCCTACGCCTTCAACCGCACCGCCGTCATCACCAAGGCCGACGATGACAGCATCAACACGCTGGAGGACCTGAAGGGCAAAAAGACCGCAAACACGATCTCCAGCACCTACGCCGAGCTGGCCGAGCAGTACGGCGCGACGGTGACGGGCGTTGACGACCTGAACCAGACGTTTGAGCTGCTGCTGAGCGGGCGCATCGACGCTACGCTGAACGCCGAGATGACCTTCTACGATTACACGAAGGAGCACCCCGACGCGAATGTGAAGATCGCCGTGCTGACCGACAATGCGAACCAGATCGCCATCCCGATGCGCAAGGGCGACGAGACTGCCACCCTGCGCACGGCCATTGATGCCGCCATTGACGAGCTGCGCGCCGACGGCACGCTGAAGGCATTGAGCGAAAAATACTTTGGCCGCGATATTTCTACGGAAGAATAACCCTTGTAAAAAACATAGAAGGGGCTGCTGCACACGCAACAGCCCCTTTTGTTTTTGGGAAAATTATACCTTGCGAAGGATGCCGTCGGTCAATTCGACGCTGTCGCCTTCCTCCATTCCGCCGCGGCGCAGCGCTTCGTCGGGGTAGGGGAGCACGCGCCGCGTGCCGTCAGCACCTTCCAGCACTACGTCAACCAGAATCGGCTGGTCGGCGGGCGGCTCCTCACAGCCGTACATCTGTTCCTCAATGCGGAAAATTTTGTATTCCATGCAGCTTCACGCTCTTTCCGGGGCGGTAGGTCCTGTCTCCACGGCCTCGATTTCTTTGATCAACATCTCATGGCCCTGCAAAAGGTGGGTGCGCGGGATCTGGCAGTGGGGGCAGGTGCGGCCAAACTGCACGGTGGGGTACTGTTGGCCGCAGTCCTCGCACACGGTCACGGCGGGGATGGTCTCCACGGTCAGCACCGCGCCGGGCAAAAGCTCTGATTTCGCCGCCGCCCACTTCCAGCAGTCCTGCAGATAGCTCTCCACCACGCCGGAGACCTCGCCCAGCTGCAGCGTCACGCGCCGGATGCGCGTCACGCCGTTCTGCCGGGCCACGTCCTCCACCGTGCGGATGATGTGGAATACAATGCCAAGCTCGTGCATTACTTCTCCTTCTTGGCAAAGCGGATCTTGATCTCGCGCTTCGCCATGTAGGGCAGAATGGCCTTGAACTTGTCCTCGCTCCTGACCATCTTGCTGCACTCGGGCAGGTCGCGGTGCAGGCGGATGGCATCAAACTCGCACTTTGTCGTGCAGACGCCGCAGCCAATGCACTTGTTCGGGTCCACAACGCTGGCACCGCAGCCCAGACAGCGCGCTGTCTCGATTTTGACCTGATCCTCGGTCAGCGTCAGGTGTGCGTCGCGGAAGGAACGGTGCGCGTCAATGCCCGCATCCAGCGCGGCGGACTGGCGCGGTGCGCGGTCATACTCGCCCAGCGCCAGATTCGACTTGTCCAGCTCGTGGAAGTCGCGGCGGTTGCGGCCAATCGTCAGGCTTGTGTTGGGCTGCACAAAGCGGTGGATGGAAATTGCCCCCTGCTTGCCCGCAGCAATCGCGTCAATGGCAAACCGCGGCCCGGTGCAGACGTCGCCGCCGACGAAAACGTCCGGCTGGGCGGTCTGGTAGGTCAGCGCGTCGGCCACAGCGCCCTGGCCGCGGCCCAGCTGCACGGCCTCGCCGTTCAGCAAATCGCCCCACTCGATGCACTGGCCGATGCTTAAAACAACGTTGTCGCACGGCAGGGTGATGGTATCGTTTTCATCGTAGGTGGGCGCAAAACGGCCCTCCGCGTTGTAAAGGCCGGTGCACTTTTTCAGCACGACGGCGGTCACGTGGCCGTTCTCGGAGAGGAACTCCTTCGGGCCGTAGCCGCAGGTGATTTTGGTGCCCTCCTCCTCGGCCTCGGCAATTTCCTCCGGCGAGGCCGGCATCTTATCCCGCGGCTCCAGACAGACCATCGTCACGCCGTCGGAACCGCAGCGCAGAGACACACGCGCCGCGTCAATGGCAACGTTGCCGCCGCCGATGACGACGGTCTTTCCGGTCATTTTGCGGCTCTCGTCACCGCCGACGGTGCGCAGCAGATGGACGGCGGTCTCGATGCCCGCGGTGTCCTCGCCGGGCACACCGGCCCGGCGCCCGCCCTGGCAGCCGATGGCGATATAGAACGCCCGGTAGCCCTGTCGGCGCAGCTCGGCCAGCGTGACGTCTTTGCCGACCTCGACACCGCAGCGGATGTCAACGCCCAGCTCCCGCAGAATGTCGATTTCGGCGTCAATGACATTTTTCTCGAGCTTGAACGAAGGAATGCCGTAGCGCAGCATGCCGCCGGGACGCTCGTTTTTCTCAAACACGGTGGGCTTGTAGCCCTGCACTGCCAGAAAATAGGCGCAGGACAGGCCCGCGGGGCCGCCGCCGATGATGGCGATCTTCTGCGGCCACGGGCCCTGCAGCGACGGCTGGACAATGTCGGGCACGTAGCGGTGCGCGGCGTTCAGGTCCTGCTCGGCAATGAACTTCTTGACGGCGTCGATGGCCACGGCCTGGTCCACGGTGCCGCGGGTGCAGGCGTCCTCGCACCGGCGGTTGCAGACGCGCCCGCAGACGGCGGGGAAGGGGTTCTCCTTTTTAATCAGCGCCAGCGCGTCGCGGTAGCGGCCCTGCGCGGCCATTTTCAGGTAGCCCTGCACGGCAATGTGCGCGGGGCAGGCCGTCTTGCAGGGGGCCGTGCCGGTGTCATAGCAGTTGATGCGGTTCTTGTCGCGGTAGTCGATGGCCCACTTGTCGGGGCCCCACTTCACGGCGTCGGGCAGCTCCTGCTTCGGGTAGGTGATGGGGCCGTCCTTCGTGCAGAGCTTCTGGCCCAGCTTGACCGCGCCCGCGGGGCAGTACTCCACACAGCGCCCGCAGGCCACGCAGTTCTCTGGCTCGACACGCGCCACGTAGGCCGAGCGGCTCATGTTCGGCGTGTTGAACAGCTGGCTTGTGCGCAGTGCATTGCAGACGTTGACGTTGCAGTTGCAGATGGCAAAAATCTTGTTCTCGCCGTCGATGTTCGTGATTTGGTGCACAAAGCCGTTGTCCTCGGCCTTCTGCAAAATCTGCATGACCTCATCGTAGGTCACGTAATGCCCCTTGTTGGTCTCGACGAGGTAGTCGGCCATATCGCCCACGCCGATGCACCAGTCGTCGGGGTCGTCGCCGCAGCCCTCGCCCATGGCGGCGCGGGACATACGGCAGCTGCACGGACCGGCGGCATACTTGCCGTCGTACTTTTTCAGCCAGTGAGAGATGTGCTCAATGTCGGCGGACCGGTTCTCGGTCTCGATGGCTTTTTCCACCGGGATGACGTGCATACCGATGCCTGCGCCGCCCGGGGGCACCATGGCGGTGATGTGCTCCAGCGGCAGAAACGTCATCCGCTCAAAGAAGGCTGTCACCTCGGGGTGGTCGGCGATCTGCTGCTTGTTCATGTTGAAGAACTCTGCGCTGCCGGGCACGAACATCGGCAGGATGTACTGCTTTTCGCGGCGGGGATTCTCCCAGTTGTACTCCAGCAGACCGACGACGGCCATCTGCTGCAAAAGCGGCTCCAGCTCCCCGGCAGGCTTGCCCGTGGCCTTGACCAGCTCGGGCAGAGTCATGGGCTTGCGGACCTTCATTTTTAAGGCAACGTCCGCCATCTCGTCGGTCACGATGGACGCCAAGCCCCAGTATTCGGGGTCATCCTTCGTCAGAATGCCCTTTTTGGCCGGGATGCGGTCCGTGATCATCTGGCCCAGCCTGGCAATTTTCTCGCGGTACGGCTCGTCCCTCGGAATCTCGAAGGGCAGCCTGCTCTCATCCAGCGGGAACGCAGTGGGTTTGCTCATGGTGTGCTCCTTTTTTGTGCCGTTGCTCCGTTTTTTGCACAGTAGGGGCCGGGCATGCCCGGCCCGGTTGTAAATGGCGGACGGGCGATTGCGGCAAGGCCGCGGGCCGCACATGTGCGGCCCCTACAACGCGGCTGGATTATTTACGCCTGCCACGCCTTAACCTGCTCTTTTAGCCAATCGGCCCATTCGTCAATGCCCTCGCCCGTCCGGGCGCAGATCGGGATGACCCTTGCGTTCGGGTTGCGCAGGGCCACATACTCGCGGCATTTGTCCATGTCAAAGTCAAAATACGGCAGCACGTCGATCTTGTTGACAAGAACGACGTCGCAGGCCTGGAACATCAGCGGATATTTCAGCGGCTTGTCGTGACCCTCGGGGACCGACAAAATCATGGCGTTCTTCACCGCGCCGGTGTCGAACTCGGCAGGGCAGACAAGGTTGCCGACGTTTTCCAGAATCACCAAATCGAGACCCCCGGTGCCCAGCCCGGCCAGTCCCTGCCGGGTCATCTCGGCGTCCAGATGGCACATGCCGCCGGTGTGCAGCTGAATGGCCTTGGCGCCGGTCTCGGCAATGGCGCGGGCGTCCACGTCGGAGTCGATGTCGGCCTCCATCACGCCGATGCGCAGCTCATTTTGCAGCGCAGCAATCGTGCGGCGCAGTGTCGTGGTTTTGCCGGACCCCGGCGCGCTCATTAAATTCAACAGAAAGATTTTTTCCTGCTTCAGCCCAGCCCGCAGCGCGGCGGCCTGTTCGTCGTTGGAGGCAAAGATGCTCTGCTTGACCTCGAGAATTTTCACGTTGTCCATGGGGTGCTCCTTATAAATTGGTATACGGTCTCTGCTAACATTTTAACATCGTGTCAAAAAATCCGCAATCGACGAATATGACAAAGAATTGACGAAAGAACGGGCAGGTTGACGAAAAAGCCCTAAGCCTTCCCCCTTGGGGGAAGGTGGCCCCGCAGGGCCGGATGAGGGAAAGGCGTGCCATAACCGTCCGCAAACGGATTGCAGCCGTAAACTTCGCCCTCATCAGTCACCTTCGGTGACAGCTTCCCCCGAGGGGGAAGCCTCTGGTTTTATAAAGTGCTCCACCACCATCCGCTGCGCCTCCGGCGTAAACAGCAGCACTGAATACGGCGTGCCGCGGGCACTGACCTTGTCCTCGCTGCGCAGACCGGCGTCCACACCGGCAGGGGTCGGCACGTAGTAAAAGCCCTTCGTCGGCAGACGCTCCATGCCGATGAGCCGCTGCGCCAGCAGCCACTCGTCGATCTCCTTGATGGTCGGTGCCTTCACATCCGGGTCACCGGCGGCCTCGATC
>OLJF01001817.1_pt1 | contig 11999 bp, 8 predicted proteins | sample 1609751 | NCBI WGS metagenome assembly OLJF01 (sample SAMEA4350171, study PRJEB24818) | metagenome | biome: human; feature: gut; material: faeces | place: Denmark | collected 2013-09
GCATACGCACCGCACTTATCGCAGAGATGGTCTACGCTCTCGGGCGACTGCAAGTCGGTGCTGTGAGCACCGGTGTCATGCACCATCTGGCGCAGAAGCTCGGGGTTCTCCAGCATCGGGCAGGGACGCAGGTGGTTTTTATTGAAGGGCTGGCCGTTGTGGTAGGCCATGAAGAGCGGGCTGCGGAGAATATCGAGGATGCTGCTGTCGTGGATGTTGGCGTTGGAGTAGTGGATGAAGACGCACGGTTCTGCATCGCCCGCCGAATTGATATGAAAATAGTTGCGTCCGCCTGCGATGCATCCGCCCACAAACTCGCCATCGTTCTGGAAGTCCATCGGATAAAACGGAATATCGCTCTTTTCTGAGCGGAGATACCGGATGCGCTCGATCATGTACTTGCGCTGAGCAGGCGTGGGCATCAGCTCCGGCGCAGCCTCGTTGCCTACCGGCATATAGTGGAAGTAGAATCCGAAGTGCGCGCCCTTGTCGCAGAGCATCCGCATAAAGTGGTCGCTGGTGACGGCTTCGAGATTGTCTCTGGTATAGCAGATGGAGGTGCCAAAAAGGATCCCGTGGGCCTTGAGCAAGTCCATCGCATTCATGACAGCGGCATAGTGGCCGTCGCCCCGCCGGGCATCATTGGTAGAGGGAGTTCCCTCGATCGAGAGCATGAAGGCGATATTGCCCAGTTTTACGACCTCTTCGCAGAACGGCTCATCGATGAGGGTAGAGTTCGTGTAAATCGCAAACTGCACATCGTTGTGCTTTTTTGCCAGACGGAGAATATCCGCCTTCCGCACCAGAGGCTCGCCGCCGGTGAGCATATAGAGATAGACCCCCAGCTCCTTGCCCTCGGTGATGATTTTGTCCATATCCTCAAAGCTGAGGTTGTTTTTGTGGCCGTACTCGCCCGCCCAGCATCCCACGCAGTGCATATTGCAAGCCGAAGTGGGGTCGAACAGGATCAGCCACGGAATGTTGCAGTGGTACTTTGTGCGATTCTCGCGGATGGTCTTTGTCCCCCGGAAGAACGCCTCATAGCCAAGGTTGAGCGCCGTGGTGCGTGCCACGCTGGGCGCGGTCTGGTCGAGCACACAGTTGATGAGCTTCGACCACTTGCTGTCCGCATCGGTCAGTACTGCGCGGGCGTGCTCATACGTCTCCTCGCTGAACGAGTCGCCATAGAACTGCCTGGCGACGTCCACCATCTCGGCAAACGCCTTCTGACGGTCTTTGCTGACATGAGCCAGTGCCACATCCACCATTGTTCCGACAGCGGTACGCTGTACCTTATGGTTCAACGATTCCAACGCGATACTCATAAAAGTCTGCCTCCTTATGTGGGTCTTTGCCAGCCCTTTGTTTTGACAATACTTTAACATTTTTCCGACAAAGGTTCTATAAACAACAAGAGCAGGGTGATAGTTTTTCTATCATCCTGCTCTGCCTGTTCAGATTTTTATCAGTCGTCGATTTTTGATGCTCTGCCGTCGGTGCTGAAGCGCAGCAGCGCCCGCTTCAAATCACCATGCATCATGATGTTGAGCCGTTCGGCCATGATGGCCGGTTCGGTCTTCATATCGCGGCGTATCCATTCCAGCACCATACCCACAAAGCCATACTTATAAAAATCAATGATGAACTGCTTGTCCTCTTCCTGCACCGGGATGTTTTCACGCTCTACAAACATCCGCAGCAGAGGGTCAAGCATTTTATAGAGATACTGCTCCACCTGTTCCCGGCTGATGGAGCGGTAGACATTCAGCACCAGCACCCGGTTGGCCTGCACCTTTTCCAGCATATCGCGGAAGGCGTCGCTCCACGTCTCAAAGTCCTGATGGCCTTCCAGTGCCTCTGTGGCATCCTCCACCAGGATCCAGTCCACCAAATCGTAAATATCCTTGAAATGGTAGTAAAAGGTCATGCGGTTCACACCGCAGTCCTCGGTAATGTCGTTTATCGTTATCTTATTCAGCGGCTTGCGGAGCAGCAGCTTTTTGAGCGATGCTTCCAGCGCGCGTTTTGTCGTCTGTGCCACGAGAATGCCCATCCTTTCGCGTTTGCCCCGTTCTGTGCGGAGTTTCCCAACTTCTATCTATTATGATACCTCATCCGCCCGTGCAGGTGCAAGCACCTTTTTCGACTTTTTCATGAACTTTTTATGTTTTCTTAAGATTCGGACAGCAAAAAAGCCTGCTCCATCGCAGCGCGTCTATCAGGAGCTTTCCGAAAAGCTTTGACATTTTCCGGCTTTCCTCTTGATTTCTCCCCCGGCCCTGCTTACAATGGAGACACAGAGGGGGCATCTCCCCTGTTCTTTTGATTGGGAAAGAGGGTTTTCTTATGCTGAATACCATCGGTTTCTTAGGCTGCGGCAACATGGGCGGAGCCATCGCCCGGGCCGTCTGCAAGGCGGCAGACCCGCAGAACGTCTGGCTGGCCAACCGCACCGCTGCCAAGGCAGAAGCTCTGGCCGCTGAGCTGGGCTGCAACACCACCATCAACGACGAGGTGGCAGGCCGCTGCGACCTCATCTTCTTAGCCGTCAAGCCCCAGATGATGGAGGAGCTGCTGGCACCGCTCCGCTTCACGCTGGCCGAACGGCCCAGCCGCTTCGTGCTGTGCAGCATGGCGGCGGGCCTGTCCATCGCCCGCATTCAGGAGATGGCGGGCAGCGACTGCCCCGTCATCCGCATCATGCCCAACACGCCCGCTTCGGTGGGGGCCGGTATGATCCAGTACTGCACCTCCAATGTCACCGCCGAAGAAGAGGCCGAGTTCCTGAAATTGATGGCCCCCGCCGGGCGGCTGGATGCTGTGCCGGAAAGCCTCATCGACGCGGCCAGCTGCGTGTCCGGCTGCGGCCCGGCCTGGGTGTACCAGTTCATCGAGGCGCTGGCCGACGGCGGCGTGGCCTGCGGCCTGCCCCGTGCCAAGGCGCAGGAGTACGCCGCCCAGATGGTCCTGGGCAGCGCAAAGCTGGTGCTTGAGAGCGGCCAACACCCCGGCGCACTCAAGGACGCCGTGTGCAGCCCCGGCGGCAGCACCATCCAGGGCGTGCGGGTGCTGGAAGAAAAGGGCCTGCGGGGCGCGGTGATGGACGCCGTCATCGCCTCCTACAACAAGACCAAAGAGATGGGAAAGGGTTGATCTATGCGCATCGTAGTCAAAGTCGGCACCTCCACACTGGCCCACTCCACCGGACGGCTGAACATCCGCCACACCGAAGAGCTGGTGAAAGTGCTCAGCGATTTGAAGAACGCCGGACATGAGGTCATCCTCGTGTCGTCGGGTGCTATCGGCATGGGTGTGGGCAAGCTGTCGCTTTCCGCCCGCCCTACCGATATGTCCTCCAAGCAGGCTTGTGCCGCCGTGGGTCAGTGTGAGCTGATGTACACCTACGACCGGCTGTTCAGCGCCTACGACCACACGGTGGCGCAGATTTTGCTCACCGGCGTGGACATCGAGCACGCCAGCCGCCGTGAGAACATCCAGAACACCCTCACCCGCCTGCTGGAGCTGGGCGCACTGCCCATCATCAACGAGAACGACACCGTCGCCACCGACGAGATCACCTCCATCGGCGACAATGACACCCTCGCCGCCATCGTCACCTGCTGCATCAAAGCCGATCTGCTGGTGCTGCTGAGCGACATCGACGGCCTCTACACTGCCAACCCCCACACCCACCCGGACGCAAAGCTCATCCCGCTGGTGGAGGACATCACGCCCGAGGTGATGGCTCTGGCCGACGGAGTCGGCTCGGCGCTGGGTACCGGCGGAATGTCCACCAAACTCCGGGCCGCCCGGATGGTGACCTCCAGCGGAGCTGACATGGTCATCGCGAACGGCGCCCACCCCGAGCTGCTCTATGACATCGCCGAGGGCCGTGCCGCAGGCACCCGCTTTGCGGCCCACAGACAGGAGGCATAACATGACCACACAGGAAATTCTGGAAGCCGCCCGCGGGGCCAAGACTGCCGTTGCCCTTTCGGACAGCGGCACCCGTGATTCTGCCCTTCTCGGGATGGCTGATGCCCTCTGCGCCTCTGAGTCCATGGACGCCATCCTCGCCGCCAACGCCGAGGACATGGCCACCGCCAAGGGGCACATCAGCGACGTCATGCTGGACCGCCTCGCCCTGACGCCCCAGCGCATCGAGGCCATGGCCAAGGGCATCCGGGACGTTGCCGCCCTGCCCGACCCGGTGGGCCGGGTGCTGAGCCGCATCGAGCGTCCCAACGGCCTCGTCATCGAGAAGACTGCCGTGCCGATGGGCGTCATCGCCATCATCTACGAGAGCCGCCCCAACGTCACCAGCGACGCTGCCGCCCTCGCCATCAAGAGCGGCAATGCCTGCATCCTCCGCTGCGGCAAAGAGGCGTGGCGCTCGGCCAATGCCATCGTGACCACCCTGCGGCAGGGTCTGCGGGCAACCGGTCTGCCTGAAACAGCAGTCTGCCTCATTGAGGACACCACCCATGCCTCGGCCAACGCCCTGATGACCGCCGTCGGCTATGTGGACCTGCTCATCCCGCGCGGCGGGGCCGGACTCATCCGTGCCTGCGTCGAGAACGCGAAAGTCCCCTGCATCCAGACCGGCACCGGCATCTGCCACATCTTCGTGGACGACACCGCCGACCAGATCAAGGCCCTGGACATCATCGAGAACGCCAAGGCCAGCCGCCCCAGCGTCTGCAACGCCGAGGAAGTCTGCCTCGTCCACAGCGCCATCGCCGCTGAGTTCCTGCCGAAGCTGGCCCAGCGCCTCGGCCCCGACCGCACCGCCAAGGGTCTGCACCCGGTGGAACTGCGGCTGGACGAGCGCGCCGCCGCCCTCATCCCCGGCACCCCTGCCGGGCCGAAGGATTTCGACACGGAGTTCCTCGACTACATCCTTGCGGTGAAAGTCGTGGACAGCGTGGAGGAAGCCATCGCCCACATCGCGGCTCACTCCACCGGCCACAGCGAAGCCATCCTGACCCGGACTGACGCCCACGCTGCCCTCTTCACGGCGGCAGTGGACAGTGCCGCCGTCTACGTCAACTGCTCCACCCGCTTCACCGACGGCGGAGAGTTCGGCCTTGGCTGTGAGATGGGCATCTCCACCCAGAAGCTCCACGCCCGGGGACCCATGGGCCTCGGCGAGCTGTGCAGCTACAAGTACATCATCCACGGCAACGGCCAGACCCGGTAATTTTCGGGTTTTTCCGGGATAGCGCACCGCCGTGGCGAAAATTTTCTCCACAGGCAGGGGCCAAATGCCCCGGCCTGTATTTTTGTTTCACCGAGATGGACCGTTTTTCTCTCAAGCACACTTTTGGTTGAAAAATTTTTGCAAATACATCCGAGAATAATTCCTTGTATCCAAATTTTCTCCATTCTCCACAAAGATATAGTCATACTTTTGCCATTTTGTCTTGCAAAAATCACAACAAACCTCTTGACATACGGGCTTTCTGCGGGTTAAACTTAGAATGAAGGTGTGATTCGACACAATCTCACTTGTTTAGTCTGTTTATTGAGAATTGTTCTCCACAAGACTTCAACTTTTCAGACCGTTTTACTGCGGAGAGCACTCTTCCGAGCATATCCGCCCACTCACAACACTATACTTGGAATGAAGGAGAGAGCGTTATGACGATTGCTATTCTTGCACATGATTCCCGCAAAGAGCTGGCGCTGCAGTTCTGCACAGCTTACAGCGGCATCCTATCCCGCAACACAGTCATTGCCACCGGCACCACCGGTCGGATGCTGGCGCAGGCCACCGGCCTGCCCGTACACTGCTACCTCTCCGGGAAGCTGGGCGGCATCCAGCAGATCTCGGCCCGGGTGGCCTGCGACGAGGTAGACCTCGTGCTCTTCTTCCGCGACCCGCTCAAGGCCGAGAACGGCAGCAGCGAGCAGAACCTGCTGCGGCTGTGCGATATGCACAGTGTGCCGATTTCTACCAACATCGCCACCGCCGAAGTGCTGCTGCGCGGCCTCGACCAGGGCGACCTCGACTACCGTGAGGGCATCCATCCCGACATCGTGGAGCCGCTGCCCGTCCATCGGGCCGTGTGCTGAGCCTGTTTTTAAGACTTTTTCGCCATTTGTGGTTTTGTGTATAGAGGGTTTTCGACAAAGAAAGACACCGCAGAAGCTTTCACACTTCTGCGGTGTCTTTTTATCTTATGCGCTCAGGTACCACTGAGGGATAACTTATTCCAGACCGCCCATCTGCTTGATGGCCTTGATGGCGTAGGTCAGGGTGCGGCCCATAGCCACGCCTGCCATCAGGCAGGGATAGTTGTTGGCGAAGAAGGAGCCGGACATATCGCCGGTGACATACAGGCCGGGCATCGGCTTGTTGTCGTTGTCCAGAGCCTGACCCTTGTCGTTGATGGCAATGCCCTGCTCGGTACACAACAGGGAGGCACCCAGCCAGCAGCCGTAGAAGGGAGCGGTGCGGATGGCGCTCAGACGGTAAGCGGGCTTACCGAAATCCTCGTCGTTCTGCTTGTCGTACAGCTCGTTGTAGCGCTCAACGGTAGCGAGGAAGGTGTCCTTGGCCTCGCCGGTGAAGCCCAGCTTGTCGGCCAGCTCCTCGATGGTGTCGGCCTTGAAGAAGACGCCCTCCTTCTCTGCATTGTCCATCTGCTTCTGGATATACTCTGCGCCGGCATTGCGGGTCTGGGCAGAGCAGCCGATGGTGTGGAAGCGCTTTGCGTCCTCCAGAATGTTTGCGTCGCAGATCTGTGCGTAGACACGGCCCGGCTGATGAGCAGCAGCGTAAACAATATCGTTGTAGGGGCTGCTCTCGTTGGCGAAGCGCTCACCGTTGCGGTTGACCTTCAGGAAAGGCTGAGTGCCGGGGTTGTACTGGCGGATGGGGCCGGGGAAGGCCTTGCCGCCGAAAGCGGAGTCGCTTGCCACATAACCGCCGTCCACGCCGGGAGCCACGATGCCGCGGTCGAACAGCATGGGAGCAGCTTCCTTGTCGAGGTTTGCACCGGCCCAGACAGCGGCACGGATGCCGTAACCCTTATCGGCCGGAGAGTAAGAGCAGGCAGTGGTGACGGAGGTACCCAGCGGATCCAGCTGCTCCATCATGTAGGGGTTGCCGGGGAAGCCGCCGCAGGCCAGCAGAACGCCCTTGTTGGCGTTGTAGCGGATGAAGTGGTCATCCTCGGTGCTCTGGGCGATGATGCCGGTGATGCGGCCAGTGGAGTCCTTCTCCAGCTTTGCCAGAGAGGTCTTGAAGTCCACATCGTAGCCCAGCTCACGGATGTAGTCCAGCAGCAGCTCGTTACGGGGCTTGCCAGAGGCAGACTCGCTGGCCATGTAGTTGTGCTCCTGCACGGGGAAGAGGTAATCGGTGTTGTGCTCGGCGTTCTCGGCAGGCCATGCTGCCTCCGCGCCGGAAGTGAAATCGCAGGTCCAGCCGTACTTATCTTCCAGAATGCTGCGCATGAAATCGTGCATTGCAGCAGACTCATTGATCCAGGTCTTGACAACGCGCTGGTCGCACTTGCCGGAAGCGTAGCGGGAGATCTCGCTCAGCAGCTTGGCACGGTCAGCGGGCTTTTCACCTGCTTCCTTTGCGGCAGCAGAATCGATAGCGCCGTACCAGTGACGGGTATCCTGCACGTTGCCGTTCTGCTCGATGATGCGGAAGTTCAGGCCGTTGGCGGCAGCATAGGCGGCAGCGAATATACCGCCGTTGCCTGCACCCACGATGAGGATGTCGGTGTCCACGGTCTCGGTGATGGCAGCCTCGTCGATGTCAGGCTCCTTGCCCAGCCAATCGTTTTCGTCACCGGTGGGCAGCTGGACGGAGGTCACAGTAGCCTCGCCCTTGGCCTGAGCGTAACAGCTCTTGGCAGCCTTCATGACAGCGTCGGAAGTGATGGTGGAACCGGAAACGCCGTCGATCTCAGCAGAGCCTGCAGCCATCAGCTGCTCACGCAGCTGGTCGGCAGCAGCAGCGCCGTAAGAAGCGGTCTCGCCGGAGGTATCGACCACAACGTCGGTCACAGCGCTGTCGGAGAAGGTCATGGTGACCTTGACGGTAGAAGAGATGCCCTCAGCAGTACCCTCATAGGTGCCGGGGATGTAGGTGCCTGTTGCACCGGAAGCAGCGGTGGAAGAGCTGGCAGCATTGCAGGCAGCCAGAGCACCGGCAGTCACACCAGACATGGCAGCTGCGGCAGCGATCTTCAGAAAACCTTTACGGGAGATCTTGTTCATTTTGCGTGGTTCCTTTCTTCGTGTCTTTTTCTTCTTCTCTATTCTTTCTCATAGCTCCGTGCAGCGGCAGACCTTCTTGCACTGCCGCCCACATCGTTCGATAATAATTTAACACAAATTCAAGGGTCTGTCTTTTAAGAATCCTTAAACTTTATAGCCATTTCTTAGTTCAATTCTGGATATTCTCGTTAATTATTTGCTTAACAAGTCCCAAAAAAGCACCGACTGCTTAAGTTTCCTTAAGAAGTCGGTGCTCTCATCAAAATGATTCTTAAACCTTGCCGCCGTCCGGCTGGAAGACATAGCCCTTGCCCCAGACATTTTTTAAGTAGACGGGCTTTGCCGGGTCGGGTTCTATCTTGCTGCGGAGGTTGTGGATATGTACCTGCACCGTCCGCACATCGCCGAGGCTTTCCTTTCCCCATATCTTCTGGTAGAGCTCGTTGGCTGTGAAGAAGGTGTTCGGGTAGCGGACGAAGAGGGTGAGGATGCGATATTCCATGTCGGCCAGATGGACGCTGCGGCCATCCTTCTCCACGCTGTGGCTGTTGGCATCCAGCGTGAAGGCCGCGCAGTGGTAGCCGTTGACGCTGGGCTCTGCGCCGTCCATCTGCACCCGGCGGATGTTGGCCATGATGCGGGCCAGCAGGATCTTGTTATTATAAGGCTTTGCCAGAAAGTCGTCGCCGCCCATTTCCAGCGCGTGGACGATGGTGTCGGTATCGTCCAGACAGGATGTGAAGATGATGGGGCAGTGGTGCCAGCTGCGCAGACGCTGGCAGAGGTCTACGCCGTTGGTGTCCGGGAGAAGGATGTCCATCAGGATGACATCGAACTTTTCCCGCGCATGGCTCAAAGCGTCGCCGCCTGTCTCTGCACAGACCACCTCAAAATTCTGCTGACTTTTCAGAAAATAGCATGTGGTGTCGCGGATCACGGGGTCATCTTCCACCAACAATACGCGGATCATCCTGTCAGCCCTCCCCTTTTTTCGCACGATTTGATATACTATAGTATACCTTATTTTTTGCACATCTACAAGGGGAGGCATCGCCATGAAGCAAAAATGGCCCATTCTGATTTTCTCCGCGCTGCTTACGGCCTTTATCGTGCTGGCCGGTATCTGGGGCAACGCACAGTTCGAGCATCTGCACAGCGGCAGTGTGCTCACAGCCCAGCACGCCGCCCAGGGTATCGCGCTGGACGGCTGGCGGCAGGAAGCCCCCGGCCAGTGGCACTTTACTTTCACGGTGGGGGAAGACATCCCGTCCCTCACCCTCTGTGTCACCAACACAGCGGTACCGCTGGCCCCTGAGAGCCTCACCAGCCTCGAGCACTCGGGGGAGCTGTATGCACTGGACGTCACGCCCGGCGAGACGGTGGAGCTGGTGTTCACCTGCGGCCGCAGCCCCCAGACATGGCTGATGACTTCCGCCTTCGCCTCCCGGGCATTCCGCTTCCGCACCATGACTCAGCTCATCGCTCTGACGGCCTTTGTGACCATGGGGATGGTGCTGCTGGCGCTCTACCACTATAAGCACCTGCCGGAGCTGGGGTACTTCCTGCTCTACCTCGTCATTATGAGCGTCTGGGCGCTGATGGTCTTCTTCTTCCCAGCCATCCGGAACCGTCTGCTCCAGCGTATCCTCCGCTCCTTCTTCTCCCTCACTGTGCTGGCCTCGGCACTGCTGGCGGCAGGGCTGCTGGGGGTAAAACTGCCCCGCTCCGGGCGGGGGCTCCTTGCGCTTGCCGCCGGATGCGTCGTCTTCTTTGCGCTGTCCATGAGCAGCTATCCCCCGCTGCGGGTCGGGATGCTGGTAGCGGGCATGTGCCTCTGCCTTTATTACTTAATGGCCGCCGTGAACGCAGACTATGAGGGTGCCGCTCTGATGCTCCTGCCCGGTGCTGTCACCACCGGCTTCCGGGTCTGGGCGCTGATGCCCGGGCTGGACAGCGTGCTTTTTGTGGAGTCTGTCCCCTTCTACCTGCTGCGCTGCGCCCGCCTCTACGACCTTCCCTTTGCCATCGGCTGCATGGTGTTCGTCTGCCGGAGGTTTGCTCTCCTCTTCGACCGCACCGAGCAGCTGGCCCGGGAGCTGGACGCCCGGGTGGCAGAGCGGACAAAAGAGCTGACCGCCGAGACCGAGGCCCGCAAGAGCATGATGCTCAACATTTTTCACGACCTGCGCAGCCCTCTCTTCGCCGTCAGCGGCGGACTGGAAACACTGGAATCGGCCCCCGAGGCCCTTCCGGCCCTGCTTCCGGCTCTGCGTCAGCGCATTGAATTCCTGCGGCGGCTGACGGAAGACCTCTTCCTCGCGGCAAAGCTCGAGCAGAAGCAGATCCTGCTCAACGAAGACCGCGCCGCCCTCAACGAAGAAGCCGCCGCCGTCTGCGCCGCCTGCCGGAGCGAGGCCGACCAGAAGGGCGTCGAACTCCATGTCAGCGCCGACACGCCTCTGCCTGTATGGGGCGACAGCGTGCGGTTGCAGCAAATTATCCAGAACCTTGTCACCAACGCCATCCACTATACTCCCGCCGGGGGCAGCATCCATGTGGACTGCCGCGCCGAGGACGAAACGGCCTGCGTCAGCGTACAGGACACCGGCTGCGGCATCGCGCCGGAAGACCAGAGCGCTGTCTTTGACCGATACTTCCATACCACCGCTGACAAAAAGCACGACTCCACCGGCCTCGGCCTGACCATCGCGCAGGAGCTGGCCCACCTCCACCACGGCGAGATCACATTACAAAGTGAAGTCGGCAAGGGCAGCATTTTCACGCTGCGGCTCCCCTTGCTTACAGACTGAGAGGGCAAGGCCGCTGATAAGATCTATCTCTCGATAGAGAAAGAGGACATCACGCAAAAAATCGCATGATGTCCTCTTTCTTATCGCAATTTTCAAAAATAGTGCCGGTCAAAACGGCATCTTTGCGATATGCAGTTTGCGGCTGTTGCTTGTGCATTAAAAACGCAAACTGCTATATTTCAGCAGCTCCGTCAGCTTTGCCAGACGATGCACAGCCTCGTCCAGCACGTCAGTGCCGCGGGCAAAATGCATCCGGATGAGGTGGTTGACCGGCTCTTTGAAGAAGCTCGAGCCGGGGACAGCCGCCACACCGATGTTCTTTATCATCCACTCACAGAATTCCAGGTCGGTCCAGCCCTTGAACTGGGGCAGGGCGAGGAAATCCGAAATGTCTATCATGACAAAATAAGTACCCTGCGGAACGTTGTGCTTGAGGCCGATGGCATCCAGCCCGGCAAGGAAGTGGTCGCGCTTCTCGGTATAAAGAGCGCGCAGACCTTCATAGTAGCTTGCGGGCATGGTCAGACCGGCGACGGCGGCCTCCTGCAGGGGTGCGGCTGCACCGACAGTCAGGAAATCATGCACCTTGCGGGCGCCCTCGATGACGTAGGCCGGGCCGATGAGGTAGCCCAGACGCCAACCGGTGATGGAGTAAGTCTTGGAGAGGGAGTTGCAGGTGATGGTGTGCTCGAACATACCGGGCAGGCTGGCCATGCAGATGTGCTCTGCCGGAGCGTAGACGATGTGTTCGTACACCTCATCCGTCACCACAAAAGCGTCGTACTTGATGGCAAGCCTGGCGATGGCATCCAGCTCGTCGCGGCGGAAGACCTTGCCGCAGGGGTTGGAGGGGTTGCAGAGGATAAGCGCCTTGGCACCCTCGGCAAAGCCCTTCTCGATGAGGCTCAAATCGAACTCATACTCCGGCGGCACCAACGGGATGTAGATGGG
>OLJF01001826.1_pt1 | contig 11930 bp, 12 predicted proteins | sample 1609751 | NCBI WGS metagenome assembly OLJF01 (sample SAMEA4350171, study PRJEB24818) | metagenome | biome: human; feature: gut; material: faeces | place: Denmark | collected 2013-09
CGATTCCCTTCATGCAGCCGTTGCGCTCAATATCTTTAATCAGCTCATTGATTCGTTTTACCGTCTTTTTGTCCTGGGTTTGCCAATAGAGGTAATCCTCCCAGGCGTCGTCAGACCAGATTTTTTCACTCATCCTCAACCTCTATCAGTTCGTGTGCTGTGCCTTTTCCTGCCTGGAGTTCCTGGACGGATTTTTTAACGTAAGCGATATTGGATTCTGAATAAAAAGGATCGGCCGCCTGCGTAATTTCAAACGGGATGCGGTTTTCGCGTAAAACTGCTTTCACAAAAAGATTGATTGCGGTTGAGGTGTTTAAGCCGACATTAGAGCAGAATTTGTCAAAGCTAGCTTTGTCTTTTTCGTCTACCCTTGCGGTTAAAGTTGCTAATGCCATAACGGAATCTCCTTTCGTGTTTTTCTTACATTTATTATATAACTATTGTGTGCTGAAAGCAAGCAATTGTATTACAAAAAGAATAAAACTTCTATAAATTGGCGCTGGATTGACTATAAAAGTAAAGTATCAGTTGGGAAAAATATTGACAAAATTCTTATTTTCACATAGTATATATTCTATAGTGACAAAGACATAGAACGGAAGAGTAGCAGGAAGAAGAACTGACAGAGAGAGATTGTCATCGGCTGGAAGCATTCTCAGAAACGGATTTGTGAATTTCAGCGTTGGAGTTTTCCGCGAAAAGCAATTTGCATTAAGCGGAATGTGACCGTCGCATTAAGGCGGAACAAAGTGCGGAATGATAAATTCCGAATTTGGGTGGTACCGCGAGTTGATTCGTCCCTTGCAGAGAAATCTCTGTAAGGGGCTTTTTTAATTACAAGAAAAGAAATCTTTCAGGAAAGGAGATTATCATGAAAGAAAAATTGGAGCATATTTTAAGCAATGCGATGTCTCAAATTGAGCAGTCGGGGGAACTCGATAAATTAAATGAAATCCGGGTTGCCTTTTTGGGAAAGAAAGGAGAACTGACAAGTGTTCTTAAGTCCATGAAGGATGTGGCACCGGAAGACCGTCCGAAAGTTGGTCAGATGGTGAATGAGGCACGGGCAAAAATCGAGAGCAGTTTAGAGGAAAAGAAAGCTGCCTTTGAGCGCAAACTTCGCGAGGAAAAAATGAAAGCCGAAGTGATAGATGTAACTTTGCCCGGCCGTGAGCGAAAGATGGGTCACCGTCATCCAAACACGATTGCCTTAGAAGAAGTCGAAAAAATCTTTATCGGCATGGGCTATGAGGTTGTCGAAGGTCCGGAAGTAGAGTATGACTACTATAACTTCGAAGCACTTAACATTCCGGCAAATCATCCGGCAAAAGATGAGCAGGATACTTTCTATATTAATGATAAAATTGTACTTCGTACCCAGACTTCTTCCGTTCAGGTACACGAGATGGAAAAAGGGAAGTTACCGATTCGTATGATTTCACCGGGACGAGTATTTAGAAGTGATGATGTCGATGCAACACATTCTCCATCGTTCCATCAGATTGAAGGACTTGTTATTGACAAAAACATTACTTTTGCTGATTTGAAAGGTACACTGGAACAGTTTGCAAAGAAATTGTTTGGAGAAGATACCAAAGTAAAATTCCGTCCACATCATTTTCCATTTACTGAGCCAAGTGCAGAAATGGATGTGACCTGTTTCAAATGCGGCGGTAAGGGCTGTCGTTTCTGTAAAGGTGAGGGCTGGATTGAGATTTTAGGATGCGGTATGGTTCATCCACATGTATTTGAGATGAGTGGTATTGATCCGGAAGAATACACAGGATTTGCCTTTGGTGTCGGCTTAGAGCGTATTGCCCTCTTAAAATATGAGATTGATGACATGCGCCTTTTGTATGAAAATGACAAGAGATTTTTGGAACAGTTTTAAGGAGGTTTAAGAATGAATACACCATTATCATGGATTAAAGCTTATGTACCGGAACTTACCTGTACAGAGCAGGAATATATGGATGCGATGACAATGTCCGGAACAAAGGTCGAAGGATATGAAAAATTCGATGCAGATTTGGACAAAATTATTGTAGGTAAAATTGAGAAAATTGAAAAACACCCGGATGCAGATAAACTGGTTGTCTGCCAGGTGGCAATTGATGAGGAAGGAACAACAACGCAGATTGTAACAGGTGCTTCCAATGTTAAAGAAGGACAGAAAGTGCCGGTTGTTTTGGATGGCGGCCGTGTTGCCGGCGGTCATGATGGTAAAAAAGTTGCCGGTGGCGTAAAAATTAAAAAAGGAAAACTACGTGGCGTGGAAAGTAACGGCATGATGTGCTCGATTGAGGAACTTGGTTCTTCAACCGATTTTTATCCGGATGCAGCAGAGGATGGTATTTATATTCTCAGTGATAATCCGGAATATAAAGATGCACCGGTTGGCAGTGATGCGATTGCCTTACTTGGCCTTCGTGATGCTGATTTTGAATATGAAGTAACAAGTAACCGTGTGGACTGCTTTGGCGTTCTTGGTATTGCAAGAGAAGCAGCAGCTACATTTCGAAAACCATTTGTTCCGCCGGTTGTAACAGAGAGTGGAAATGATGAAAAGACAGAGGATTACATTTCCGTTGAAATTCAGGCGCCGGATTTGTGTTCCCGTTATGTGGCGCGCGTGGTAAAGAATATTAAGATTGAACCATCGCCGGAGTGGATGCAGCGCAGACTGGCAGCAAGCGGAATCCGTCCGATTAACAATATCGTAGATATTACAAACTATGTAATGCAGGAATATGCGCAGCCGATGCATGCGTATGACTTAGATACAATTGCCGGTCATAAAATCGTAGTAAAGAGAGCAGAAGACGGTGAGAAATTCCAGACACTCGATGGTCAGGAGAGAGAACTGGATTCTTCCATTCTTATGATTTGTGATGGTGAAAAATCCGTTGGACTTGCCGGAATCATGGGTGGTGAAAATTCCAAAATTACGGACGATGTAAAGACGATGCTGTTTGAGGCTGCCTGCTTTGACGGTACAAACATTCGTCTTTCCGGTAAAAAAATCGGTATGCGAACCGATGCACAGGCAAAATTTGAAAAAGGCTTAGACCCGAATACTACGATGGAAGCGATGAACCGTGCCTGTCAGTTGATTGAAGAATTAGGTGCCGGTGAAGTTGTCGGTGGCTGTGTGGACGTTTATCCGGAGAAAAAAGAGCCGATTGATGTGGTTTATGATGTTGATAAAATCAACGCATTACTTGGTATTGATGTTTCCGAAGATGAGATGTGTAAATATTGGGAAATGGTTGAGCTTGTACCGGATAAGGCAAAGAAATGTGTTCATGTTCCAACTTGGCGTCAGGATATTCTGCGTCTTGCCGATTTGGCAGAGGAAGTAGCAAGATTTTACGGTTATGATAAGATTCCTACAACGCTTCCAAGCGGTGAGGCAACACAGGGCGGTGTTTCCTACCAGACAAGCATTTGCAATATGATTCGTAATGTGATTGAGTCGTATGGTTTTTCGGAAGGAATGACTTATTCTTTTGAAAGCCCGAAAGCATTTGATAAACTGCTGATTCCGGAAGGGGATGAGCTTCGCAAGGCAATTGAAATTTCCAATCCACTTGGAGTGGATTACAGTATCATGCGTACAACACCGTTAAACGGTATGCTTACCTCGCTTTCGACAAACTATAATCACCGCAACAAAGATGTGCGTTTGTATGAAATGGCAAATGTATATCTGCCGGAATCCCTTCCGCTTACCAAACTGCCGGAAGAAAAAATGATGTTAGCACTTGGTATGTACGGACAGGGCGATTTCTTTGATATGAAAGGCTGTGTGGAAGCAATTCTTGACAGACTTGGTATCACAACAGGTGTTACTTATGAGCCAAAAGGAGAACATTCCTATTTGCATCCTGGAAGAAAAGCGGATATAATGATGGATAGAGAAGTCCTTGGCTATCTGGGTGAAGTACATCCGGAAGTGGCAGATAATTATAATCTGGGAACAAAGACATATGTTGCTGTACTGGATGTTGCAAAATTAGCTGAAAAAGCAAACTTTGATATCAAATATCAGGGCGTTGCTAAATTCCCGGCAGTAACACGTGATATTTCCCTGGTTATGAAAAAGACAGTATTAGCCGGACAAATCGAGGAAGTAATCCGAAAGAGCGGTGGAAAGTTGCTTGAAGATTATCATTTGTTTGATATTTACGAAGGGGAAAATGTTGGAAAAGATGAAAAATCACTGGCATATTCCATTCGTTTCCGTGCCAAAGATCGTACGTTAGAGGATAAAGATGTATCGGCTGTTATGGATAAAATCTTAAAGAAACTGGAAAACTTAGGAGTAACTTTAAGACAGTAAGATAGATTTTGGTTGTGTTTTTAGGAGGAAAAGATGAAACGGTTCATAAGCAATTTATTAACGGTATGCTTTATCTGTTACATGATTTTATTGGTCTATTTTCTCTTCTTTAGTGAGGAATATGGACGCAATGAGCCGTATACTACCTATCAGTACAATCTGGAGTTGTTTCGGGAAATTAAACGGTATCTGATGTACAGGGAGCAGATTGGCATGGTATACTTTGCTATTAATCTATTAGGAAATGTTGTGGTATTTATGCCATTTGGTTTTCTGGTCCCGGTACTATACAGAGAACAGCGAAAAGGTGTTCATTTTAAGGGGCATTATTTTAGAAGCGGGCTGTTTGTGACGTTCCTTGGATTTGCTTTCAGTCTTGTTGTGGAAACGATCCAGCTCGTGACGAAAGTGGGATGCTTTGATGTCGATGATTTGTGCCTAAATACGTTTGGTGTTATTTTGGGATATATTTGTTATTATCTTTCAAAAAAAATCATTCGTGCACTCGGAAGAAAGTGAAAGGAGACCGAAGATGGAAGTACGTTTTGGAAATCGCAAAAGAATACGTTTTAGTGATAAGAAACATCCAAAGCATGGAATTATTTCAGTGGTACTGGGTGTCCTTTCGATTATTATTCTCTTGACACTCTGCATTGTGTCCGGACATGCAAAAGGCAGGGCAGGAATGGAAATTGGTGCGCTCGGTCTTGCAACGATGGTACTTAGTATCATTGGATTTGTGCTTGCGGTTCGCTGTAACAAAGAAGAAGATATTTACCATGTGACACCGGCGGTTGGCTCAGTACTGAATGGTATTATGATTCTTTTATTTATGGTGCTGTTTATTAAAGGAGCGATTTAAGAACTTTAATTTTGTCGGAAATATCTACTACCTGATAGCGGGAGCGGTATTCCGAATCAGAAAGTTCTTCAATATAATTAACCGGATAATCTTTCAGATATCCTTTTCTTAAAAGAGTGGAAGCTGCTTTGTTATAGGCAATGGCAGCTTCTATTTCATTTTCATAGCGCCCGACTAATAAATCACCGTTCCAGTGAATTTTTGTTTCATAATAAATCTGTCCCTGTTTTGTTTTTTGGCATACGCCGTGATAGCGGTTGATAATCACAAGGTTTTCATAGCGGAAATCTCTTGTGTTTCCGTTGGCAAATAGATAATCCCGTCCGGCTACGGCATAATTTTTAATACCATAACGGGATAAAATATTCACCTGCATTCCGTAATCGGCAACAAAAAGATGCCCTCCGCGGCGGCTTATGGTGCGGGTGGAGTAATAAAATAAATCGTCCGTATCAAAAATCAGATAATTTTCCGGCGAAAAATAATAATGAAAATATTTCTGAAACAAATAAATCGGTGTCTTGATATAAATACCATTATCCCGAAAATTAATTAAACTAACCCATTTGGAAAAGGAGAGCACCGGATTTTCCTTTTTATATGAAGTCAGCGTTATTTCCTTTCCCGCGAGCAGTCTGCCGGCGTAAAGGTAAGCTTCGTGCGCCATTTCTTCCGTGTCAAAGCTGCCAAGGCTGATATGTTTTCCGCTGTAGGTAATCGAACTTCGAAAATATATGGTGTTGTCTTTTTTTTTCGCTTGATATACACCGGACAGCATACGGATTCTCCTTCCAAATGTTTAAAATCTGCTATCATTGTATGCGATTTTTTGATATATTGCAATATTGTGAATAAAAATGTAACAAAATTGTAATAATTATGTAATAACAACATATATTTGATACTAGGAGGAAGGGAAAATGGTTAAAAAGAAGAAAATATTGTTTTTCGTTTATTGTCTGTTGGTTTCGGCCCTTTCCATTGGCTGGTATCCACAGAATCAGAATAAGCAGGTAAGGAAAGATATAACTTCGGTGCGAAAGTCATCAGAGAAGATGGCAGCACTGGTGGAAAATAATCAGTTTTGTTATCAGGGCGTTGCAGAAACGGATATGGATGAAAGGCGTATGAATACACAGGAAGATGAAAAGCAGAGACGCACGGTGAAAACAATTGTGAGATACCGGGTGAATCTGGATCATGGGGCTAGAAGGATTTTAGAGAGGATTGTGGAGGCGGAATCCGGTGACCAGACAATCAAGGGACGCCAGATGGTGGCAAATGTGATATTAAATCGTATGAAATCCGAAAAATTTCCGAACTCTGTGCGTGAAATTGTCTTTGCCGGCCGTCAGTTCTCACCGGTGTCAAACGGCAGCTACTACCGCGTAAAGGTGTCAGCACGGACAAAAAAAGCGGTAGAAAAGGCGTTAAAGGAAAAAGATAATACAAACGGAGCATTGTATTTTATGTACCGTGCCGGCTCTGATTCTTCCAATGTCAGCTGGTTTGACAGAGAACTCACAAAAATATGCGAATACGGCTGTCACGAATTTTTTCGCTAAAACACGTAATTTGCAGTCTTGTATAAATTGAAATTTCATGGTATTCTATGTTTAGTTTTGTTTTACCGAAATGAGTTTAGAGAAAAGGACGGAGAGATTATGAGTATCATGTACAAGAGTACAAGAAGCAATAGTGACAAAGTGACAGCATCGCAGGCAATCTTAAAAGGGCTTGCAGACGACGGTGGATTATTTGTGCCGGATTCGATTCCTGCACTTGAAGTACCGCTTGAAAAACTTGCTGATATGACATATCAGGAAACCGCTTATGAAGTTATGAAGCTGTTCCTTTCAGATTTTACCGAGGAAGAATTAAAGCATTGTATTAATGGTGCCTATGATGATAAATTCGACACCAAGGAAATTGCTCCGCTTGTTAAAAAAGATGGCGCTTATTATCTGGAATTGTTCCATGGAAAGACAATCGCCTTTAAAGATATGGCACTTTCAATTCTGCCGTATTTGATGACAACAGCAGCAAAGAAAAATGGTGTTAAAAATGAAATCGTAATTTTGACAGCAACATCCGGTGATACAGGAAAAGCGGCATTGGCAGGTTTTGCGGATGTTCCGGGAACAAGTATTATTGTGTTCTATCCGAAAAACGGTGTCAGCCCGATTCAGGAGAAACAGATGTTGACACAAAAAGGAGAAAACACAAATGTAGTAGGAATTATCGGAAATTTTGATGATGCCCAGACCGGTGTAAAAGAGATGTTCCACTCAAAAGATTTAGCAGAGCGCATGAATGCGAAAGGATATCAGTTCTCCTCTGCCAATTCCATTAACATTGGACGTCTGGTACCACAGATTGTTTACTACGTATATGCGTATGGTCAGCTTCTCAAACAGGGTGAAATCTCTTGTGGTGAGAAGATGAATGTTGTTGTTCCAACCGGAAACTTTGGTAATATTTTGGCAGCTTTCTATGCAAAAAATATGGGACTTCCGATTGAGACTTTGTACTGTGCATCGAATGAGAACAAAGTATTGTTTGATTTCTTCCAGTCGGGAACCTATGATAGAAAGAGAGAATTTATTTTGACATCTTCTCCGTCAATGGATATCTTGATTTCAAGTAACTTGGAGCGTTTGATTTACCGTATTACCGGCGAGGATGCAGCACAGACAAAAGCGTTTATGGATGCACTTTCAAACAATGGTGAATATACGATTACCAAAGAAATGATGGAAAAATTATCATGCTTTGTCGGTGGTTATGCATCGGAAGCTGAAACCGCAGCAAACATTAAGAAAGTATTTGATAAAGCCGGATATATTATGGATACACATACATCGGTTGCTTCCTGTGTTTATTATGACAAGGCAAAGGATGCCGGCTTAAAGACAGTGATTGCTTCTACGGCAAGCCCATACAAATTTACCCGCAGTGTCATGGATGCCATTGACAAAGAAAAGTATGACAGCATGACTGATTTTGAACTGGTAGATGAGTTAAATGCTCTTTCCGGCGTAAAGATTCCGGAAGCAATTGAGGAAATCCGCACCGCACCGATTCGTCATGATATTGTATGCGACAAGAGCGAGATGCAGATGACCGTAGAGAAGATTCTTGGACTGTAAAGAGAGGATAAAAGGATGGAATTTCGACCATGTATCGATATTCATAATGGCAAGGTAAAGCAGATTGTTGGTGGAAGTTTAAAAGATGAGAAAGATTTTGCAAAAGAGAATTTTGTTTCGGAGATGCAGGCGGCAGATTATGCCGCCTTGTATCGTGAAAAGGGACTTCGCGGCGGACATATTATTTTGTTAAATGCGGCGGACAGTCCTTATTATGAAGCAGACCTTATGCAGGCAAGGGGAGCACTTTCTGCGTGGCAGGGGGCCCTTCAGGTAGGTGGTGGAATCCATGCGGAGAATGCCGCTTCTTTTTTGGATTTTGGCGCAAGCCACGTCATTGTCACTTCGTATGTTTTTGTGGGCGGAGAGATTCGTTTTGACCGTCTGGAACAATTAGTGAAGGCAGTGGGAAAAGAGCACGTGGTTCTGGATTTAAGCTGCCGAAAAAAAGGAGATTCTTATTATATTGTAACCGACCGGTGGCAGAAATTTACTAATCAGTGTCTGGATGAAGCACTGATGGAAAAACTTCATTCGTACTGTGATGAGTTTTTAGTGCATGCTGTAAATGTTGAGGGAACCGGAACAGGTGTAGATGAGGATTTGTTACAAATTCTTGCTAAAGAAAGTGAAATTCCGATTACATATGCCGGCGGCATTGGCAGTTATGAGGACATCGAAAAAATTCAAAAAACAGGAAAAAACAGAGTCAATTATACGATTGGAAGTGCCCTCGATTTGTTTGGTGGTTCGCTCAAATTCGACACAATTGTTACAAAATTTAATTAAACAAATTATAAAAGTTTTAGTAAAAACAAACCAAAAAACGTTGATTCCAGCATTTGGAAGGCGGTTTTTTTGTATTTAGGGTTGATTTTTTATTATAGTATGTTACAATTGTTACGTAAATGTTACAAAAACGATGCAAGTCGATAACAATTTTGTAACCAATAAAAATGTTAGGAGTGTAAACATGTTTTTGAAAACTTTAGTAGTACGAATGATGGCGGTTTTTGCGTTGATGGGAATCTTAATCGGGGCAACACCTTCACAGGCTGCTGAGAAAAAAAGTTATACAAGCAAGGAATTAAAAATGATGTCTGCGATTATTTTCTGTGAGGCAGGAAACCAGAGCAAAGCAGGAAAGACAGCGGTAGGAATTGTTGTGATGAACCGTAAAAAATCCGGTGCTTTTCCAAACTCGATTCAGGGTGTTCTCAAACAGCGTGGACAGTTTACTCCGGCTCGTACCGGTAAATGGCAGAAGGAAATGAAAAAATACAGCCAGGGCAAATATAAATCCGGTGCCCGTGCCAAATGTGTGCAGGCGGCAAAAATTGCTTTAGAAGGCGAAAAATGTGTTACTTATAAAGGCAAAGAAATTAAGATGAGTAAGTATCATTTTTTCAGTCAGCGTCTGTCTCATGCAAAACTTCGCATCGGTGGACACGATTTCAAATAAAATCTTGTCTAAAAAGCCTCTTTGTGTTATTATTTAGAGAGATACGCAAAGGAGGCTTTTTTTTATGCCAGAAATGAATGAAGAAGTGATTTCAAGAAATTTTATTGAAAATGAAATAGATAAGGATTTGCAGGAGGGCGTGTATGATAAAGTGGTTACGCGTTTTCCACCGGAGCCAAATGGGTATCTGCATATTGGACATGCCAAATCGATTTTGTTGAATCAGGGATTGGCAAAGGAATATGGCGGAACCTTTAACCTTCGTTTTGACGATACGAATCCACAGAAAGAAAAAGAAGAATTTGTGGACTCCATCAGCAAAGATGTGGAGTGGATTTGTGGCGAAAAACCACCGGTATATTTTGCATCGAATTATTTTGATGATATGTATGAATGTGCATTGAAACTGATTCGCAAAGGAAAAGCATATGTCTGTGATTTGTCAGCAGAAGAAATTAGAGAGTACCGCGGTACGTTAAAAGAGCCCGGCAAAGACAGTCCTTACCGAAACCGTTCGGTAGAAGAAAACCTTACGTTGTTTGAAGGAATGAAAAATGGTGAGTTTGAAGATGGCTCTTGTGTGCTTCGTGCAAAGATTGATATGTCCTCGCCGAATATTAACATGAGAGACCCGGTTATTTACCGTGTAGCACATTTACACCATCATAATACAGGGGATAAGTGGTGCATTTATCCGATGTATGATTTTGCCCATCCGATTGAGGATGCGATTGAGGGTGTTACCCATTCGATTTGTACACTGGAGTTTGAGGATCATCGTCCGCTGTATGACTGGGTTGTAAAAGAATGTGAGTTTGAGGTGCCGCCACGCCAGATTGAATTTGCAAAAATGTATCTGACCAATGTGGTAACCGGTAAACGTTATATCAAAAAACTGGTAGAAGATGGTATTGTAGACGGCTGGGATGACCCAAGACTGGTTACGATTACTGCTCTTAGAAGAAGAGGATATACGGCTTCTTCCATTCGCAAGTTTATGGAACTTTGTGGTGTTTCCAAATCAAACAGTTCTGTGGATTCTGCAATGTTAGAGTATTGCATCCGCGAGGATTTGAAAATGTCTCAGCCACGAATGATGGCAGTGTTAGACCCGGTTAAACTTGTGATTGATAATTACGAAGAAGGAAAGATTGAATATTTGGATGTTCCGAATAATCAGGAGAATCCGGAACTTGGTACACGTAAGGTGCCATTTGGAAGAGAGTTGTATATTGAGAGAGAGGATTTCAAGATTGATCCTCCACGCAAGTATTTCCGTCTGTTCCCGGGCAATGAAGTACGTCTGATGAGTGCTTATTTTGTGACTTGTACCGGTTACGAAACCGATGAAGATGGAAATGTAACGGTTGTTCATGCAACGTATGACCCGGAGACTAAATCCGGTTCCGGCTTTACCGGCCGCAAAGTGAAAGGCACAATTCACTGGGTAGCTGCGGATACAGCGGCAAAAGCAGAAGTACGTTTATATGAAAATATTGTTGACGAAGAAAAAGGGGTTTACAATGAAGATGGTTCCATAAATGTAAATCCGAATTCTTTGACTGTTTTGAAAGAGTGCTATATGGAACCGGCACTCAAAGAGGCAAAACCAGGGGATAAGTTCCAGTTTATGAGAACTGGTTTCTTCTGTGTGGATACAAAGGATACGACGGCAGAGCATATGGTGTTTAATCGAATTGTATCGTTGAAGAGCTCTTATCGTCCCAATAAATAAAATTTAGATGGAAACGGGGGATGACGATGTCCAATATTTTTGCAGGGTTGGAGAATTTAGGTTTTAAAAATGTTGAAAAAGTAGATGTGTATCAGGAAAGCGACAGCGAGAAGAAAAAGCAGGAAGCGGCAAAACAGGGTGCAAAAAAAGAAACAAACGAAGAAGACCTGCTTTTTGACAAGAGCTACACCTGTCCGGTATGCGACCATGAATTTAAGAGCCGTATGGTAAGAACCGGTAAGGTGCGTTTGGTAGGTGCCGATTCAGATTTGCGTCCGCCAAGTACCGTCCAGATTCACTGTGTTACCAATAACTGACATCTACAATTCGTCCAATTTAACTTTGTGATTTTAGAGGATGCGGTCTTACTGCGGTTTCCG
>OLJF01001841.1_pt1 | contig 11861 bp, 6 predicted proteins | sample 1609751 | NCBI WGS metagenome assembly OLJF01 (sample SAMEA4350171, study PRJEB24818) | metagenome | biome: human; feature: gut; material: faeces | place: Denmark | collected 2013-09
GTTATAGAAGTTGGGGCAGTGAAATCAGTACCTATTATCGCACTACTTGATGAACCAATCTCCAAAGGAAATGTAATATCAGAAAGAGCCTTAAAACTTTTTCCACTAATTTCACCTTGAACTTCTACCCATATCTCAACAGTACTTAATACTCGAGAGTAAGATGACGTAAATGAATACATAATACGTTCCTTGGTTTCTATAGGAATGATAGCTATCTTTTTATCTCCCAATACATAACCGTTCACCGGATTAATAGAGAGACGGATTTCACGTCCACTAGTTAAATTGTTTTTAGGTATTAGTATCAATTTTCCACTTGTTTCACCTGCCTTTATCGTGAATTCTTTAGCAGAAATCTCATAATCTTCATTCAGTTCTGCGGTCCCCTCAATATTGACAGGAACTATAAGGTCTGTTTCTGGTGGTACAGATGCCCTAAGTTCTACTTCCAAACTTCCCAAAGAAGGAAGAATATAAATGGATCGACTGAACGAAAGATTAGCAGCCGAAGAATCATCATCACTGCATGAAATGGCTATTATGGGAAATGCCATTACCAATATAAGCAGAATGTTTATGTTTCTAAGCATTGTTTTCATTTTACTCAATCGATTTTATTGGTTAATTGCTTCGTTATATTCATCCCATCGTGCTTGTACTTCTGCACGGTCTTCGGCAGTTAGGATTGTTCCAGTGGGAACAAGATAGTCTGTTGTTACAGATGCTGTTTTCGGAGTTAGTTCTTCTGGTTCACTACAGGACGAGCATATAAATATGCAGTTTGTAACTATTATTGCTGTAATATATATAGTATATTTCATTTTTTGTTTTATTAAAGTTAATACTTAATTTATATACCCGGGATTTTGTATGAGAAGGTCTGGAAATAGTTCTACATCAGCCCTCGGAATAGGATATGTGTAAAGGTACTTTTCTGTAACATATTTTTTCCCATTTGCAGCAATCCAAAATTCTGGTCTTCCATTGCGTTTCAACTCAAACCAACGATCACCTTCGAGAAAGAGTTCCATTCTACGTTCGCAAAGAATGGCGGAAATTAGCTTACTGAGAGGAGCGCCAGTGGCATCTACAGTGATGTTTTGTTTAGCTACTTCAGGTAGATTATCCATTGTATAAGCTATATAATCTTGGGTAATTCTTTTGGAACGAAGGAGATTAAGATATTTTAGAGCTTCTGTTGTATTATTCAAGTGCGCATATGATTCAGCAATAATGAGACATAGTTCTTCACTGCGGAATTTAGTTGTAACCTTTTTGATAGGTATTCGTTGTGCGTTGAATGAATTTGCTTTGCGTATGTCATTTGGGCTACTATTGAATAATTGTACTAGCTCTTTAGATACAGGACGCTGAATAACATTGCTTTGGGCAACAACATAACTTAAGCTTCCTATATCATTTTCATTAGTGTAAGAGGCGATGATAACATTTTTCCCTTTTGAAAGTTTCTGATTTATATTATCCGCATATTCTTCAGCTTCTAACATAGGATATTGTTCAAGCACTTCTTTAGCGTATATGATGGCATTTTCCCAGTCTTGTGTCCAAAAGAAAAAACGTGCCATAAAAGCTTTGGTTACCTGAGCCGTAAAGAGGTAGTCTTTATCGGTTACATTGTATAAGAGTGCATTGCGAAATCCTTTTAATATAAATTCTGCTGTTTCTTTTTGGTTCGAACGTTCAGGTTTGGCTTCCATGTCGAATTCATCTACAAGTGGTAATCCTAACGTTTCAGTAGCAGTTTCCGGTTGATAGGGCTCACAAAAACTTTGTAGCAGATTATAATAGCAGATAGAACGAAGACTCCATGCTGTTCCTAGTATGTTTTTTGCCATTTCTGATTCTGTATCTTCCATATTGCTGATGATAACATTGCAGTCTTTGATAACGGAATACAGTTCAGGATAACGTTTTTGATTTGTATTGATACGACTACCGACATATAATTGTGTATTAACAAGGGAACTGGCTAATGTTCCATCCAAATCTTCTGCAAAGAATTCCAAAAGACTTGTATAGTCGGGTTCAGGTATAATTGTAGCATTGGCACCCTTTTCTATCTCGTCCAGCCAATAATGAAGAATTGTGGAATATTCCTCGGCTGTTTTAGGTATAATTTTTCCTTTGGGTTTTACATCCAGATAATTGTTGCATGAGGTAAGTATGAATAGCAAACTGCAACAGGTGAGTATAAGTTGTTTTATTTTCATAGTTATGCTTTTTTAGAATCCTACATTTACGCTAAACATCACAGATCTGCTGACAGGATACGTTGCTCCGGGAGTTTCCGGATCCATACCTTTATAGCTCGTAAAAGTGAAGAAATTATTAAGTGCCATTGAGAAATCCACATTTGAAAGTGCTGTCTGATTTAATAATTTCTTCGGGAGTGAGTATCCTACAATAATACTTTTAATACGTACATATGATAAATTGGTGAGATATGCCCCGCGTGTAATATTTGGATCCATTGGGTTATAATAACCAAAGTTATACGAATCCTTGAAAACGTTCCATACACGCGGATAGGTACCGTCAGTATTGTTGGGTGTCCAACGGTCAGCGGCAATTTTCGGTACATTCAGTTGTTTTGTAAATAGGTCATTCTCGAATACCTGTGTTGATTCACTTTGAGTTCCATAACCTGTATTTTGATAAGAAACGGGAGGTTTAATATATTCAAGTACTTTAGATCCTGTTGCATAGGTTCCGTTCACACTTAATCTGACACCTTTATATTCTGCGGTAATGTTGAAGCCACCGGTAATAGGGGCTTCCCCTGTTCCCAGATAAAATTGATAGTTGTCAAATTTATTTAAATCAGTTGCAGTATTGATTTCTGCATCCGGGCGTAATTGGAAAGAGTAAAGACCTGTATCCGGGTCAATACCGGTAAGTCTGCCGCTATAGATAGCCTCCATTGGATATCCTTCCCAGTATCCTGCATAAGAAAGTTTATTTAGTGGGTCCTTATATCTAGTTATCCTATTCATATTATAGGCAATATTGCCAGATAAGGATAAAGTAAAGTCTTTAGTTTTTACAGGAGTTCCATTTAGTGTGGCTTCAATACCTTTGTTTTCTACATTTGCTGTATTATATTGTTGTTTTGAATATCCAGTTGTGGTTAGTACCCGTACACTAGTTACCATATCAGTGGTTTTACGGTAATATCCTTCAATAATACCGGTTAAGCGGTCATTGAAAAGCCCAAAGTCCAATGCAACTTTCATATCTTTCGTTTTTTCCCAGCGCAAATTGGGGTTTGGAGGAGAACTGATACTTCCAATATGATAAACATTATTTGCCACATTGCGATAATCATCAAGGAGATTAATGATAAGTTGCGGACTTACAGCACGGCTGATATTACCAGTGAATCCGGTTGCCAGCCGAAGAGTCAATCTGTTCAATACTGGTTTGATAGATTGCATAAAGTTCTCTTCGCTGATGTTCCAGGCAGCACCTGCGGCCCAGTTCGGATTGAATTGTTGGTCGCTACCGAAGTTGGAGCTGCCGTCTGTACGGAAAGAAGCATTCAATATATACTTTGTTTTATAATAATAATCGGCGGAAGCATAGAAGGAAGCGAACTTTTGCTCATTCCAAGTTTCACCGGAAGAAGCATCCAAAGCAGTCAGATATTCTTTCAGCTTGTCATAGTTAACTCCTTCGGGAGTAGAAGGTAAAGGGGTAATTGTGTTTCCTGTTAGAGAATCATAACCATATCGTTTACTGAAAAGTCCGTTCGACTTGTTCCCGCGGAGTTCGGCGCCTGCTATTAAGGAAATTGCATGGTCGCTGCCGAATTGGTCATCATAAGCAAAGTGTCCGCGTATCATATAGCTGTCATTATCTATATTACGTTGTAAAACTGAAGCATATTCTTTTTGTGACAAGTAGTCAACTGACATGCGGTTATCTAATGCGGCTTTGGTTCCATCGCCATATATTTCTTTCAGACGGTTGGTGGAATAAGTATATGAAGCGAGTCCCACAAAGCGTAATTTGCTGATAATGCTATAATCAATGCCGGCACGTACAGTTGTATTTATATTTTTAGTACGTGAAGAGGTTTCATTCATTTCTCGCATAATATTGAAACCGCTGTCGGGCACTTTCTTTCTGCTCGTAGTTTCATAGTTATATTTACCTAATGTATAGTAGGTTTCATCTGTGCAATAACTGCCGTCTGTATTATATGGTTTTTCGTATGGATTGGCAAAATATGCGTATTGGAATGGGTCGAAAGTACTTAATGCCGGCGACTTGGAATCTTGATAAGACATTGATGCACCAAAATCTAATCTTACTTTTTGGTTGGGAGTCATGGTGAGGTTAGCCGTTATGTTATAACGGTCGTAATTATTGTTTTTTAATAAACCTGCATTGCGTGTGTATGCTAATGATGTATAATAGGTGTATTTCTCACCTCCTCCACTGATAGATAAGTTGTGTGTTGTTGATACTCCATTCCGGAACAGTTCGTCGTACCAGTTAGTGTTGTTCTGACTTAATTCGTTGAGATAGGCGTCTTGTTGTTCTTTATTCCAGCCGCTAAAACGTCCTTTACCGGAACGTACAATACCAACTATACCTACCACTGGATAATCTGTTTTACCTTCTCCAAAGTAAGGGGCAGAGAATTCATCCCATAATCCTTGTTCAAAAGCAATTTTTTCTTGGGAATTCATTAAAGAATAATCCCTTTGTGGCGATAGTGTGACAGAAACGTTACCGGAATAATTGATTCTTGTTTTCCCTTGTTTCCCTTTTTTAGTGGTTACTACAATAACACCTCCTGCTGCACGAGACCCATAAATAGCTGTAGCGGAAGCATCTTTTAGGATCGTGATGCTCTCGATATCGCTTGGATTAATACCTGCAATACCATTCATAAACATATCATCGAACTGTCCTGATTTAATTTCCGAACTACTTGGCATATCAGCTATACTTTCTTGTACGGGTACTCCGTCAATAACCCATAAAGGTTGTCCGTCTCCAGTGATCGTGTTGGTACCTCTGATTCGTATTTTTTGTGTACTACCGGGCTGTCCGGTTACAGCTGATACGGCTACACCTGCAATTTTACCTTGCATTAAGGCATCGACAGCCGGTTGGGCTTGATCTTTTAGCTGGTCGGCAGTAATGATGCCTACTGAACCTGTCATCTTTTTAAATGTAGTTTGAGTATAGCCAGTGATAACAACCTGATCGAGTTCACTTGTTTCTGCCTCCATCTGTATTTTGATGAAAGAGGTTGTCCCTTTTAGTAAACGCTCTGCATTTTTCATACCGATATAGGAAAATTTCAATACGATATCTTTCATTTCAGGACAAGTCAAATCGTATTTTCCATCCATATCGGTAGCCACCCCGATAGTCGTACCTTCGATCAATACAGCAACTCCGGGTAACGGATTGCCATCTTCATCGATGACCTTTCCCGTAATTTTACGGCTTTGTACCTGAGGAACAGCTGTCTTGCCATTTGCCTGCCGGATGATAATAGCATTGTTTTCTTTCACAAACTGCAAATCGGTACCTTCAAGACATTTTTTCAGGATAGCATCGATCTGGCTATTCTGCATATCGATATCGATTCCTTTTACAGTAGCTATATCCGCACTACTATACAGAAATACAAATTTTGTTTGTTCTTTCAATTCCCAGATAATCTCTTCCAAAGAGGCATTTTGCTTTTTCAAGGTGACTGTCTGGGCATTTACTGCAGCAAACGTTTGTACCAACATACAGAAAACTAAAACGAACGTCAGTTTCATACGTAACAGAATTTGCGACCATCTTCCCCGATGAGGAAAATCATCTAACCGTTTTTTCTTCATACTTTTGTAATAGGTTAAGTTTAACTTATGTTATTATAGAGGACCGGAAAATGTTGGAGCAGGATCCGTTCCTTTATTTCTTATTTCCAACCAATAGTTATCGTATTCTTTTTCCGCACGATTTCAACCTTATCGGTCGCCTGAATCATTTTCAGAATAGCGTCTATATGTTCATAGCGTCCTAAATTGGCGGACAATCGCCAATTTTTCACCGAAGGAGTTGCATAAAATACCTCAACCGAATACCAGCGTGCCAATGTACCCATCACTTCTTCCAACCGTTGATCTTTAAAGACAAATCGTCCTTCGATCCAATCGGTAAAAAGACTGGTATCTACCTGTTTCACCTGGGCTTGTCCCGATCGTTTATCGAGATAATATTGTTGTAAAGGTACAAGCTCTTCAGCCTCGGCCCAGTCTTCTGTTGTATTCACTTTTACAGTCCCTTGCACCAGAGTGGTATGTACAACTTCTTCAGAACGATAAGATTTCACATTGAATTTGGTTCCGGTCACCCGGACATGCATCCGATCAGTTTCTACGATAAAAGGCCAGCCTTTGGCTTTTTCTACCTCAAAGAAAGCTTCTCCATCGAGATAAACACGTCGTTCGCCTGCAGCAAATTTCACCGGATAGCGAAATTCCGTTTCACAATTGAGATGTACCCGCGTACCGTCGGATAATTTCACCAGATAATCGGCACCGGAAGGAATTTTCAAAATGTTATACCTGAGTTTTGCCGTATCCGCAAAACTCCGGGTCGTATCGTGCAGATATACCAGCTGAAGATTCGTATCGTTAACGATCAAAGTACCGTCCCCCTCCTGCAATTCAATCTCATTATTTTCCAACTTGATACGTTGCCCGTCTGCCAATATCAATTCAGCACATTTTTTCCCGGTTAAATCGGTTACTTCTTCGCTTAAAAAAGGAGAACTTTCGTCGTTTTTCATCACAATCCCTACCACCATCGCTAAAACCATGCAAGCAGCCACAGCAACCCAACCACCTTTTCGCCACAAACTCTTTCGGGATGAAATTTTAGATTCAAAACACCGAAATTCAACATTTATATCTATATTCCCTTCTTGTTGAAGACGTAAAAAAGCTTCCCGTTGATTCCGGATTTTCTCGAAAAGGGCCAAATGTTCTTATTTCACCAGCCATGAGACAAATTCACCATCCCTCAGTCTATCAGGATCTTGCAAATGTTCGAGAATGTATTCTATTTCATTTTCACACCACATAAACGTCTGTTTAATTTAGTTGAAAGTTTATAAAGTCCATAATGTTTATAAAGTCATAGGATCCCGCAGGCTCCTGGTTAATTGACAATGAAGCAGTATACCCGAAGAATAGGATATATTGTATTGATTGTCAATGATTTTATTCTCGTTTTCTTTTCTCATTTTTCTTTATTTAATGGAAGTGAAGCTTCCAATAATTGTCCATTATCCATTATCATCTGTCCGTTATTCTTTCTGCGGAAACCCGCAAAAAGAATCGAACCTTATGTTGTTGTTAGATCCTCAAGAGCTGGAATATCTATTGGAACACCTTTGACATCCTGAAAATTTGAAAGAGAAAAAATTTCAGGAATGGCTGTTGGACAACGATCACCGACAGCTGTTTGAGAGAGTGAGAGACTATCGGGAAGCTTACCTCAGAGTGGATAAAGGGGAGATGATCGACTTGGCAAAAGAGTGGGAACAGTTTGAAGTAAATGTCCAAAAGAAAAGCGGATGGGGAATGAGGAGAATAGGTGTCGTTGCTGCCAGTGGCCTTATATTCCTCCTGATCGGTATGCTTTGGCAGCCGACAGAAATAGAAACGGTGAAAGTGGTCCGGGAGGCAGAATTAATCGGTAAAAAAAGTGCGGAATTGATTTTAGCTAATGGACAACATATCGATTTGGAAAAACAAATTGTCGAGCTATGGGAAGAAAATGGCATACACATCAGTAACTCTACTCAAAGTTATTTGGCTTATCGGCAGGATACACTTACTTATACCGTCGATTCCTGCGAAGAGTTGGTTTACAATACGGTGAAAATCCCTGCCGGTGCCGACTATAAAATATATTTAGCCGATGGTTCCGGAGTTTGGCTGAATTGTGGTTCCGAATTGCGTTATCCGGTAAAATTTGTGGGGAACGAGCGACGGGTATATATGCGCGGAGAAGCATTTTTCGAAGTGAAAAAAGCGACGGAATGGCCCTTTATCGTAGAAACGGAACATATGCACATACAAGTGACCGGAACCCGTTTTAATGTGAAATCCTATCCCGAGGAAGAAATTGTGCATACAACTTTGCTGGAAGGAGCGGTGACGGTTACCGGACCGGAAAACAAGATACGTGCTTTCCGGCTTTTACCTTCCCAGCAGTTTTCTTTAGATAAACTCACCGGGCAAATCGAGGTGAAAGAAGTAGATACCCGTTTATATACCGATTGGACGGAAGGAATGTTTGTTTTTAGAAAACAACGCCTGGAAGAAGTAATGAATACGCTTGCCCGTTGGTATGATATCGAAGTGTTTTATAGCGGCGCAGATGTGAGGAATTTACGTCTGTCCGCTAATCTGGGGCGTTACGATCATATCGATACCATACTCGAACTAATCCGGGCCATGGACAAAGTGGTTGTGGACAGGAAAGGCAATGTAATCACATTCAGTTGGAAATAAAAAATAAGGACCGGAATCGGCGTCAAAAATTTCCGGCCCTTCTTTAGTTAATAACATAGTTAAACTTAACCAATTACAAAAGTATGAAGAAAAACCGAAACGGCAGTTTCTCTTATTCGGGAAAATTGTCTAAAGTTCTGCTACGGATGAAGCTTACATTCGTACTTCTTTTATGTGTTATGTCCCAGGTGTTCGCTTTAGCGAGTGCACAAACAGTCAGTTTGAAAAAACAAAATGCTTCTCTGGAAGAAATTCTTTGGGAATTGAAAGAGAAGACACAGCTGGTGTTTATGTATAGCGATGAGGATATTGCTTCGGTGAAAGGAATCGATATCGACATGAAAAATACGCAGGTAGATGCGATATTGAACAAATGCCTGGAAGGTACCGATTTGAAATACGTCCGGGAGAATAATGCGATCGTGATTCGTCGTAGCCGCCAGTCGGAAAATGTCCCGCAGGTACGGATGAGGAAGATTTCCGGTAAAGTGACCGATACGAATGGAGATCCTCTGCCGGGCGTGACTATTTTGGTCGACGGTACCACCATCGGTGTGGCTACCGATAATGAAGGGAAATATTCCCTGGAATGTCCCGAGGCGCCTGATCTGGCACTAAATTTTACATTTATGGGAATGAAATCACAGAAAGTGACTGTGGGGCCTAAAAATGTAATCGATGTAACCTTGGAAGAAGAGATGAACCGTTTGGAAGAAGCGGTTGCGGTGGGGTATGGAACGACAAAGGTAAAGGATATGACGGGTGCGGTTACCCGTTTGGGAAGTAAGGATATGGAAACGGCTCCGATGGGGGCGACGATACAGTCTATGCTTCAGGGAAAAGCACCGGGAGTAAATGTGATGATCAGTTCGGCTTCCCCGACTTCACCGGTGTCTGTTATTATCCGGGGATCTTCTTCTCTGTCGGGTGATTCACAGCCATTGTGGGTGATAGACGGGGTTCCCGAGTATAATGCCAGCACTTCCGGAGATGTATCCAATACGTTGTATAATTTGAATTTGACCGATGTAGAAAGTGTCGATATCTTGAAAGATGCTTCTGCTACGGCTATTTATGGTTCGCGGGCTGCCAACGGTGTTGTACTGGTGACCACCAAGCGGGGAAAAGCCGGCATGAAACCCCAATTGGAGTTTTCTGCCCGTTATGGAATACAGACTTTGAATGCCAATGATTTTCGGGTATTGACCGCAGATGAGTATATCCGGGTGTCGAAAGCTGCTTGTGCGATGAGTTTGTTTACGAGAGGTTCACTGGACTATTTCACCAAAAAATATGTGGACGAAACTTATTTTAATTCTCACATTAATCATAGCCAGTTTGATTTAAATTCCCTGACCGATGAGTTCTATCTGAAAGATGCTTATGGAAATGGAGATACCGATTGGTGGGATCTGATGACCCGGAATGCTGCTACCCAGGATTACAGTATAGGAATACGTGGAGGTTCCAAAGAATCTTCTTATAGTGCTTCTATCTATTACAAAGACCAGAAAGGTATCGTCAAAGGTGGTAATTCTAAAATGTTGGGGGGTAGTTTTAATTTTGATGCTGCAGTTCGGGATATTGTTCGGTTTAAATTGGATTTGAGAGCTACAGCCCGTACGGCTAATGATAAAGACAATATGATCGGTGAAATTCTCGATATGCGGCCGGATGTGCCTGCTTATAATGAAGACGGAACAATCAATATGATCGATTACTATACGAAAAACCCGTTATTATCACTGATGGATACCGATGAAGCCAAAGGACGGAATTTTTCCGGAACATTAGGATTGGAATGGGATATTATCAAAGGATTGACTTTCCGTACTTCCGGTACGGTTCAATATAATGTGAATAAATACAACACTTATACCATTGCCTGGTATGATGGAGCAGAAAGTTCTGCCAGTGTCAGTAAAAATGAAAGCTATACTTACATGTGGGACAATACGTTGAATTATGTGAATACCTGGAAGAAGCATAGTTTGGTGGGATTGGTCGGCTTTTCTATCGAGAAGTATGAATCAGATGGGTTGAAAGCTTCCGGTAGCGGTTTCCCCGATGACCAGGTTTTGACTAATTTAAACAGTGCTGCTAAAAAGAATAGTATTTCCAGTAGTTACAGTTCTAATACTTTGGCTTCTTTCTTATCGCGTTTGGAATATAAATTCAACAATCGCTATCTACTGACCCTGAATTTCCGGGCAGACGGTTCTTCTCAGTTCGGCCCGGATAAACGTTGGGGATATTTCCCTTCCGGTGCGGTTGCCTGGATCATTACCGAAGAAAATTTTATGAAAGATTATTCCAATATCGTTTCTTATCTGAAATTACGGGGATCTGTCGGAAAAACCGGATCACAGAATCTGGGAGCCTATGATTGGCGGACATTAATGGGATCGGCAACCTATAACGGTGCTGCCGGCATCGTACCCTCTTCTTTAGGAAATGATATTCTGCAATGGGAAGAACAGATACAGAAAGAAGTCGGTTTGGATTATGGTTTCTGGGACGACCGGATACGGGGTACTTTGGGATATTATCAGAAAAAAGTAGATAACTTATTGTATAGCGATCCTGTGCCGACTTCCTCTTCTTTCTCTAGTGTTTATCAAAATATCGGTTCATTGAAAAACCGGGGAATCGAGTTCGATGTCCGGGTAGATATTATCAAAAATGCACCAAAAGACCTGACCTGGAATGTCGATTTTAACATTGCCCGTAATCGGACAACCCTGGAAAAGTTAAACAGTTCAGACGGTTATTTCGGTGGCGGAGCTTATGATTATTTTAAAATAGAAGAAGGAGGTGAAACCGGGAGATTCTACGGCTATAAAGATGCCGGTCGTTTATTTATGACTAATGAAGAACTGGTCGGTTTGAAGACCATCGATCCGAAAACCGGAACCCTGAAATATTATCGGGACGATTATAATTATGAACGTCAGGGAGATGTGTATATTATGGATCTGGATGGGGACGGACAAATCACGGCAGACGGGGATCGTACCGTGATCGGAAATGCTAATCCGGATTTCTTCGGAGGATTCGGTAGTACGTTGTATTGGAAAGGATTGATGTTGAATGCTGTATTTTCTTATTCTGTCGGAGGGGATCGTTTTTGGGACGAAGAAAAAAATAGTTCAGGAGATATGAATGTATATAATACTTCTAACCGGATATTGGATTCCTGGACGGTGAATCCCGGGGTAAATGCATCTTATCCACGGGCGATGTATTATGGTTGGGGGAGTAACAGTATTATTACCGACCGATATATTCACGATGCTTCCTATC
>OLJF01001844.1_pt1 | contig 11832 bp, 8 predicted proteins | sample 1609751 | NCBI WGS metagenome assembly OLJF01 (sample SAMEA4350171, study PRJEB24818) | metagenome | biome: human; feature: gut; material: faeces | place: Denmark | collected 2013-09
CTACCGGTGCGCTGGACTATTTTACTTCTGGTTTTTTATACCGACAGCCATCTGCATATCCGTAGGCGACGTGTGCTAAAATAGGTACTATTCACTCCGGACGTGTTATTCAGGTAATCTGCACATCTATGCCGCAACAAAGGCGGCCTGAAAACAAGCTAAATATTAAAGTTAAAGTGGCTGATTTAAACAGCCGCGAGTTTTCATTTGACACATCGAAGATTACATTTAATAATATAAAGACAGGATATCATGTTACAATAGATGATGATTCTGTTATGTCAATAGTCATAAGCGGTGAGGGCAGTGTTCTTGATTCGATTTCAGGAGATAATATAAAAGGAACAACAAACCTTACGGCTTTATCGGCGGGAAGACATACTGTTTTTGTTAACTTTACAGTACCGGATGGTTGTAAAGTTGTAGGAGAATATAAGATACAGGTTCTTATAGAAGCAGACAAACTGCAGGAAACAACATCTGCTGCTTCAAATTAATGCGGTATATGTATACAGGAGGTTGAAAAATGTTAAAGCAGACTATATTAGTAGACAGTCCTTTGGGAATTCATCTGCGTCCGGCTACAGCAATGTGTGATCAGGCGATTAAATATAAATCGAAGATTTCATTTAATTATGGCGATGGCAAAACTGCGAATGCAAAAAGCGTAATATCAATACTTGCTTCAAGTGTCAAATGTGGGCAGGAAATTGTGCTTGAAGCTGACGGCGAAGATGAAGAAGAAGCAATAAATGCTGTAGCACAGGCATTTAAAGAATCACTCAAAAATGATTAATAATAATTAAGAATGGAGGATAATAAAATGGGCTATATGGAAACTTATAAGTCTTGGTGCGATAATGAATATTTTGATGAGGCAACAAGAGATGAATTAAAATCTATAGCTGGTAATGAAGCGGAGATAGAAGATCGTTTTTATAAAGATCTTGAATTTGGTACAGGCGGTCTTAGAGGTGTAATTGGAAATGGTACAAACAGAATGAATGTTTATACTGTAAGAAAGGCAACACAGGGACTTGCTAATTTTATTATAAAGGATAATGCAGCAGACAGAGGTGTGGCTATTGCATACGATTCAAGAAGAATGTCAAAGGAATTTGCAGACGAAGCAGCACTCTGCCTTAATGCAAATGGTATCAAAGCATACATATTCCCTACATTAAGACCTACACCAGAGCTTTCATTTGCATTAAGAGAGCTTCATTGCATAGCTGGTATTGTTGTTACAGCAAGCCACAATCCTCCTGAATATAATGGATACAAAGTATATTGGGAAGATGGTGCACAGATTACAGCACCTAAGGATTCACAGATTATATCAGAAGTTAAAGCAGTTACAGATTATAATACAGTAAAGACAATGGATATTGATGCTGCAAGAGTTGCAGGTCTTTACAATGTAATCGGATATGATATGGATGATAATTACATGGCTGCACTTAAAAAGATGAGCCTTAATGGAGATATTATCAAGCAGGTTGCAGATGATATCAAGATTGTATACACACCATTTAATGGTACAGGTAATGTGCCTGTAAGAAGAATTTTAAGAGAGCTTGGATTTAAGAATGTATACGTTGTTCCTGAACAGGAAAAACCTGATCCAAACTTTACAACACTTGAATATCCTAACCCTGAAGACCCTAAGGCATTTACATATGCATTAAAGCTTGCAAAAGAAGTCGATGCAGATATTATTCTTGCAACAGACCCTGATGCAGACAGACTTGGTGTATATTCTAAAGATGTTAAGAGTGGTGAATACAAGTCATTTACAGGTAACATGTCAGGTATGCTTATTGCAGAATATCTTCTTTCACAGAGGAAAGAACGCGGTCTTATCCATAAAAATGGTGCATTTGTTAAGACTATTGTTTCAACAAATATGGCTGATGCAATTGCAAAAGAATACAATGTAAAGCTTATAGAAGTTCTTACAGGATTTAAGTTTATCGGTGAACAGATTAAATTCTTTGAACAGCAGCATACATATGAGTATGAATTTGGTTTTGAGGAAAGTTATGGCTGTCTTGTAGGTACACATGCAAGAGATAAAGATGCCGTAGTTGCTGTTATGGCACTTTGTGAAGCAGCTGCTTATTATAAGACAAAAGGTCTTACACTCTGGGATCAGATGATTAATATCTTTGAAAAATATGGATATTATAAAGAAGGCCAGAAGGCAATCACAATGAAAGGTGCTGAAGGTGCCGCTCATATTGCCAAGATGATGGATGATTTAAGAAACAACCCACCAAAGAAATTTGGCAGATGGGATGTTCTTGAGACAAGAGATTATAAGAATGATGAGTGCATAGTTCTTGCAACTGGAGAGAAACACAGCACAGGTCTTCCTAATTCTAATGTATTATATTATGATTTATCAGATAATGCATGGTGTTGTGCAAGACCTTCAGGTACAGAACCTAAGATTAAGTTCTATATGGGTGTAAAAGGTTCAAGCCTTGAGGATGCTCAGAGCATGCTTGACGAACTTACAAAAGCAGTTATGGAAAAAATAGGACAGTAAAGTTCAGAATTTTTTAATAAGTAAAACACAATATGAACACATTTCGTTGTTAGTATACATATACAGACAAGGAAATGTGTTCTTCTTATATAATTACATGTATTATACAGAACATATTTTAAAGGAAGGAGTAAGGTAAAATGTACGATAATGATTTAGATAATAATAATACATCATCAGGTGTAACAGGAAGCGAATCACAGAATTCGCAGGAAAGTACAGAATACAGATATACGTCAGGAAGCATGCCATACAATGATAATTTATACAATTCATCATATAATAACAATACATGGAATTCCAATAATGGCGGTTATTATTCAAATACTAATTATTCAAACACTACGGGCAACACTAATTATAATAAAAAGAAAAACAAGACAGACAAAAAAGGAATCGGAAAGAGAATTGCAGCAATTGCATTGTCAGCAGTTTTATTTGGTGTAATTGCCGGTGGTACAATGTATGGCGTCAACTATGCGGCTAATAAAATAAACCCTGTCAATAATAATTCTAATGTAGAAATACCAATAGTATCAAGCAGTGTATCATCAACATCAGGAACAGTTAACGATGAAAGTTCGGCATACAATGTAAAGATGGATGTTGCAGCAGTTGCTAATGCAGCAATGCCGGCAATGGTTGCATTACAGGGTACAACAACAGTTTCAGGAAGCTCATCATCAATATTTGGATATGGACAGAGTTATGAGGCAACAACAAGTGGAACAGGTATAATTGTTGGTAAAAGTGATACAGAACTGCTTCTTCTTACAAATGCACATGTAATAGATGGTGTAAGCAACTTAAAGTGTACATTTGTGGATGGTGAATCAGTAAACTGTACAGTAAAAGGCTCTAAATCAGATAAAGATATTGCAGTAGTTGCAGTTAATCTCAGTGATATAAAGAGTTCAACAATCAATCAGATTTCAATTGCTGAACTTGGTGATTCTGATGATGTTACACTGGGTCAGGAGGTTGTAGCCATCGGTAATGCACTTGGTGAAGGCCAATCAGTAACAAATGGTATAATAAGTGCCATGAATCGTTCAATAACAGTTAATAATGTAACATTTGATGGCCTTTTCATGACAAATGCAGCAATTAACTCAGGAAACAGTGGCGGTGCATTACTTAATGCAGACGGACGTGTAATTGGTATTAACTTTGCAAAGACATCAGAAGATGGTGTTGAAGGCATGGCATATTCAATTCCTGTTTCAAATGTAAAAGACCTTATAAATTCACTTATGAACAGAGAGACAAGAACAAAGGTTGCTGATTCTGAAGCATCATATCTTGGTATTTCAGGCGTTGATATAACAAGTACAATTTCACAGTATTACAAGTATCCACAGGGAGTACAGATTCGTTCAGTTGCATCAGGTTCTGCAGCAGAAAAGGCTGGTCTTGGTCAGTATGATATAATTGTAAGCTTTGATGATGAGTCAATATCATCAATGTCAGAGCTCCAGAATACAATGCAATATTATAAAGCTGGTGAAACAGTTACAATAAAATATTATCATCCTGAAGGCACTCAGTACGTATTAAAATCTGTAGATGTTACACTTGGAAAGAAAAACTGATAAAATACATCCGTCTACAGGAAATGGTTAAAAATCAAAAATAAAGAATAAAGAATAAGAAGGATACATCAACCGGCAGGCATATATGCGGTGCAGGGCATGTATCCTTCTTCTTTTAACTTTTATTTTAGAAAGATTTTATTGATATATATAGAAGCAAAATGTATACTTTATAATATACATAAGAAATCGGGAGGACAATATTATGCAGGATAATAAAGATAATAACAATGTTAATGATATAGATAATAAAAATGCAGATAATTCTACAGATACATCCACAACAGAAAAAAAGGATGAGTATGAAAAAGTATGTTATGTATGTCATCGTACAGAAAGCCGGGCAGGCAAGATGATAAATATGGGCAATAATATATACATATGCCCTGACTGTATGCAGCGTTCATTTGATGCTATTTATAACAGTGGTATTAATTATGATGATATGATGAAAAATATTCCCGGAATGGGCAATATTCCCGGAATGAATGGATTTATGTCTGGTGATATGAATGATAATATAAGCCAGAAACAGAAGATAAAAAAGAAGAATAATAAAGATGACAAAGATAAAAAAGAAGATATTGATTTAAAAAATATTCCGGCACCGCATGTGATAAAAGAGATGCTCGACCAGTATGTGGTAGGACAGGAACATGCCAAAAAAGTAATGTCTGTTGCTGTATACAATCACTATAAGAGAGTAGCATGCAAGGATACAGATGTTGAGATTGAAAAGTCAAACATGCTTATGATTGGACCGACAGGTTCAGGAAAGACTTATCTTGTAAAAACACTTGCAAAGCTTCTTTCAGTGCCGCTTGCCATTGCAGATGCTACATCACTTACAGAGGCAGGATATATTGGTGATGATATAGAAAGTGTTGTTTCAAAACTTCTTGCGGCGGCAGATAATGATGTTGAGAGAGCAGAACATGGTATAATCTTTATAGATGAGATTGATAAGATAGCAAAGAAAAAAGAAACAAGAAGCCGTGATGTAAGCGGTGAATCAGTACAGCAGGGAATGCTCAAACTTCTCGAGGGAAGTGATATAGAAGTTCCTGTTGGAGCGACAAGCAAGAATGCGATGGTTCCACTCGTTACAGTCAATACAAAAAATATTTTATTCATTTGTGGAGGTGCATTCCCTGACCTTGAAGATATAATAAAAGAAAGACTCAATCATCAGGGGTCAATAGGATTTACTGCTGATTTAAAGGATAAGTACGATAATGACAGCAATCTCTGCCAGCAGGTAACAGTAGACGATTTAAGAAATTATGGCATGATTCCGGAATTCCTTGGCAGACTGCCTGTGGTATTTGCACTTGAAAGTCTTACAAAACCTATGCTTATTGAGATAATGAGAGAACCTAAAAATGCAATATTAAAGCAGTATGAGAAGCTTCTTGAACTTGATGAAGTCAAGCTTGAGTTTGATGATGCTGCACTTAATGCCATTGCAGATAAAGCTATGGAGAAAAAGACAGGTGCCAGAGCACTGCGTTCAATAATAGAAGATTATATGCTCGATATAATGTACGAAATACCTAAAGATAATAACATAGGAAAAGTTGTTATAACAGGAGATTATATATTAAAAAAGGGTGCCCCGGTTATACAGATGCGTGGATACGAAACACAGCTGATAGAATCACATGAATAATAACAGGGATATATGAATATAATAGATTAAATTATATATAGCGGCCGGATATATGGATATGACATGTGACGCACTTGTTAAATCACAGGAAATTATGGATTTTATCATATATAACAATCCATGGTACTATAATTATAATCCGTCAGATAAAATAGAAAACGCATGCGTAATTGAAGTGGATGAGAACTTTTCAATTGGATATGGAAAGCTTTCAGGTGATATGAAAATGAGCATAAGCAATCTTGGATATCAGACAATACCTAAGCTATATGGAATAATGGATACATCAAGTATGGATGCGGCTGGTATTACGTCTTCGTTAAACCAGCCGTTTCTTAATGTCCGCGGACAGGGTGTAATTATGGGAATTGTTGATACCGGAATAGATTATACACATGAAGCATTCAAGAAAAGCCCAAATGTCAGCCGTATAGCTGTAATATGGGACCAGACGGGTGAGTGGAATAATACAGAAAGTCAAGAGAGCAGAAGCGACTATATTAGCAGTGTATACAAATATGGGAGAGTGTTTACTAATGAAGAGATAAATGCAGCACTCAAAGCACAGTCTGACGGCGGGAATCCTTATGAATATGTTCCAGAAAAAGATACTGACGGTCATGGCACTTTTATAGCCGGTATTGCAGCAGGAAGCCAGACAGATGAATTCTGTGGAGCAGCACCGGAGTGTGAACTGGCAGTCGTTAAACTTAAAGAGGCAAAAGATTATCTTAAAGAATATTTTCTTGTAAACAGAGAGACAGCAGTATTTGAAGAGACAGATATAATGCTTGGTGTACGGTTTCTGCTTGATTATGCTGCTAAAAGGAAAATGCCGCTTGTGATATGCTTCGGACTTGGAACAGGAAGCGGTCCAAGAACAGGTGCAACGCCATTGGCAAGTATGCTTAGTTTGGTTGCAATAAGAACAAATGTAGTAGTTGTTTCTTGTATGGGTAATGAAGCTGCAGGAAGAACACATATATCAGGTGAGGCACTTTCATCTGTATCACCATATACAATAGAATTAAATGTAGGTAAAAAAGAAAAAGGATTTTCAATGGAAATATGGGCAAATACGCTCGATGTGCTGTCAGTTTCAGTAATATCTCCGTCGGGCGAGAGTGTGCCAAGATTATCTGCAAGAACAGGCATGACAAATGTGTTAAAGTTTATATTTGAAAATTCACAGGTAGAAGTAGATTACAGAGTGGTAGATACATTATCAGGATATGAAGTGATATTTTTCAGATTTATTAATCCGGCACAGGGTGTATGGAAAATTAATGTATACAGCCTTACAAATATAAAAGGGAGTTTTAATGGATGGCTTCCGATTAATAATTTCCTGCAGTCAGACACATTTTTTCTGAATTCTACGCCAGATACAACATTGACAGAACCAGCTGCAGAATCAAGAATTATAAGCATTGCATCATATAATCATCTGACAGGTGCTATAAGTATAGAGTCAGGCAGGGGATACAGTGCAGATAATGTTGTAAAACCTGAACTTGCAGCTCCTGGTGTTAATGTATATGGCCCACGCATCGGAGGAGGATACACATATAGAAGCGGAACCAGCATTGCGGCGGCACATGCTGCAGGAGCAGCAGCACTGTTACTTACATGGGGCGTATATTACGGCAATGCAAAATATCTTGGAACAAATGACGTGAAATATATTCTTATTCGTGGAGCAGTGAGGGATGAGAGTGTAACATCTTCCGGCAGTGAAGAGTTTCCAAATAACATATGGGGATATGGCAGACTTAATCTGATAAATTCGTTTCTGGAACTCCGTGTGACATAAAGCTGTTTACTAAATCTGCTAATTGTAATAATATGATAAATGAAAAGTTTTGCGATAAAGCGGGCTTACGATAAAAAATAAGAATGCGGAAATGGAGAGCATAATGGAAAAAAAATACAAAGCACTTGCACTTGACCTGGATGGAACTTTGATGGACAGTAATAAGAAATTATCAGATGTTAATAAAAAGGCTGTCTGGGAAGCGATTGATGTGGGTACGGCAGTTATTCTTGCATCAGGCAGGCCGATGTTTGGCGTACTTCCTGTTGCACGTATGCTTGAACTGGAGAAACGCGGAGGCTATGTGCTTGCATATAACGGTGGCAATATATTAGATTGTAAGACAGGAAAACTTGTATATGAAAGATATGTTCCTAAGCAGTGCATTGAGGATATATGCATTGCTGCAAGAGAGTGTGATGTTGCACCATTGACATATTACAAAGACAAAGTTATATCTGAGAGAGCGGATGATGAATATGTAATAAAAGAGGCATTTTGTAACAGTGCAAGCATAATGCAGGTTGACAACATACCTGAATTTGTAGATTATCCTGTTTCAAAAGTTCTTGTTGTAGGAGAACACAAAAAGCTTCTTCCTGTAAAAGAAAAGCTTGAGAATAAATATTCCGACATACTTGAATTGTTTTTCTCAGAAGATTATTTTCTTGAAGTTGTACCAAAGAATGTAGGAAAAGATGCATCACTTGCAGAGCTTCTTTCGCAGCTTGGGATTAAAAGAGAAGAGCTTATCGCCTGTGGCGACGGACTTAATGATATTTCAATGATAAAATATGCAGGATTAGGGATAGCAATGAAAAATGCATATGACGAAGTGAAAAATAATGCAGATATGGTAACAGAGCTTAATAATGATGAAAATGCAGTGGCAGATGTTATCAACAGATTTATAATTAACGAGCAATAAATATGTCATTTAAAGATTATAAAAAAGACGATTCTGAATTGTAAACCAGAATCGTCTTTTTATATAGTAAGTTAAATATAAGGTTTACTGTGCACTACCTGTTGCAGTCTCATTTTCAAGACTTTCAACATACTCATCAACATTGACTGTTTCATCATTGTAAATCATGTTCATAAGTTTGATTGCTATATTAACCGTGTCATAATCAGGAACAACAGTTGATGCATAGAATCCATATAAGTTACAGTAGTTAGACTGTGTTCTTCCGCTTACTGCATAAGACTGGACATTCCAAGGTGTCGAATCAGCAAGCTGGTCTTTTATAAGACCGGTAATCATGCTTGTTGGCATGTTGGTATATAAAACTTCTGTTGCAGCCTCAAGCACTGATGAATAACTTGTAAGTATAGAAGGTGAAGTAGCTTTGTTGATAATACCTGAAATAGCTGCCTGCTGGTTTCTTCCTCGCTGGAAATCGCCATTCATAAAGCACTGTCTCTCACGTACAAATGCAAGAGTCATTGCACCGTCACATTCATTTAAGCCTTTAACGAAATGATAATTTTCAGGAGCAGCATCATTACCGTTGGTAAATTCCACTTCAGAATCAATTGTAATGCCTCCGAGTGCATCGACAATCTTGACACATCCGTCAAAGTTAAGTTTCATAAAGTAATCAGCTTTAAAACCATAAAGGTCGTAAAGTGCATCAATAGAACCCTGAGTTCCGGCATTACCTGCATGTGTAAGTTTATCAATGCCTTTTCTTCCGTTTGCATCACTTATCGTAATATAATAATCACGAGGTGTAGAAATAAGAAGAACCTGTCTTGTCTCAGGATTAATCACTGCGAGAATATTAACATCACTTCGGCCTACATCAGATATATCGCCATATCCGTCATTTCCTGATATATATACAACAAAAGGTTCACCCTTTGATTTCTTTGCAGCTGTGTTTACAGTAGTCTTTGTAATAATCTTTATGTTGCCAAGAACTTTTGTCTTTGATGCAAAATCCGTATCTTCTTCAGACATGGAAGCACGCATTGCTTCAGTCATAAATATTGCTTTAATATCTTTATTTGAATAAAGAGCCTCAAGCAGATTATCCCATGATGTATATTTCTTTGTTGAAATGCTGGCATTATTTTCTGAATTAATCTGTTCTGCTGCTTTTGTCGAAAGAGTCTCTTCACTAGAACCGTTATATCCAAAAGTATATGAGAGAGCATCTTTTATAGAAGAAGCAGAGTCATGTTTAAGTACGATAACATCAACAACATCAGTCTCAATCTTCGTATTTGTAATATTGCCAAAAGCCCAGTTTACTTTTGAACCTACAAGGTATCCAAAAACTAAAATGACTGACATAAGAATCGATAAAAACTTACCGAAGTAGTGAGCTTTGGTAAACTGTGATGTAAAGTTGTATAACAGAATAAGAACAAGTATAACAATCATCATTATAAAGTATTTTGTAGGAAAAATATCCAGTTTAAAAATCTCAAACAGGAAAAGGCCGGATATAACGAGCTCAACAAGAACGAGAAGCAATCCGATAAGAGCCATAACGCCACGTTTTTTTCTTCTTTTTTCCTTTTTGTTCAGATTTGCACTTTTTTTAAAGATATATTTCATATCTTTATTGGTCTTTGTGAAAAAGTTTGCCATAACAATCCCCTTTATCAATAGAAAGAATTTAAAAAATCTTAGCTGGTAATAATCGGCATAGATAAATTTAATTATACAACAAAAAATACAAATAACAATAAAAATAAACTAAATTTTATGGCTTTTTTTCATTATAACATTAAGGTTTGATTACAGTGTGAAAACACCCGGAAACGTGGTAAGAATATATTATATTTTCATAGTATTACACACTTAATATTATTAAGTGAAATAATAGGACATGTATAAAAAACTAATTAAAATAATTAATTATTTAATAAAAACGGCAAAAAATTAAGTATACAACATAAAAAACTTGCAAAAATTAAGCATATTTAATATAATAACACCATAATATTTCGCTGCGGCGTTAAGAAAAGGAGTAAAAGATATTATGGGTTATGTTGATGAAGTCTTAGAAAAAGTATCTAAGAAAAATGCAGATCAGCCAGAATTTTTACAGGCAGTAAATGAGGTTCTTGAGTCATTAAGACCGGTTATCGATGCTAACGAGGAACTTTACAGAAAGAATGCAATTCTTGAAAGAATTACAGAACCTGACAGAGTTCTTATGTTCCGTGTACCTTGGGTAGATGACAAGGGTCAGGTACAGGTAAACAGAGGTTTCAGAGTACAGTTCAATAACTCTATCGGACCTTACAAGGGTGGTTTACGTTTACATCCATCTGTAAACCTTGGTATTATTAAGTTCTTAGGTTTTGAGCAGGTATTTAAGAACTCACTTACAAGCCTTCCTATTGGTGGTGGTAAAGGTGGTTCTGATTTCGATCCTAAGGGTAAGTCAGACAGAGAAATTATGGCATTCTGCCAGAGCTTCATGACAGAACTTTGCAAGTACATCGGTGCTGATGTCGATGTTCCTGCTGGTGATATCGGAACAGGTGCAAGAGAGATTGGTTTCATGTTCGGTCAGTACAAGAGAATCAGAGGTATGTACGAAGGCGTTCTTACAGGTAAGGGTCTTTCATACGGCGGTTCACTTGCCAGAACAGAAGCTACAGGTTATGGTCTCTTATACTTAACAGAAGAGCTTATGAAGTGTCATGGTGAATCACTTGAAGGCAAGACAATTGCTGTATCAGGTGCCGGTAACGTTGCTATCTATGCAATTGAAAAAGCTCAGCAGCTTGGTGCTAAGGTTGTTACATGTTCTGATTCAACAGGCTGGATTTATGATGAAGACGGTATTGATGTAGCTCTTCTTAAAGAAGTTAAGGAAGTTAAGAGAGCAAGACTTACAGAGTACGCAGCAGCAAGAAAGTCAGCTCAGTATCATGAGAAGAAGAACGGCGAACATGGCGTATGGACAGTTAAGTGTGATGTAGCTCTTCCATGTGCTACACAGAACGAACTTGATATTGAAGATGCTAAGCAGTTAGTAGCTAACGGTGTTAAGGTTGTTTGTGAGGGTGCTAACATGCCTACAACACTTGAAGCAACAAAGTATTTACAGGATAGCGGAGTATTATTCGTTTGCGGTAAGGCTTCTAATGCCGGTGGTGTTGCAACTTCAGCTCTTGAGATGAGCCAGAACAGCGAGAGACTCAGCTGGACATTTGAAGAAGTTGATGCTAAGTTAAAGAC
>OLJF01001847.1_pt1 | contig 11796 bp, 9 predicted proteins | sample 1609751 | NCBI WGS metagenome assembly OLJF01 (sample SAMEA4350171, study PRJEB24818) | metagenome | biome: human; feature: gut; material: faeces | place: Denmark | collected 2013-09
GAGTATTACTTTGGGACTTTTTCTCCTCTCAAGTTCGAGACTATTTGTACGGTTATGGAAATCCCGCGTACTTCTTTCCTCTCCACTTCTTATATGGGATTCGGACGTATAAGCTACATCGCCAATTACATGAAAGCCTATTTGGATGAACACCCAATAATGGATGGAGATAAGGAGATGAGAATGGGAGACTTTTTGTATCAATAAAAAAATAGGAATATGATGGAAAAATTGAAATATGCTCTCTTGTTCGTGCTTGGTGTACTATCAATCGCCAGCTGCTACAGGTATTTGGGGAATTATGATTATTCGGAAATTAATCAAGTGACCTTTTCCGGTTTCCCAGAAGAAATGCAATATGCCTATCGTCTGGTAGATACCGTGCGGGTAACCCCTGTGATAGAAGGTTCTTTAGAGGGAAAAGCTTTAAATAATTATTCGCTTAAATGGCAAGCGGTAGTGAAATCCGGTTCGGTGGATGGTGCGACAACTTTTGATTTGGACAGCAATCGGTTAGATTTGAACTATTTCGTGCAACTACCGGAAGCAAAATACACCATTTATTTGCTGGTGGAAGATAAAACATCGGGAGTCACTTGGCGTCAAGGATTTGATTTACAAGTGACCTCTGCCACCTATGAAGGTTGGTTGATTTTGTCAGAGGATTCAGAGGGATTTTCACGTTTGGACATGATTTCGACTTCTACACCTGAAGAAGAAATAATCAGAAACCTTTGGGCTGATAGTCCGTTGCGGGAATTTAAGGGACCGAAGTCGCTTCATTTGTTAGGAGGAATGTCTGCGCCTCGTCCCGTCTATTTCCTTGCCGAAGAAGCACAAGCAAAATTGGATGACGATGATTTCAGCTATGATTATGAAAACGATTTGAGGTATGAGTTTGCAGAGTGGCGTGATGGTTTTGTTCCTACCTGTATGGTTGGAACTTATGGAGATTGTCGCCTTTGTATAGGCAAGGATGGCGTGTATGGAAAAGGAACAATAATTGGAGCAATATACGGGATGCGTTTAAATAAACTCGATGGAGAGACGGATTATTTTGATGTTGCTCCAGCAATAGGAATGTCAGGTATTTATTATAACACTTATGGTGGTACGGCAATTTTGTATGACGTGACAAATCAACGTTTTGTACAGGTCACGAGTGATATGAATAAGGTGCAAAAGCCGTCGGCAGAGGAAAAAGTATTTTCCTTTACTACGGGCAAAAGTTTTGTTCATTTATCTAACACGATGCATGGTAGTAGAGGGGAAACATACACAATATTAAAGGACGGTGCCGGAAAGCTTTGGTTATATGGAATAGAGGTTGGTAATTATAATTACGTTGCTCAAGTGGATGGGCATTATTACCAACTAAATGCTCCAGAGATCGAACGTGCAACAGCTTTTGCCGTACATCCGCGTGATTACGATTTGTATTATGCGGTTGATAACAAAATATATTGCTATAACATTAATTCGAAAGCATGTCGTTTATTACCCATCAAGATGGAGGGTGGCGAAATTGTTAATCAGTTTTCAGGAGAGCAAATAACCATGTTGAAGTTCAATATATTTGTAATGGGAGATTATTCGAAACCGGCAGGTAGTGGAGAAATGCAATACCGTTTAATTGTCGGTAGTAAGGAAACTATTGGTGATAATGCTTTGAAAGGTCATGTCCGGATGTTGGAATTACCTGCGACCTCTTCGCAGAATGCCTCTGTTTACCGTTCCTACGATGGATTCGGTGTTGTGAAAGATGTTATATATCGTGAACGAAATTAGTACAATACAATAATGAAAATAATTCAATATATATTATTGGTCTGCAGTCTCTGTCTCTTCGGGGAGACAGGGGCGCAGAACCGCTCCATCGAGTTCCGGGAAGGAAATTGGGAACAAATGCTAAAGATGGCAAAAAAAGAGAAGAAAATGATATTTGTCGACTGTTACACCTCTTGGTGTGGCCCTTGTAAAATGTTGGCGAAAAACATTTTCACACAAGATAGTGTAGCAGACTTCTATAACGCAAACTTTATCTGTTTCCAAATTGATATGGAAAAAGGTGAAGGTCCGGAATTGGCTCGGAAATATGGCGTTGCCGCTTTTCCAACTTTGTTGTATGTGGATAAAGACGGGATGTTGAAACATTGTGTAGTGGGCTACCTGCAGACACACGAATTAATCCTAAATGGAGAAAAAGCGTTGAAAGGCGAACAAACTTTACTTGACTTCCAAAGGCGTTATGATGCTGGTGAGCGTGACCGTGCTTTCGTGAAACAGTACATTGATGTATTGTTCAAAGCATATCGCCCACAGTTGCAAAAAGAGGTGGTCACGGAGTATATCAATGGGCTTTCCGATGCCGAGTTTTATACTCGAGAAACATGGGATATTATTATTCGAAATCTTTCAGACCCTCTTTCTCCGATATTGAAAAAAGTAGCTGCAAAACGCTACTATTTCTCTCATGTTGTTTCCCGCGACACCATTGATATTTTTATTGATTACACTTTGAAAAATGCCGTATCTAGTTTCGTTTGGTGGACGCCTGATAAGGGTGTATTCAATCAGCAACGCTATGACGAACTGCTTGCTTACATTTTTACTCAACCCCTGCCCAAAGTCCCCCAGTATGTGGCATCCCTCTATGCTGCGGCTTATTTGAAAACAGGAGACATTCGTGGTATGTTGGACGAAATATATCGCTCCCTCCAATACGGTATTTTCTATACCCCGCAGGATAAGTTGGACTTTATTCGAAACTTTTTGCGTCATGTTGAAACTTGTGGAAATGAAACATTCATGAACGAGGCAAATGCTTGGTTGGATAAATTGATGGAATCAGCTCCTTCTGGTTATTACAAGTCTGAATACATGAAAGTGAAAGCTCGTATATTGAGAGTGTTAGGAAAGGTAGATGAAGCGAATGAATTAGAGCTGCAGGCTCCGAAAGTAAGAATGTCGTAATGGACTGTCGTCTGTATTATCGAGGTGGAATATAAACTGAACGAGTAAAAAGAAGGTGTCCAAAAAGTACTCATCTGCTGCGTTCCTGCTTCCCAAAGATTCGGTCACGTACTTTAGTACGCTTCCTCGTCTTTGTAAATCAGAGTCTTGCATCTAAGCACTTTTTGAACAACCTTCTAAAATAAGGAAAAAAGGCTGTCTATTTACTTTTGGGACAGCCCCTTTAAGTATCAATTTTTATGCGAATGAAGATATTCGTCTATTTTCTGTTCCAAGCTGCCTAATTGATAAAATCCACTATCGATGATGATCCCATGCTGATCCACTAACACCTTGTGTGGTATTCCCCGAATGGCGTACCATAGAGTGACAGGATCTTTCCATCCTAACAGATTACTACCGTCTATCCAAGGAATATTTTCTTCTTTATAAGCTTTTTCCCACGCCTCTTTATTGTCGTCTAGCGACACGCTGACTACTTCGACGCCTTTTTCATGATAGACTTCATACATCTTTTTAATGGAGGGCATTGTTGCCCGACAAGCGCCACACCAGGAGGCCCAAAAATCGATGAGAACAAGTTTATGCTTTTTATATACATCCGAGAACTTTATTGTTTTCCCATCATGTCCTTTCATCTCGAAATCAATACATTGTTTGCCGGGAGTATTGATCCTTGCATACTTGATAAACTCGAAATAACGTTGACAAGCTTCTGTTTTTTGTACCTGAAATGAAAACATTTTCAACTCCGCTTCAAATTCATCCAGGGATAAGAAATTGCGTACATAAATATCCAATACTTTCAGGAATCGTTCGTCATCTCTATTCTCTCGGATGGTGTTCTTGGCAAACTCGACTTTTTCTTTCACCAGTACTTGATGTTTTTTATAAACGCTGTCTTTGTAGTCTTGGGAAGAATCGTTTTCACCCCAAATTACTTTTCGATATTCATTCTCTTGTTTCTCGATAAGAAACATCTCCTTTCTGAATATTTCGTACTTGTCTTGTGCGAATAAACTGGCGAGAGGACAGAACGTTAAAATAATGATTATAAATATGTTCTTCAAGATATTTGGGCGTTAAAATCATTCTTGTTTTTTAGCTACCGCTTGAAATTTACACTGGATCGTCGGGTAAATGGAAGATGATATTTTCACGTTCAAGATTCCCCGTCGCCCGTCTTGGTTCTCGAAACCGATGACACTTCCGGTTGTTACTTCGACTTTATCCACGGCTTTCGAGAAGTCCATTTGTTCCAGTTCCGTATCCCCGACAAGGTCAAAATTGACATTATCCAATGGAATGAACTTTGTTGTTCTCATGGTTGATGCATCATAATCCATCCCATCTGCCACGTACAAGGCCTGTGTTTCCTTGTGGGCTGGATTCAGAAAATAGTGTTTCCCATCGCTTGCCGTGTAAGCGGCCACGTCTATTTCGTCCTTGTGAGTCCCGAAACTGCTATTGGAATAGACCTTGTATTTTGCGGGATTAAAAAACATACTTCCTTGGGTTTTACCAGCAAGTTTATACAACCATAACCAGCTCGTGTTCCGAACATAGTTTACGATCTTGAACGAGGATTTTATACTTCCGGATTTTCCTTTGTCATTATACGCTTTGAAGGCCATGCTAAGTACTTCGCCCACGATTGTTTTGTCATTGGGTACGATAACAGGATAAATCATCATCACGGAGGAAACGGGACGGGATAAATACCCCTCTTCGTCTACCGTCAGTTCCAGTGTTTCATCCACTAAAGCGAACCGGATAGAATCCTTCAATTCATTGAAATCATGGCTTTTCTCTACGATTTCAATGCGACGTAAGGCTGCCCCGTTGGTTGACGCAATAAATTTGAAACTTATCGTGTCTCCCGGTAGGGCTACCACCGTATCGACCGTTTCCATTAACGCCATACTCACTCCATCTGAGGGTTCCAACACGTCGCCGAGTGAGCAGGCAACCATCAGTGACATAATAATTAATGCCTGAAATCCGTTTTTCAATATATTCATTTTCATCATGTTGTCTGGTATTATAAAGGTTTTTGTTCTACTACGAAATTATGTTCTAATTCGGCTTTCGGGATAGGGAAACATAATTGATCGTCATGTTCAAAGTTTGGGTTCATGTCTTTCAACTTCCGATGACCGCCCTCGGTATATCTCACGGCGAGATAGAATATAGCCCCGTTTTCCATTCCGATCTCCCGTACATTCTCTCGGAATATTTCTTCCAGTACGTCTGACAGGGAACTGTAATCGGCCGCATTAAAAGTCGTGTTACCGGAACGAAGGCGTAGGACATTCAGCACGTCCAGACAATCTTTTATGGAAGCATTCGTGCGAGCCATCGCCTCTGCTTTGATCAGGTACATCTGGGCCACACGCATATAATACATCGGACAATCGCCGGATGTGACGTAATGCTTCTTCCACACCTGTGTTTTTCGTGCAGCCGTTCCGTTGCCGAGCATCATGGAATCGAAAGTTGCTTCATAACGTTTATCGTCTTGGGACAGAATCTCGAAATACATCTCTGTCGGTTTATAGGTTGCACCACCGAACATTTTGAACAGGCTCCCCACGTTATCATCCATACTGGGTGGGGTCTTGATATGCCTTGTAAACATCAATTCTTTTGAAGAGTACCCATTGGTAAAAATATCTTCATATTTATCTTCCAATCCGAACTCATCACTGGCGATCACTTCATTTGCCAATCGAATCGCTTCCGCGTAGTCTCCTTCTTCTCCTCGATTCATTAAAATATCCGCTTTAAAAGCTTTTGCTGTTGTAGCACAGGAACGGTATTTAGAATAAAACCGGGGACCGTACTGTATCGCGTAATCTAGGTCCTCGAATATTTTTTCATAGCTCTCTTTTACAGAACTACGTCCCATGCTATTATTCGAGATGGATGAAGGTTCTAGACGAATAATCGGACCGAGAGGGCTGTTTATATCCCAGAAATACCCGTATCTCCTTAGTAGAAATGCATGCCCGAATGCACGGGCGAACTTGGCTTCTGCCAACATTTCTGTTTTCCGGTTCTCGCCAAACAGGTTCTCGGATAATTTGTCCACGTAATAGATGAAATTATTTGCAGCGTTTACCATTTTATAAGCTAATTCCCATGGATCAGCAACGTATGAATATTCTTCGGTCAATTTGAAACCTAACAAACCATCTGTTTCGAATGTACCTCGGTAAGTTCCGGTTAGTAATCCCGTGCGGTACTCGTTGTCGCAGATGTAATATGCGCTCATCGTCCCGTAACCCTGTAAATTCGAGAAGATGCCATTTAACGCCGTTTCTGCGGATGTCTCGTTCGTGATTGCATTTTCTCCAACTAAATCATGTGGAGGAAGTTCATCGTCGAACATGTTGTCACATCCCGTTATTGCAAAGAGAAACAATAAACTACATAAAAATATCTTGTTCATAATTAAATCATTTAATGGTTACTTTCACTCCGAAATTGAATGTTCTGGTTTTGGGATAAGCCTCCGTGTCTACGGAAGCCCCTTGGATAGCATCACTGCTCCATGATTCGGGAGAAGGGCCGGGATAGGAGGTGAAGGTACACACGTTATTTGCGGAGGCGAAGACGCTGATGTTTCCGAATATCTTTGTCTTGTCCACGATGTATTTGGGAAACTTGTATTCTAGGTTGACATTTTGTATCTTAAGGTACGAGGCATTATAGACGGAGAAGTCTGTGAAATCATTGTTGTAGAAATCCAATCGCACGCATGGGTAATTGCTATCCGGATTCTCCGGGGTCCAGCGTTTCAGAGCGACGTCCAGCACGTTCGCCGTACCCGTGGAGGCAAAACAGAATTGATTGGCCTCTGCCGTCCATGCCTTTTGTGCCCCGTAACTGAATGTTCCCTGTACGCTTAAGGTGAAGCCTTTCCAGCTTAAACGTGTATTGAATCCACCTTCAAAGTCGGGGCGAGAACATCCTAGCACGATTTTATCCTCATGATTTCCATATACTTTATTTACTCGCCCATCACCGTCTTGATCGACAAATTTTAAGTCTCCGGGAATGGTTTTTCGGTAAGAATACTGCTCTTGATATTGATAGTCCGGGTTTAGTGATTCGTAGTAGTCAATTTCTGCCTGGGAACGGAACACCCCGTCGGTTTCAAACCCATAGATCAATCCTAGTGATTCTCCTTCCCGAATAACCGTGTTGCTTAGGTAGGTTTGTCCGGGAGCAGAGATGTATTCTGCGTCAAGCCCGGTAATTTTGTTCTTATTCTTCCCAATATTGAAACCAAAAGACCAGTTCCAATCCTTGTTCTGAATAATTGTGGCTGAAATGTCAAATTCTATCCCCTTGTTTTCGATGTTGGCGAAGTTCACGCTGGTAGATCCCATTCCGGTACTCAATGCCATGGTGAAAGGATATAACAGGCCTTTCGTGGTTTTCTTGTAGAAACCTAAAGAACCTCTTATTCTCTGGTTCTTCAAAAAGCCGAAGTCTAACCCTAGATCATATTGTTTGGTCGACTCCCATTTCAATTCATTATTCCCGATCTGGCTCGGTATTGTTGCCGGCATATTCTGATAATCGGTTGAGGAATACAAGGTCCTCCACCCGTATTCACCGACCCAGCCATTACCTGTTTTCCCCCATCCGGCACGGATTTTTAGGAAAGATAGCCATTGGGAATTTTTCAAGAAATTTTCTTCAGAAACGATCCATGCTGCGGCGAATGACGGAAAAGTACCCCATCTGTATTTCGGGGAGAACTTGGATGAACCATCTGAACGTATTGTCCCGGTCACTAGGTAACGGTCCATGAATTTATACTCGATTCTTCCCACGAAAGATAGTAGTACAGACCCGCTGGCACTACCGTTTACCGCCCCGTATTTATAGGGGTTAGCTCCTTGCCATATTGCATTCTGCACGTAGTCATCCGGGAAATCAGTCATGGATAGCGTGTAATACTCCTGTTCTTCGTCATTATAATTACTTGCCAGCATGGCGGTTAATTTGTGATTCTCACCGAAATCTTTCATGTATGATAAGCGTATCTCGAGTTCTTTACTATCGGTCTTGCTATGTGTTTTTCTCCCGTAGCCTTTTTGATCTCCCCAGTACCCGCTACCTGCCTGCGTGCGGCTGGATTGATAAGCGTAACGCTCCCCCTTTCGGGTTTGGTAAGTGTATTGGGTGATCAGATTCAGTTCGGGTAAAATTCGAAATTCCAGATTTCCCGTGAGGCGTACATTGTGGTCCTCGCTCTCCGTGGTATTTTCTTCCATTTCGATAATCGGATTTACGACATAATAGGTACGTCCGGAATAGAGATATGAATGTAAATACAGGGAACCATCGTCATTATAGGCTTTAATATCAGGACGGGCTTTCGCTGCGGTAGATAGACCTGCATTATTGCTTAATCTGTCGGATATTGTTCCGGAAACTTTCACGGTAGCTCGGATCCATTTATTAATATCGGCGTTGAAACCGATGTCATATGTATATCTTTCATAATTCGTTCCTTTCACTTGTCCCAGCTCGTTCGTGTATCCCAAAGAGGCGTTATATCCGAAGGAACTACCGCCCCCTCGGATGGAGACTTTATGTTGCTGTTTGGAACCGTCCCGCATGATATATTTCATCCACGGGGTATTTGCCTCTCCAAAGAAATCCGATGCGGCAAATGTTGCGTATTTGGAGTATTTGGTAATATCGTCATACCCTTCTGCTTTTGCTCCATTGCGAACGGCCTCCATGACTAGCATTTTGAACTCGTCCGTGGTTAACGTGTTTACATCGGAAACGAGGCTCGTTGTGCTATAATCATAGCTGTAATTGATTACCGGTTTTTGGTCTCGTCTACCGCCTTTCGTCATAATCATGATGACCCCGGCTGCGGCTCTTGAACCATAAATGGCTGCGGAAGAGGCTCCTTTCAGTATGTCGATACTCTGAATATCATCCGGGTTTAATTCGTTGATGTCAAAATCACTTGTCATCGGGACGTTATCCACCACGATTAAAGGAGAGGTGGCCCCGCTTAATGATGGGACTCCCCGAATTTCTAACCGGGCAGGACTACCGGGAGCTCCGTCTCCTGCTAAAATACTCAAGCCAGGAATTTGGCCTTGCATCATGTGGGCCACGCTTGTTGCTGTCGATTCCTCGATAATTCGGGAGTCAAAACTTGCCACTGATCCGGTCAAATCTTTTTTGGTTGTTGTTCCGTAACCGATAACGACAACCTCTTCTACTTCGCTTACCTCTTCTTCCAATACTACATTCAATGTTTGTTGTCCGGTCCACTTTACTTCTTTCGTCTTCATTCCCACGAACGAGAATGATAGGATTAGAGAATCCCGTTTTTCTACGTTTATCACGTATTCACCTTTCACATCCGTGGATACACCGACGGTTGAACCTTTAATCAAGATCGTAACCCCCGGTAAAGGAGTACCTTCTTTGTCTTTCACGATCCCTCGGATGACGATGGTTTCTTTTTGCGTGTCATTTACTGGATTTTCTGACATGAAAAGTTCGTTTATTCCCGTGTGATGCCTTGTGGGGTTAGCGTTCGACAATAAGGGTAAACAACACAAAAATGGTAATACGATAAGTCCCCATCCCTTTCGTTTTCGGGGTGATTTCGTTTTCACTGGTACGAGGACTCTTTTTTGCCTCGTTTTTGTTTGTGGATTTTTTTTCATAATTTTGATTGTTGATTAATTAGGAATGTGAATTAATTAACGTGATGGAGTGTATTCTTAGTGTCTGAAGCCAGAATGCACTCCTGTTTTTATATTGAATTTGTTGAGATCTTTATTTTGTAACATAGTTTCTAGTTTTTTTATATATATGTGTTAAGTTGTTGTTTGCAAGTATGATAATATGTGTATAAGGAGAAATTGAAGTGATATAAAATCCCCTACATAAAATTGAGAACTTGAAACTCAATTCTACGTATAACTATAATAACATGAATACAAATCTATTTGGATGCTCTATTTGGCAGCAAGTCTAATATGTCCGTATTGATTTGATGAGGCTTATTTCTTAATAAGGGTAATACTTTCTGCTTCATAATTGTTTTGTTAAATGGTTAAAAAATATGCATTTTACTCCACGCTTATTCATTATACTAACAATACAGCAACCTTTTATTAATGGTGTAACTTCCCTTCTTGCATTTCTGCCTTCATGCATTAGCATTCTGAATAACCCTCTGAGAGGTTCTATGTACAAATATAGTGCTAAATTATATATTAGCAAATATTCTTAACAAAAATCTTTCCTTTATCAATTAAATTTTTTCGAAATGACAACAAAACAGGAAAATAAAGGAAAGATTAAGAATACAGAAATAGAACTTTATGTCATCAATAAAGTTAAAGAATATAGAATAGCTGCGAAAATGAGTCAAAGAAAACTCTGCATGGAATTGAGATTAAGTCCTACTTACGTATTTTACGCAGAAAGTCCAAAATATACTGTGAAATATAATTTGAATCAACTGAATGAACTTGCTAAAATTTTCAAATGTTCGATTGCTGATTTTATGCCTTCTCCTTACGTGGAAACGGATACTATTGAAGAATACATGGATTTGCATCCCAAAGTAAGAATAAGGAATGAAAAGATGATAAAGGATGCGGAGGAAAAAGGACGGAAAAAAAGAGAAGAAAAGGAGAAGAAAGGAAAAGTGAGAAGGAAAAATGACGAAATTTGAATGTTCGTGTCATTACTCTAATCCAACCCAAATAAAGTAGTAATCTAACCCAAATAATCTCACTCCCTCAGAGATCATTTGATGTTTACTCAGAGCTTAGTCATTCCGTGATGTTTGAGCTACGAATAAGCTTCGAATGAACTTCGAATAAGGGGGATTATTTCCCTAGGTTCTCCCTAGGATTTCTCCTAGTTTTGTCTTTCTCCCTACCAAAGCTTATATCCTGTTGTTATGTCCTCGTTATCTTTTCGTTATCTCTTCGTTCTTATAGAAGCCTTTTTTAACGAAAGGATAACGAATATATAACGACAATATGTAAGTTATGGTATTGATTATAAGTATGTTTATTAATATATAATAACTATTCGTTGTTGCGGGAAGCGATGTTACGACTTGTTGGGCATACCTTCTTTATGTGAAAACGAATGTTAATGATTGTTTTACAAGGAATTCTGCATGATTTGGTGAAAATGAAGATAACTTTGAACTTGAATATATACTACTTTCCCATTGAAACATGAGGCAAATTTGATTAATTTAAATGATGGTTAGTTGATGTGTATTAATTTATGAAATAAATGAAAAAAGAAAACACGGGGAATGAAATATTCCATACCTTTGTTTTGTAGAGACGTTATTTAAAATTATATATCTTGTATTATGGGTATGAATTATTAACCATTAACAAAATGAATTATAAAAAATACGTGTAATATTATTTACTTATGTATGGTAATTATCATATGTATGTTTATTTCTTCTTGTTCGCAAGAAGACTCAAATCCAATGTTCGAAACTAATTCTGAAACTCATATAAATAATTTAGAATCAAAAGCACTACCGAGTGTATTAGTCACTATTTGGATTCGCAAACAAGTATCATTTGGACAATATGTTGCAATCACTGGTGATGGAGCAGAACTTGGAAATTGGACTCCGGCAAATAGTATTCCATTATTAGAAGACGCAAATCAAGAAAATTATCATTCTGCCTCTGTCTATTTATTAAAGGGTAAAACTTATGAATTTAAACCGTTGGTTTTAAATAGAGGTGACAAAAGTGTTGTCGAGTGGGGAGATGATCCTAATAT
>OLJF01001851.1_pt1 | contig 11774 bp, 8 predicted proteins | sample 1609751 | NCBI WGS metagenome assembly OLJF01 (sample SAMEA4350171, study PRJEB24818) | metagenome | biome: human; feature: gut; material: faeces | place: Denmark | collected 2013-09
CCCGCCCTTTACCTACTCTTTCGAGAACCATCATTGCTATGACAAAGGTTTGAACGAACTATGCTACCGGATCACAGCCCTGCCTAACAACGTGTTCGACTTCCATCAATTTCTGAAAGAGTATTCGAATATCGTGTACAAATTATTCCTGTGGCATCTTTATTTCTTGGTGGCAGATCCCAAACGGTTCTCGATCGCTGATTTCAACGAACTGATTTCATTTCAATGGCAACGTCGACCGGACATCCGCCAAAACGGACGCCACGAGTTAAACAAGTTGAAAGGACGGATCGAACAAAAACTTGCCCAACTCCGGAAGAATTATCCTAAAGCGAACCTTTCTATACTAGAAGAAAAGTACCAAAAAATGGGACTAACCCCAGACACCACGTATCTTTTTATCCGGGGGCATAATATTCACGATATGGTTTATATGTTGAACCGGGAAGTTTGTAAAAAAGTACTACGGATCGCGAAAGATTCGTATTCCGGTTCACAACAACCGCCCCATATCAACCTTTTCGGTTATCGAAATAGTATTGACGATCAACTAAAAAAGAATTTACATTTCGGGGCTTATCCTGCCATTCGCAAGATAGAAGAAGATATTCACCTTCTCTTTTAGGGTTTTCGTTTAACCCCGGAAGGCAACACGATCAAGATGGCTTTATGAGATTCGCCATTCTTTCCGATCGTAAAATGGATATGGACTTGTATTCGCCTACCGGATGGCGTGTTTTCCCATTTAGGTCCCTCGGCCAGCAATCGGATAACTTCTTTATTGCTCTCCTTCGAAAACCCATCTTCTATTCGGATCCGGCTAGGGACTTTTTTCCGATTCAATTCAAACGAGAGTGTAACCGTCCCCATTTTATTTGAATCCAAGTCTGCCTTCGGATAACGCAAAGCTTTTTTCATATATTGATTGAAATGGGAAATATCATCTTTAGATACCAGTGTATCAAGCAGGACATTGGGTTGACCGGAAACAGTAGAAGTCCCCCGTATTTTCACATTAGACATTTCGACCTCCCGTTTTTTGGCAACACCATAACCGGTAACAACAACCTCATCCATACCTTCCGTATCTTCTTCCATCTTCACTTGCAATTTATCCCCCGCCTTAACCAAAACATTCCGAGATTTCATCCCGACAAAAGAAAAAGCAAGTACCCCCTCTGATGCAGGAAGTTCCAAACTAAAGTGCCCGTTACCATCTGAAACACCCCCTATCGTGGAACCGGAAAGAATTACAGTCACTCCCGGTAAAGGATTGCCCTTTCCATCCGTTATCGTACCCGACACGTGATTGTTGATTACTTTCATTTTCTGGGTTGTCAGTCGGGAAGTATCTTCCATTTGAACACTTGCCAAAGAAATTTCCTGATCAGCAAGCTCTTCCATCACCATCTCCCGTACAGTATCCTTTCTCCTTACCACTTTGTCAGCCGAGTGTGGCAACTGTCTTTTATCGTTTGAACGTACCGTTAAAGAATCCGTTTCATCGGACAAATCTATTGCTTTTTCACTTTCAAGTGTCAGTCTCTCTTTCTCTTTAGTCTTCACCGAATCTGATAATTGGGCAACCGTCATCATGGGTACATCAAAAGTTTTCTCCTGCCGGGTAAACCACCATGTCCCACAAGCCAATAAAACTGCTAACGAGGCCACAACATACATCCATACCCGCTTCTGTTTACGAGAAGAACGGGCTCGTTCGTTTAACTGGCGTTCCAAACGAATCAAGCCATCAATCGGGTCTCCGGGAGTTGAAGTCAACCCTTCCAACGCCTCGTACAAGAACGGATCGGACAACGCCTCCCGCTCCATACGGTTAGCAGCCTTCCCCTTCCGGTTGCCATGCAGGTATTCCTTTATGTCGTCAATCCGTTTCATTTGATGTTATTCCTTTACGTTGCAAACACAATTTCAAATTCCGTTTACCATTCTGTATAAAACTCTTTACCATTTTCGAAGAAAAACCCGTGCGTTCTTCCACTTCCTTGTACGAAAGTTCATCTAAGAAGAAATATTTCACGCTGACACGTTGCCTTTCAGGTAATCCCTCAACACATTCCCGTAACGATTTCTCCCGATTTTCCTTCTCATTTACAAATGTAAGATGAAAATCATCGCAAAATTCCATAAAAGAATCGTCTAAAGAAATAGATAAATTTTTACTCTTTTTCCGAATTTCCATCAAGCAATTATTGCGAATACAGGTATATAGCCAAGCTTTAAATGATTGTATCTCTACCGCTTTTACCTTTACAATCAATTCTTCGAATAATTGCATAACGGCATCTTGTGCATCTTCCGGTCGCTTCAGATACTTTAAGGCTACCCCGTACATCAAAGGCATGTATCTTTTATAAGCTTCCACGAAATACACCAAGTCACCACTGTCACAATATCTTTTCAGCAGTTCTTCATCCGTTATGTTCTCCTGACCTCGCGTCACTATTTATACATTGATTTTTACAAATATAAGAATTAAAAAAAATCTCTCGAAAGATTTATGGAATTTCTTTTAGTCTGTCATCTTAGGATAAAATTAATTCAAAAATAACGACTTATGAAAACAAGTAGCTTTCTAAAAAAAAATGCATGGGGATTAGTTATATTTATTGGATTATCCAATGCTGTCTCAGCCCAAAAAATCCAAGTAAACGGTAAGGTAATGCTTGCCGCAGACAGTTCGGCATTACCCGGGGTCACCATTCGCATTAAGAACACGAATATAGGTGTAGTCTCCAATTCACAGGGAAATTACACGATACAGGCAAATATCGGAGATACCCTACATTTCAGTTTTATCGGGTTAGAAATTCAAAATATCCCGGTAAAAGAGAGAAAATTAAATGTCTATCTAAAAGAGGACGAAATGGTCATGGAAGAAGCAACCATTGTTACCGGATACGGAGTCACTCATCATGAAAGTGCCAAATTTAAACTCCATTCCGGAATGCGTATTCGTGGAGGAGCCATGCCATTAGCTTACACACAAAACACGGAAGAGTATAATAAATTTGCCGCAAATCGTTTCCTGCCGGCATTAAACGAACCTCTTTCCACGTTCTCGATCGATGTGGACAATGCAGCTTATTCTAATGTACGACGCTTTATTAATCAAGGGACTTTTCCTCCGGTTGATGCCATACGCACGGAAGAGTTCTTGAATTATTTCACCTATAACTATCCCGCTCCACAGGAGAAAGACCCGGTAAGTATTACCACCGAGGTTTCCAACGCCCCGTGGAACACGCAACACAAGTTGGTACACATCGGAATCAAAGCAAAAGAAGTTTCCACGGATAATCTTCCCGCTTCCAATCTTGTATTCTTGATTGACGTGTCCGGTTCCATGAGTGACGCAAATAAACTCCCGTTGTTGAAATCCTCCTTGAAATTACTCGTGAAACAACTTCGTCCTCAAGACCGGGTAGCGATTGTCACTTATGCGAACCACACGAAAGAGGTACTTGCCTCTACCCCAGGAAGTGACAAAGCTAAAATTCTAGATGCAATCGACGGATTATATGCTAGTGGTGGCACTGCCGGTGGAGATGGAATACAACGAGCCTACCGGGTTGCCGAGAGTAATTTCACAAAAGGAGGTAATAATCGTATCATTCTAGCAACCGACGGGGATTTCAATATCGGGATTTCTTCACCTAGAGAACTGGAAAAGATGATTGAAACAAAACGAACCTCCGGTATATACCTGACAGTTTTAGGTTTCGGGATGGGAAATTATAAAGATAACCGAATGCAGGTTCTCGCCGAGAAAGGAAACGGGAATCACGCTTACATTGACAACTTGACAGAGGCGAAGAAAGTATTAGTGAATGAATTCGGTGGAACCCTTTTCACGGTTGCTAAAGACGTGAAGATTCAAGTGGAATTCAATCCCGCCAAGGTTCAAGCCTATCGCTTGATCGGCTATGAAAGCCGCCTGCTAGAAGCAAAAGATTTCAATGATGACACGAAAGATGCCGGAGAAATGGGAGCCGGACATAGTGTTACCGCCTTGTACGAGATCATTCCGGTTGGTGTTAAAAGTAATTTTGCTCCAAACATCGACCCCCTAAAATACCAGAAAACCGAGAAGAATGAAAAGAAAATGTTAACAGACAGCCCGGAACTACTGACCGTGAAACTTCGCTACAAACAACCGGATTCGCATAAAAGTTCTAAAATGGAAGTAACTGTTATTGACAATAATACCCCGATAAAAAAGAGTTCCGAGAATTTCCGATTCTCTGCCGCCGTTGCCGGATTCGGAATGTTATTACAAAATTCGGACTACAAGAATAATTTTACATTCGACGACGTTATCGACCTCGCCAAACAAGCCACGAATTACGATCCGGAAGGGTATAGGAAAGAGTTTATCCGACTGGTTGAAAGTGCCGCCTTACTAAAATGAATAATGGCCGGAAAGTCTTCCGGCCAATTTCTATAAAGCAATATCACTTTATTTAATCAATAAATCGTTTTTCAACGCCGTCCGGGGAACGTTCACTTCATCCACCCCACAAGCGTAAGCCCCCAGACTATACTGACCATAGGTGAAACAAACTGAGGTTTTATTAAAGTTAACAACCGTCACATCTTTCAACGTTGGTTCTGTTGTAAAACAACCTTCCGGATTCTTGAAATTCGCCTTCAACTGAGCATTTATCTGTGTCTCGTTAGTATAATTCAAAATCTCCTGATTGGTCAAGAACTTCTGATTTTGTACATCATAGTTGAACGTGTAGAAATTCGTTATTCCATGCGCACCTCCAGTGAAAGTGTAAACCATCAAACGTACACTCACGTACTGGTCATTTGCCATAAATACGCTATCTCCCACTTGCAATTCGTATATCCATGCAGGACGTTCTTCCCCGGTCCCTTGCCATGACTGGAAAAACTCGTTCGCATCACTCTTCAAACTATCCTGCAAGTCATTTACGAACTTCTCAATTTTCTTGTTCAAAACCTCGCAGCTCTTGTTCACATTCGCATCAGCAGACGAGAACATGGAACGATTTACCGTGATGTCCCAATTCTCTGAATTCGCCGTAACCTTTTCACTTTTCACGCTTAAATCCTGAATCTTCGGCTGGCATCCCATAAAAGCAAATGCCATAATAACAGCCATAATTAGTGTACTCTTCATTGTGTGTTTTGTTTTTGTGTGTATATTACAAAATTATGAAATTAAAACATACTGTTATCAGATTACATCACTTTTATTTTATCAAATCTAAAGCGGCTAATTTCTGCTTGATCCTCATTTGAATCATCGCTTTTGTCATTTCCTGTTCCATTTGCATGGATTCCATAAAAGCCTGATTATAACACTTCTTCGCCTCCACATATTCTTTCAAAACCTTATTGGTATCCCCTAACATAGCCAAAAAGTTAATTTTATCCATCAACGAAATATCTGTATATTGCAATGCTTTCACCGTCCATTCTTTCGTTTTCAAAATAACACTTTCAGGCACCTTTCCTCCTGTTGCGGTATAAACTTGCTGGGCTGCCATTCCATAATCAACGGCACGGGCATCCTCTCCCAATTCTTTAAAATAAGCATCCATTGACGTCACGTATCCCTCCCCATCTTTCTTATAAAAAAGTAAGTACTCGGCATCATACAAATAGGTGAAACGCTGCCGGGCAGACATCGTTTTCTGTGGAACCACGCTATATGTCAATTTCATATCCCCATCAATGCGTTCCAAGTATTTTTTATATTCCTCCTTGCCGGCACGAGCCATATTCTCCATGATTTTATTATTGTACTCCATCACAAAATAAGCAGGCCCTTCCCCAAGTTTCAAATAAGCCTCCATGTTTTTATTCATAAACTCCATCAACTTGTCCCCCGGCTTATCCGCATGATGAAAAGTATTGATAATACGATAATCATCTACATTTATCAGTTCCGGTCCCATTTTCAAATCAATATAGTCCTTAAAAATCTTTTCGATTCGGGCAATCCATTTTGCCTGTTCCATATTTTCCAATGTACTCACGTAAGTGGGGGCACCTAGCAACAACTGTTGCATTAGTACCAAATCATTTTTAGAAGATTTGAACTTCGTGTAAATCTCCTCAAAGCTCATCTCTTCCCCCGTGACAACCTTGGCCGATTTTATAAGAGCGGCACCATCAAGAGCTCCTTCCAAGCGAGACAGTAATTTTCCATCCGCATCAAAAAAAGCCAGTGTAGGATACGATCTTACTTTATTCTGTTCCACAACCTGACGATTAGCGGGATTCTCCGCATCAATCTGTATGGAAACAAACTTTTCATTAAAATAATTTCCAACAGCCTCAAGTGTGAAAACATCTTTAGCCAGCCGTTTGCAAGGCCCGCACCAATCCACATAGAAATCTACAAACAGCATCTTTCCCTCTTGCTTGGCTTTTTCTAAAGCCGCATTATAATCTCCTTTAAAGAATTCAATTCCTTGACCGAAAGCCTGAATTCCTCCTATAAATATTAATACAATAACCAGAATTGTTTTCATTTTTACTATTGTTTTAGCTAGAGTCCAATTCAAGACATCGAACTCTAGCTGAATTAACTTATTTTACAACAAACGTATAGACATCTGATAATAACTCAGAGTAACCATCATTCGAAACTTTCAAAGTAACGACATAACGTCCCTCCGGTAATTCCGTGTATAACGGTAACTCCATAACTCCTCCCCCGCGGACTGTAATTTCTTTTTTGAATATTTCCGCATCTCCTCCCTCCGAAGCCTTCACACTTACAAATTCAAACAACAGGGGGGAAGTTCCCAGTACTCCCTGTATTTTCTGAGTCACCCAAGGAGCCTCATTCGCCATCCTAACAGCATCTTCCTCCGGATCCAATGTTTTCCTCACTTCTAATTCATTCGGTAAATAACCGGCATTCTCCGCCTTCAAATACCCGACCTTCATATCCTGGCATCCCCAACAGGAAATAATCAGTACAAGAAATAAATATACTTTTTTCATCATAGCATTTCGTTTTTATAATTGTCCAAAAGTATAAGAATAATTCAAAGAATGAACGACCCCATTATCCGTTTCTATATCAGTTGAAGCGACGTCAATCTGCGTTCTCGTGTCAAACGAAGTGACATACAAATACACGGGTCCCACGTCCGGAATATCATGATAAGTATCTTGAAACGAATATACCCAGAATTTTGTCCCGAAAGCACTGGTGAAAACCTCCCCACCTTTCCCTTGTGTCCCTCCCAATACCTGTTCCCCCCGGGGGATATCATCACGCCAATGAATTCCGGCAACGATATGCCGTAATATCAACTCCCGACACGTTGCCTCCGGAATTTCCCGGACAGCATTATATCCCTGCTCGATCATCCATCGAAGAATCGACAAATTTGTCGGTCCGAAAAAGGTTATTTTCTCGTACCCGGCCTGTTTCCCTTGAAACAAATCTTCCAGACCGGCACGTTCCACCAAGAGTAACGTACTATCCCAATCGTAAGAATTGGAATGCAGATAGTCATACATTGTTCCGTCAAAACGACCGTTAGCTAAACCCGAATCGATGTAATTGTATTTAGTCTCGCAAGAAAAAAGCGAGAGCAAAACCAAGATTATTCCTATGTTTTTCATTGTCTTCATTTTTAATTTACTCGAATCTTGACCAATAAATATTCTGACGTATTAAATCATTTAAAGTAAAGGCATCGGTATAGAGCGGTAAAAACAATGCTCCCTCTTTCACATCCTGCTGATCCAATGTCTTGTAATTACCATCCATATAAGTATGGATATATTCCAACCCGTTCCGTATAATATCGAAATATCGATGCCCTTCAAACAGCAGTTCTCGCTCTCGTTCTTTAAAGATTGCCAGTTGAATATCACTCTCTCCCGGGGCAGGATAAGGTGTTGCGTTAGCCCGATCACGAATCTTATTCAAATCCGCTTTTGCCAAATCATCATTCAATTTCGCATAACATTCAGCTCTCAACAAATAAATATCTGCTAATCGCCAATAGCTATAATTCGCATCAACGTATGCAACCTGTGGAGTAGGACTCCACGACACATTTTCGTAAACCACCTCTCGCCATTTATATACATAAGCATATCCTTGATTCACTTTATACATCGTATCATGCGACATTGAATCCAGCTTATAGAAATATTCATCTCTTCGGTCATCCCTGTTCTCGTAAAGATTTTTAACCGTCTCGGCCTTGATTACAAAAGTTTTTGTCACCACAGATCCCGGAGTTTCCGTACCCCTCACTGGCCAAGTCATATATGACTTTCCCGGGAAGTACGCCATCGGGTAATCATTGAAACGATCTAACTCAAACTCTAGAATATTCTCCAGACTAGCTCCCATTCCCTTCATAGCTTTGGTACACACATCCTCGCTAGTACGTTCCAGTTCATAAAATCCCACTTTCTTTTCTATCAAAAGTGTAGACCATTCTATCGACTCTTCGTAACATTTTTTCGCATCTCCTTCCATACCGCACAACTCGATCATACTCCCCTTCCAAGCGTACAAATGAGCCAAGAGAGCCGCACAACTACCCTTACAACCATACTGTTTCGACACCCACGTATTCACACCTAAAAGAGGCATATCCTCGTACTTCGGCAACAATTTATATCCTTCCGAGGTGTTTTTTATAGCTTCATCCAACACATCCAGCATTGAACTCTTATCATACACTCCCATATCAGTACTATTTTTCGTGATAACGGCATCCCCCCACTTTCTCGCCAGATCAAAATAAACGAATCCTTTCACGAAATAAGCCTGTCCCGCATAAAAATCCAACTTATCTTGCGGAACACCCTCTGCCCGATATAAATTATCCAGAATCACGTTTGCCACGTAAATCAAGTCGTAATGATTTTTCCAGCTATTAGAAAATGAATTCAATAACGATGTTTGATTCAACATCCGTTGATCCTCATAATAAGAACTATTCACTTGGTCAGCCAAAAAACCCCGGTAAGCCATCACTTCATTTTCAAATTGCTTATATCGGAAAAAGCCCTCCATCTGAAAAACCATCGCATTAAAATCCTCCTCTGTTTTAAAGAAATTCGTGAAAGTAATGGCATTCTCCGGCTCCACATCTAAAATGCTATCGCATCCCCATAACAATGGGAAAAGTAGTATATATATTATTTTCCTCATGGCTAAAATCTTACAGTTAATCCTAACGTTAATTTCCGGGCAAGAGGATAATTTAGGAAATTATCATACCCAGTAAAGGGGTCCACAACTTCCGGGTCCACACCGGAATAATTCGTCAACAAGAACAAATTCTCTGCCGTAAAAAACAAACGACATCCTTCAAGATTAATTCTCTTCATCCACTCTTTCGGGAAATTATACCCAAGAGTCAATTGTTTCAAACGTAAATAATGCACCTTCTCTATATTGGAAGAGACATCTCCGCCAAACTGTCCAATGTAGCCTCGTTCACTGGAAGTGATAACTGGATAATCCGCCTTATCTCCCGGCTTTTCCCAAAATGTCGTGTTTGCATAATCTACAAAAATCGTACTTGTTCTTGAATTACCTTGCAAGGAAGAAATCTTGTACAAATTGATAATTTTCCGACCGAGAGAATAGGTAAACAATACATTCAAATCGAAACCGTTCCACATAATCTCGTTTGCCCATCCCCCGTAAGCAACCGGCAAGGTAGATCCTGCATAATATCGATCCTCATCATCGATTCTTCCATCTTGATTCATATCCTGAATCATCCGGGTTCCCACGGAATAAGGATAACTCTTATTCATAGAATGTAACGTATTCTTATTTCCTTGCTGGTCATAATAAGCCGGGATATCCTTTTCAGACTCAATTATTCCCAAATCTTTATAAATATAAAGCCCGTAGATAGGACGCCCAAGAACCAACTGTCCGTTTCCGTTCACCATATCCATATCCGTGTACGACTTCTCAAAACGGTTCCAGTTCCTTGAAATATTAAATTTCCCCCGCCACTTCACTTCCGTATTACGCAAAATATCATAGTTTAACTCCAATTCGATTCCTTCATTAGAAATCTCCATAGCGTTCTGCCATGCGGTTTCATGATAATAATAATTACCCGGCAAGGAAATATTGAATAACAGAGACTTCGAATATTTATAATAGTAATCCAACTTGAATTTCAAACGATAATCAAAAAGATCAACATCCAAACCAATATCATACTGGTCTGATTCCTCCCAAGTCAAATTTTTATTAACAATCTGAGAAGGTAGTACCCCTGCATTTCCCAAGAAGGTATTTGCAAATTCCAAGGTTCCATGTGCCAGATAGGCATCTCGGAATTGTTGTCCGGAAGTTCCCCACGATGCCCGTATTTTTGCATAGCTTAACCACCATTTCTTGAAAAACGGTTCCTCAGAGAAAGCCCAACCGACAGCGACCGATGGAAACGTGGCCCAACGCACATCTTCCCCGAACACGGACGACCCGTCTCTTCTCAACGTGAACTCGAACAAGTACTTCTTTTTATAGTTATAAACAGCACGTCCAAAATAGCTTAACATGATCTTCTCTTCAAAATTGGAACGATAGGCCTGTAAGGATTTAACACTTCCATATTCCTCATACGTCGTCGGGAATCCATCCAACACATAATGAATCTTATCACTCGGAGATCCCTTTCCACTTCCACTAAACTGGTCTTTTGCCTCTCGCAGATAAGACAAACCCAACAGAATTTCCATGTTATGATTATTCCGAATCGACTTATTATAAACAAGTAGGTTCTCATTGGAGAATAGCGTTCCACTACTAATGCTTCCCGTTGATATACTCAAATTATTCACCGCATCTAGATAACTGGGAATAAATGAGTTTCGTTTCCCTTCAGAGAAATCCATGGATAAACTAGAAGACAATTTCAATCCTTTCACGAACTCGTACGCAACGGCCAGACTCGCCCGGATCCGGTAAGTAATATTTTTCTCGGAAGACTCATTCAACTGTTTCAAGGTCTCCTTCTCAATTTCCCCGGAACCCGGCAAAATAGATAAATTTGATTTCGGATCGACAGTCAACCCCTCTATCTTACTTGCATTTGTAAAAGAAGTATTTGCAGCCCCCCGGCTTCGATCCGTATAAGCTAGATACAAACGGGCATCAATATTCAAATTTGCACGAGGAACAACATTCAGGTTCGTCAAGATATTGGCTCTCTTAAAATTACTTCCCAACATGATTCCTGTTTCGTCATACCATCCTGCCCCTACCATATACTTTATCGTTTCCGTTCCCCCGGAAGCCTGAAGATTCGCATTCAAGATCTTCCCCGCATCGAAACAATATTTCCACCAATTCGTCGAGTTGTTGTAAAATGGATTCAAACTATCCTGCAAAGGTTTCGCAGTAGCAATATGATATTCCGTTAAAGGATAACCGTTATTCCAAAAATAATCATACGCTCCATTTTGGTGATAGGCATCACGGTAAGATTCAGGCATCTTATATATTCCCGTTTGCCAACTTCCGTAAGCTGCACGCAAATTCCTAAATTTATTAAGATTTGCAATCCTTTCCAAATGTCCTCCCGTCTGAGTCGGAGTTTCAGGTAAAATAGAATACGAATAAGAAACATTCGCAGAGAATTTACCTCGACCGGTTTTCCCTTGTTTCGTGGTGATTAGGATTACTCCATTACTTGCCCTTGAGCCATACAACGCTGCCGATGCTGCATCTTTCAGCACCTCAACAGATTCAATGGTAGAGGGATCGATCT
>OLJF01001853.1_pt1 | contig 11748 bp, 9 predicted proteins | sample 1609751 | NCBI WGS metagenome assembly OLJF01 (sample SAMEA4350171, study PRJEB24818) | metagenome | biome: human; feature: gut; material: faeces | place: Denmark | collected 2013-09
CCAATAACCTCAAGTCCCTGGAATACAAGTTCGTCATTTCTGATGACCCAGCCGATGAACTTATGAATCCTTTTTTCCTTAGTAAGTTCTTTCAGCTGCTGGTCTATGTAATCCTTAAGTGAAGCTTCATTCCGTCTGTTTGCTAGATAACCGGAATCCTCCAGTTGATTAATTAGATTACTATCCATTTTAACTTCTTTTGAAACAACATTGTTTCCAACGAGAAATTCTACTTTGATGTAAAATTCGTTGGTGTCTATATCACGGGAACAAGATATAATACGTATATCTTTTCCCAGCGCAATGAATTCTTCATTGCGAACTGCGCCGAATTGGTCGCCTTGAATTTGATATCCCATAACTTTATCCTCCATAATATCCAAAATGCTTTAAGGTGATTAGGAACGGAATGCAAGCTTCTAGTAATTAGTGAATATTCAATTGTCAAAGAGCTGTTGTCATTTTAAAGCAGTTACGATGTTTAGCTAGTAAACATCTTCTTGCTAAAAAAAGCGGCATAGCTTCAAGCGGTTTGCAGCTTGTTGCTATGCCTGTATTATACGTCTTTTTTTCGCAGTTGTCAATCCGAAAATAGGTACCTATTTTTATTAGTTTCTTCGGCAGCTGAATGTATTGCTTTGAGTTCATCTACCGCTTGTATATTCATTTTTCCCTTGTAATCGCTGATAAACTGAACATATGAATCTTTGTCCAAGATTCCAAAAAAAATCATAAAAAAATATTCAAAAAATTTGAGCAGATCGGTAAAGGCCGAGAAAATTCAACTGGTTTAGGGCTTTCAATAACAAAGGAACTGGTAAAATTACACAGAGGAGAAATAGCCCTGAAAAGTTCTCCGGGTAAAGGGTCAGTCTTCACAATAAGGCTTCCTTCTTAACATGCAGGGTTGTTTTTTATTTAAAGATATGTTATAATAAATTTTGTTAGGAATGATTGAGAGGAGTTTGGATTTATGGCATCTATAAAAGACGCTTTTGATGAGTCCTTACAGGACAACCATGCATTTATAAAGTATATTTTATTTGCAATCCCCGTTTATTACTGCGTTCACCTGTATTCAAATGCTGAGAAAGGTGATTTAACAGGATTTTGGTGGATGTTTAGCGTAACCTATCTGTTACTTTTCGGATTTTTGATAAAATGTACAACAAATGTACGAAACGGAAAGGATCATGTATTACCGTCATTTAACATTTTTGCATTATTCTGGGCAGGTATCAAAGGAACAATAGCTCTCGGACCATCCATTGCAATTAACTGTTGGCTTGCATCCTGGCTGACCGGACTTATTGCAAACTATATTCCCGAACCTAATACTTTAGTAATTTTTCAGGTAATTATTTGGGGATTATTTGGTTCAATAATACTTACAGGGTATTTGTGTTACGCAAAAAGCTTTAAAATTGCAGACGCTTATAATTTTAAAGTTATTTCGGAATCCTGCTGTGACATTCTTGTAGCTGTTTTATTTATGATACCTCAGGTATTGCTTGCAGATGCATTGATAATAGCACCCGTAACTTATGTTATATGGGTATTCTTCGGTATTCCTCATCCCGTTGCTATATTCTACTGGAGTATGGTTCTGATATTCAACCTTGCAATGTGCGGTCATTATCTGGCTCAAGTAGATTATGAAGCTATTTCCGCTAAAGATAATAAAGAATAATAAAAAAGCCTCTTAACTTTAAGAGGCTTTTTTTTAATTAACCATTTCACGCAATTTTTTCAGCTTATCTCTTATTTCCGCAGCTCGTTCAAAGTCAAGAATTTTTGCCGCTTTATGCATATCTTTTTCGAGTTTGTCAATAAGTTTAGGTAAATCTTTTTTATCAATACCCATATCAACCATTTCTTCTGCGACAATGTCTTCCAGATCTCTGTAACTAGCAACAAGAGAAAGTAAGTTATTTTCAATCGGTTTTTTAATTGTCTGGGGGATAATTCCATATTTTTTGTTGTATTCAAGCTGAATTTTACGGCGGCGTTCTGTTTCAGAAATAGCTTTTTCCATTGATTCTGTCATTCTGTCGGCGTACATAATAACTTCACCGCAGGCATTACGGGCCGCACGTCCGATTGTTTGTATTAAACTTGTTTCTGAGCGCAAAAATCCTTCTTTATCGGCATCCATAATCGCGACAAGTGAAACTTCGGGGATATCAAGTCCTTCTCTCAAAAGATTTACACCGATAAGAACGTCAAACTCACCCAGACGTAAATCTCTTAAAATCTCAACACGCTCAAGTGATTGAATTTCACTGTGAAGATATCTTACCCTTATACCTTCCTGAATAAAGTAATCAGTCAAATCTTCCGCCATACGTTTTGTAAGTGTCGTAATCAATACGCGTTCATTTTTCTCGGCGCGCTTATTAATTTCATTTTTCAAATCTTCAATTTGGGCTTCAATAGGACGAACAGAAATTTTAGGATCAACAAGCCCCGTCGGACGAATAATTTGTTCTACAAGCTGTGAAGAAGTTTTTCTTTCGAATTCCCCCGGAGTTGCGGAAATATATATTTTTTGGTGAACTTTTTTGAAAAATTCCTCATTTTTTAAAGGTCTGTTGTCACGTGCACAAGGCAGTCTGAAACCATACTCGATTAATGTGTTCTTTCTTGAAGAATCTCCATGATACATACCCTTTAGCTGCGGCAGCGTAACATGTGATTCATCAACCACGGTAAGGAAATCACCTCTGAAATAATCTAAAAGAGTTGCGGGAGCCGATCCCGGCGGACGGCGCTCTATTATTCTTGAATAGTTTTCAATCCCCGAACAATATCCCATTTCCTTAATCATTTCAATATCATATTTAACACGCTGTTCAAGTCTTTGAGCCTCAACAAGTTTGTTTTCGTTATGAAGTTCTACAAGTCTGTGCTGGAGTTCTTCTTTGATTAAACCAATTGTCTCGTCAACGTTCTCATCATAAGAAAGATAATGTACGGCAGGATAAATTACTACTTTTTCCGGAGTTTCGAGGATTTCTCCCGTAACATTATCAATTCTGACAATCTTTTCAATCTCATCGCCAAAGAAATAAATTCTCGTAATAATCTTTTCATAAGCAGGCATAATTTCAACAATATCGCCTCTTGCTCTGAATGTAGAGCGTTCCAGAACCAGATCATTTCGCGTGTATTGAACACTGACAAGATGTTTCAACAAATCATCCCGTGCAACTTCATCTCCGACATTAAGTTCTACAGACCCCCTGAAATAATTTTCGGGAAGCCCCAAACCGTAAATACAGCTTACTGAAGCTACAATAATAACATCATTTCTTTCGTATAAACACCTTGTCGCATTATGTCTTAACCTGTCAATTTCCTCGTTTATGGAAGCTGATTTTTCAATAAAAGTATCAGTCCTCGGAATATAAGCTTCTGGCTGATAGTAATCGTAATAGCTTATAAAATATTCAACGGCATTATCGGGAAAAAGCTCCTTAAATTCGTTATAAAGCTGCGCCGCAAGAGTTTTGTTATGAGCAATAATCAGAGTAGGCTTTTGAACGCGTTCAATTACATTTGCAATGGTAAAAGTTTTTCCTGAGCCCGTAATTCCGAGAAGCGTTTGTGCATCATCTCCGTTTTCTATACCGCTGACAAGTTCATCAATTGCTTTAGGCTGGTCGCCTGCAGGTTTATATTTTGAAGATATCTTAAATTTTCTATCCATAATAAAATTATACCTGAATTAAAAATACTAGCAAAAAATTTTTTTTACAAGGTTATAATATAATAAGAATATTCTAATCAAGGACCCCTAAATTGATAAACCCGATATCATCAGCTGATACAAATAAAAAAAATATTCATGAAAAGTACAAGGATCCGTTAAGCAGAAAACTTCCTGTTTTAATGTCATATTCAAGTGAAGTCGGAACCGCAATATCGGAAATTGCTCCGAAACTCGGTGCATCACTTTTGCTCCTACTTTTATGTATTTAGGGGCTGACATTTATGACAAATACAAAAATGACAAGGACAGCTACAATCCGAGCGGGAAAAGAGCATTAAAAAGGGCTATCTATCAGGGATTAACATCTATTGTCGCATTACCTGCAGTTATTATTGCAGGTCAGTGTATCGTTTCCCCCATGGGCAAACTAGGAAAAGCGGGGATTAGCGGAAATGCCAAAGATGCAGTCTATAAACATATAAAAGACGTTATTGATCAGGCTCACGGAAGTGCACTTGAAAACTCTGAGGACTTTAAAAGAATAATTACCGAAACTTTGGAAAATAAAATAAAAGTCAGAAATAATGAAAAGAAAACAATTAACTTTTTCAAAAGATTTTACAATAAATATTTTACTGAAAGATACGACTTATTAAGTTCAGACAAAGATAAAATTGTAAAATTTGCACAAGAAAACGCCTTGAATACATTTGAAATAAAAAATGCACTTAAAAGCGGTGATACAAAAAAAATCCCTCACAAAGTTTTAAAAAAATATAATAAAATCCTGCCTGTTATGAAAGAAATGTATAAAGACGGCGATTATTCTTATCAGGCAACAAGGAACGCTTTGAAAGAATATCAAAATTCACTTATATTCAAAAACAAATTATTAAAAACTCTGAGCGGTCTCGGAACACTGCTTCTCCTTGCAACACCTATTAATACATTTGTCGATAAGCAGCTTATGAAAAAATATATAGGTCCCGGTATTGATCAAATATCACATGGTTTCGTAAATGAATCCAGGATGAAAACAATTTTTAACGATATGAAAGAAAAGATTGCTAATCCTGATGATAAAAACGTGAAGACATCGAACCTGATTCAGAAAGTAAAGACTCCGCCCGAATCGAAGTCAAAGGCTGCGGTATCTCGGTAATATATTCTCCGTCAACGAATTTAGCAACGGATTTTACCGATAAGGCTGCAGTTCTTGCAGGCGCAAGCTCAACAATTGATGTAATTTTTCTTGTTCCATCGTTCATCTTATTAATTTGAACAATATAATCATAATCGGTAAATACCTTAGTTTTAGCATATTTTTCAGGAATTTTTTCTAGCCCTGTAAATCCCGAAATAAGTTTTGCAATTGCGGCATCAACACAGGATGCACGTAAAGTTATAATACTTCCGCTCACTTCGGAAAGCTCGGGAACGGGTGAGTTTAAATCAGCAATAAAATATTCCGGCGACATTTTTAATAAGTTTGAAATAAGTGCACAGTAATCAGGTGATTGTTTATCAACGGTAAATTTCATTAATGTATCACCTGCAGAATTTATACAGGCAGTTTCTTCAATTAAAGCAGAACGCCTGTTTAATAAAGAAGTATTTATTAACGTATCTATAAGCGTTGTCTTACCGGAATTAATATCACCGGAAATTACTATATTCTTTCCGGCATCTGTAATTGATACAAGAAAATCAAAAATTTCTCTTGTCATCATACCGTTTTCCAAAATATTGTCGATACTACGGACAAAACTCTTCCTTATTGCAATATTAATACCGCACTGAGATAATTCGGGCATTATTAGAGTTATAAACAAGTCTTTTACACGATAATTACAAATATTATTCCGCTTATCGTCTTTGCAGCCTGACAAGGCATATATATTGTTAAGAATAAAGCCGACCTGTTTTTCATTAAGCTTCATTTCCGTATTTAAAACTTTGCCGCCGATTTCTATATGAACGCTGTTTGTTCCGTTTACAAAAACGGCATCAACATTTTCTCTTGCCAGCAGATAGTCAAGAGGTCCGAAGCCCATAACGGAAGTAAATAATTTTTCAATCAATGTATCTTTTTCTACGTCGTTAAGATTATAATCTCCAGATGAAAGCTTATTTTCAACGAAACTTTTTATAAGCTCTTTTTGGCGTGCAGAAGTATACTCAAACCACACAGGAATAGAATCTATTTTTTCGGTTAAAGCATTTTTCAGTACATCTTCAATATCTGGCACATCCTGTTTATCTTCCTGCGACAGCTCTTCAGGTTCGGGCGGTTTAAGCGCAGATTTAGAGAATACAAATTTTTTAGGTTGTTCATTCACGTTTTCTTCTTTTTCTAACTTTTTAAATCTGCTGCTTAATTTACTGCTTTGTAACACTTTCCTATACCCTTCCAAGCTTTTTAGTAAGTTTTTGACGATAAACACTGTCAGAAACCATTAATGCCAAATTCTTATAACTCAATGCAACATTAGAATCAGGATTAATATCAGAAACAGGCACACCCTTATTTATAGCAGACATCATTGTAAAGTAATTGTTAGGTATTTTCCAATACAGTTTTTTACCAAGAACTTCTTCAACATCTTCCGCTTTAATTTCATCATTTTCCATATAACGGTTTATAAGAACCTGCACTTTATCTTCTTCAAACCCCAGCTTTTCAAATAATTCAAGACACCTTTGACAGTTTCTGATGGCGGGAAGATTAACGATTGCAGCAAGAAATATCAAATCAGAATTTTCAAGAGCTGTCATAGCCTTGTTGTCAAATCCGCCTGACGTATCGACTACAACATAAGAAAAAGTATCCCTTAAAATACTAAAAAGCCTGCTAATTTTTTTTGAAGAAATATCATCAACCTGCTTAAAATATGGCGGATCAGCCAGAACATATAAGCTTGTATCCCTGTATTTTTCCAATGTTGAAAGAAGAAAATCTCCATTTATTTTATCAAGATTTTGAAGCATATAAGAAATATTAAAAGACGGCTTCAAATCTAAAAACGTAGTGACATCGCCGAGTTGAAAATTTAAGTCAATAAGAGCCACATTTTCTTTTGTAATTTTAGAAAGCTCTAGTGCCAGATTGGAAGCAATAGAAGTCTTCCCTACGCCGCCTTTATTTGAATAAATAGTAATAACGCGGCATTTAGACTTTTTAGGTTTCGCACCCGTCAAATCATTATATATTTTATTTAAAACTTCAAAAAATTCATCTTTTATCAGCGGAAGAGGCAAAAAATCCGAAGCCCCTATTCTCATAGCTCTTATAACCAGATCAACTGCGGGTTTATCAGACAAAGCCACAACTCTGCATTCCTTAAATTCTGATGTAATCTTCGAAACAAAATTTAACGCCTGCTCCTGATAATCAGAAATATCAACTATTACAAGAGCTTTTGAAAGTTCCTTTATTCCGTTATATGCTTTTGAAAAATCAGAAGTTTCCGCAAGAAAAGAAAAATTTTCACAATCCTGAATATATCTTTTCAAAAGTTCAGCCGTATGAACCTGTTCGGTAATTACAATTGTAGGAATACTTTGTTTCATACAGGTATTATAGCATATTTAGCGCAAAGAGGCAATAATTGATCATGCCTCTTTGCAGTAAAAAAACTAATAATTCATTTCCCAGCCGCTGTTTAATAACAGTCCGAAGCATCCCTTTGCTTCTGCACTTGAAGCACAGTTTTTCCCGTAATTTTCCCTAACATTTTGTGCAGAAGTACCACCGATACATTTGTTGTTTGTCTTACAAATTGGAGGAATGCCATCCTCATCAATACTTCCGTCAGGATAATATGTTACAAAAAACAAATCACGTCCTGCAATATTTGGACCTTTTGTTCCGTTAATATCAATTGTTATATGCCCGTAAGGTATATTTTTCCCGTCAACGGTGACAGAATGTTGACCTAAACGTTCAATACATATGCCTGCACCACTTGCAAGAGAATAACATGGACTGCCACAACTTGCACCCCAATAATTACAAGTAGACAGAGCAACTCCATTAATATTTTTATAAGAATCACTTATACAGGGAGTGTCATCAGGCGTACAATTCTGCAAAAGATTAAAATAATCTGACATAAAAGACTCTATATTATCTAAACTTGTTAAACCTGCTTCGTTTAAATCTAAAGCATTTTTGTCATTTTGATAGCGTAAAAAAGCTTGTGAAAACTCATTATATACTTTATGCAACTGTGTTACATAAGTTTTCCTTTGGTGATTTTGCATCAAGGAAGGCACAGTCATTGCTGATACTACACCAATAATACCTAAAGTTACAAGAACTTCAGCCAGAGTGAACGCAGCAGCCGAGCCTAGAGTACGCCCCCCCCCCGACTTACTTTGACATCTGTTTGATTTAAATGTTTTCTCATAATTACTCCTTTCATACTCATTATAAAAGCCCTATACAGATGTGATTTTGTTGCCTGCGTGGTCTCGCAGGTGGGTGAACGCCTCGGATTATCCGTTTCCCGCTGGCGATATAAAATCGGCGGGTATACTTCACATCCTGTCAGAGTCAATTCTCCCTTTTAAAATAAATGTAGGAACAAAATGAGCACCTGTACAGAGCTAATGTTATTATAACATAGTTTTTATGCGAATACAATATGCCCTGCCAGGGTTATTTTGAAAATCTGTTAGCCCCTATATAAAATCCGACATACATTGACAAAAGTACAAGAACTACTGTATTTATAATTATCATAATCGGAGCTTCTGGCTGCAGGTAATTTGCAATGAGCGTAAGCAAGCCTGCAATTAGTGCTATAAGCGTATATTTAAAAGTACTTTTACGTCTTGACGGCACTTTAACATTATGGCACAACTTACTTGAGTATTCATCAATATTAGAAAGATTTAAAGCTCTTTCATAAGCGGATGCGGTAATTTGCCCGTTATCCAAAAGTTTTTTACAGGCTTTTTCAAATGCCTTTTTAACATGGACCTCAACCAGAGCAAGCATTTGTTCCTGAGTTAATTTACTGAACTCGGATTCTTTCCCCATTTCAAAAGCAACATAAGCAAGTTTCTGTAAAATACTTTCATGGTACATTTCGGGAATATCAGAACGAAGCAAATCAATATACTTATGGAAAGTCCACTCTGAAATTATCTGTGTTAAAGTTTTTGCGGTTTCCGAACTTTCAATAGTATCGTCTTGAGAAAAAGCCTCACCTGCAATATAAGTAAAATTGTAAATTCTATCCAGAAATTCTTTTTTATGCTCCAGAGCTATATCTTCAGGAATACTTTTTTCTGCCTGTTTAGTTAAATCTCTGGCAAAACCTTTAAAATCAAATACTGCTGCCATAAAACCCTCCGAAAAGAATTATAGCATGCCAATTTAAATAGGGCAAATATTTTAATTCATTTTAAGAGTTTGCAAAGCCTGCTGTTCCGCGAGATCAGCCCTGCGCATGGCTTCATCTGCTGCTGTTAAATCTTCTGCCTGCTTGATTTGAACACCGACAGGAGAAGGTATATATGTTCTTACAGGTTCCTGAGCAGCCGCAGGCTTATTCTCGGAAGTTTGCGTGGTTGTTGTCGTAGTTGTTGTTTTGTTTTTATATTTATTCAACAGATTTGAGGGGCTGCTTTGTCCTGTCTGTTGAGAAGTTGTCGTAGTTGTTGTTTTGTTTTTATATTTATTCAACAGATTTGAGGGGCTGCTTTGTCCTGTCTGTTGAGAAGTTGTCGTAGTTGTTTGAGTTGTTGTCTGCTGAGATGGTGTTTGAACCTGTTGCAGCTGCGGCGGCAATTGCGGTTGTTGTTGGGTCGGTGTTTGAGTTTTTTCAGGTTCTTTACCTTCATCAAGTAAAGAATTTTTTGGTTTTCCAAATAGCAGATGTGAACCCTTTACGGCAATTTTGCTTAAGAAAGGTAAAATCATAAACATACCTAAAATAATTCTCATCGGGTAACCTGCCATCTGTTTCATTCCGAATTTCGGATGTCTGAACAGATCTTTAATTTTTTCCCATACACCGTTTCTTGTAACAGCCTTTGTGTCATATGGTCTTATTTGTTCCAGACCAACTGATACTACACGTCCGATACGTTTGAATAATTTTGTAATCGGATTTTTAACACCTGCATTTAACTCTGTTTTTAATGCATCTTTACTTGCTTTCCATGCTGCTTTATCTTTGAACCCTGCAGCCATGGCTTTGTCATTATGAATTTTTAAATGCTGTCTGTAAGCTTCAACCTGTTGTTTAGTCATCCCTGCGTATTGCAAACCGCCGACTTTATGCATTAATTGAATTGCAAAAGGCATTGCAACGAAGAACGCTATCATTTCGGTGAAACGTTCCGCAAACGTTTTAACCTTTTCACCTGCACCGTCGGCTTTGGCTGTTTTATAAAGAACATCTGCCAAATATGCAGCCTGCATTAAGGCAACAAACTTTCCTCCGGCAACCCTGTTTGTAGCACCTTCAAGAACAAGGTTATTATATTTTGCCAAAAATTTACCGAGCATTGATTTCGGAACTTTCTTATCAAGTCCTGTTTTCTTTAGAACACTGTCTAACTCTTTATTTTCAGCCAGGTTAACATTACCCAGCGAACCTGCAAGTTTGTTTGCAGTTTCCGAGGCATAAACCTCACGTCCGAACACCCATGTTTTAATTCTTCCCCATTTACTGTGATTTGTTCCCCAAATTCTTGTAAACATCTTGCGGTTAGCATCATGGCAAGCCTCGAGCACTCTCGGCATACGTTTATGAATATCCTTTTGAACGGCTTCCATTTCTGCAAAGTCCTTATAACCCCATTCAAAGGCTTTCATATCTTTAAGTTTTAATATTTTAGCATCTTCACCGAGAGCTTTAAAATCACTTATCTCTTTTGCAATTTGAGCCGGAGTTCTTTTTAATCTCGAATTTTGTAAAATTGTTTCAAGTTCCGCACGCTGCATAATTTCAGCTCTTGCCTGCGGGGTTGATGCTTTATTTAATAAATCTTTCCATTTTTTAATATCAGCTTTAGAAGCTCCGTAACAATCCAAATCTTCAACATATTTAAGAGGTTTTACAAACTGTTCGCCATGTTGAGGATAATCAAACAACTGCATACCGACCATACCGTCAGCCTGACCGATTACCATAGGAAGTTCAGGTTTTGAAGGTGTGTATGCCATTGCTCTTGTAATTCTAAACCTGTCAACAAAATTTTTCTTTAAAAAGCCTTTAAAGTTTTTAAAACCGTTATTTATCGAATTTGCGAAAGATGACTTTCCAAAACTGCTGTTTTTTACATAATTTGTAACATCATCACCTAATTGTCCTACAGTATGATGAACAGTATCGTTAAAATCACCTCTGGATTTATTGGAATAATAATCCATTCCTTTAGAAATAGCAAACCATGTCGGCACAGTTAAAGCAGCTGTGTAAAGCATTCCTTTCGGATCTTCAGCCGTTTCGCCTATTCTGTTTGCAACATAACTGTCCTGAACATTTTCTTTTAAAAGTTCGGGATTAACAGCCTGCATTGCAACCTGGGGCTGCCCCGCCTGCTGTGGTGAAACTGCCTTAAACTGTGGTACTTGCTGCTTATTATAAATATTATTGTCAAGCATAGTTTTTCCTGTTTTCCCCTATATAATTATAAAAACACAATTCTGACAATTATTGCCATTTTATATGCTATGTTACGAAATGTAACAAGTTTAGTGTTTTTTGAAATTTAGAATTTTATATATACTTTATATATACACAAGCGATAATTAAGAAGATTGAGAGGCACATAATGGCAGTTGCAAATTTGAAAAAAATTGATGACAAACTTAAAAACATCTATGAAAATCAAGTTACAGTCAACAATAATCAGCCGTTTGAAGATAAATCCGAAATACTTTTTGCTCAGATGAATTTCATCGCAATGGCAAATAAACAAGCTTTACATTTAATTTAGACTACTAAAAATCCTCTGCAGAATAACGAAGCAATTGCCAGACAGGATAAAAAAAGTTTAACTACAATTTATTCTGCCCC
>OLJF01001854.1_pt1 | contig 11746 bp, 12 predicted proteins | sample 1609751 | NCBI WGS metagenome assembly OLJF01 (sample SAMEA4350171, study PRJEB24818) | metagenome | biome: human; feature: gut; material: faeces | place: Denmark | collected 2013-09
TCATATGTCTCTTCTTATCAGGGATACGTGAGGAGCACCGGGACATATAGCAGTTCGTTCGTCGGCAGCGTCAGATGGGTAGAAGAGACAGGCTTTGTGTTGGGCATCAGGTTAACGAAGGTGTAGCCGCCCGCGGCGGCGGCAGCCGAGCCGGAGGCGATGTCCTCCTTGTACTCAAAGCCGGGGGTGCGCCAGTGGCAGTGGGTGTCGATGAAGGCGGGCAGGACCGTGCGGCCCTTCGCGTCGAGCACCTCCTCCCCTTCCGGGACAAGCAGCCCCAGACCGACAGCGGCAATTTTTCCGTCGCGCAGCCAGACCTCAATGGCCTTGCCCGCGCTGTCCTTTGCGTTGCGGATCAGCATGGTGGGAACCTCCTTAAAAATAGGAAACTTTGTCATAGCTGAGAGTGTAGGGGCGAACATTGTTCGCCCGTTAACTTTGCGTGGTTGAGCTTCTGCGGGAAAGCCGCGCATGAGGCAAACGGCCTGCGGGCGAGCAATGCTCGCCCCTACAAAGCCCCATGCAAAAACATCCCGCAGGGATATTTTTGCAAAAAAAAACTTTTCCCAAAAAGGGAAAAGTCAAAAAGTCATACACAAAGCGGCGACGGGAAAGAACACTGTGCCGTGATTTTTAAAGACAGAAATAAAACGCATCATCCCGGCACACTCCTTCCTATGGCTTTACTTACCTTTTACTTATTGTACCATGCAGGGACGGCGGTGTCAATGCAAACGGGCTTTTTGCAAAAGTAAGGATTTTATAGATTTTTGCGCTGACTTTTGGAGGATTTGACAAAATCCGCAAAAATCCGCGCGCGGCGCGTACAGCATTGCACTTTGTCCGGCTTTGTGGTATATTTATAACAAGTATGGTAAATAGGAAGAGGAACGAACTATGGGCCTTTGGGAAGATGCAAAAAATATCCGCGATAAGGACCCCGCCGCGCGCAATGTGGCGGAGGTCATCATCCTGTACCCCGGCTTTCATGTGCTGGTCACGCACAAGATCGCACATTTTCTGTACAACCACCGGTGTTTCTTCCTGGCCCGTTTTGTCAGCCAGCTGGCGCGCCACCTGACCGGCATCGAGATCCACCCCGGCGCCAAGATCGGGCGCAAGCTCTTTATCGACCACGGCATGGGCATCGTCTTTGGTGAGACGACGGAGATCGGCGACAACTGCACGATCTACCACGGCGTCACCCTGGGCGGTACCGGCAAGGACACCGGCAAGCGCCATCCGACGCTGGGCGACAATGTGCTGATCGGCGCGGGCGCGAAGGTGCTGGGCCCGGTCTACATCGGTGATAACGTCCGCGTCGGCGCGGGCAGCGTTGTGCTGAAGAACCTGCCCGCCAACGCCACTGCCGTCGGTGTACCCGCGGAGATCGTCCGCGTCGGCAATATCAAGTGCTGCCCGGCGGACGATCTGGACCAGCAGGATCTGCCGGATATTGTCAACCAGCGCATCTCCGAGCTCGAAGCCCGCCTGAGCCGCCTGGAAGCCGAAAAGCAGGGTGAGTTCCCGCCGGATAAAAAAGAATAATAAAAACGCACGCCGTGAAATTTACGGCGTGCATTTTTTGTCAGTATGGCTTCCCCCTCTGGGGAAGCTGTCAGCGGCCCCGCCCGCTGACTGATGAGGGGCAAACTTACCGGGAATTTCCCACTGACGGGCAATAGGGCAAACCCGCCCCTCATCCGCCCTCGGTCGGGGCCTCGGGCACCTTCCCCCACGGGGGAAGGCAATCAACTCATTTCAGATTCCGCAAATCCCCGCTCTCGCGGAAATCCTCGTAATCCAGCGACAGCGACGGGCTGTAATAGGGGTCGTGCAGAATATTCTCCCGCCCGTGCACGGCGTAGAGACGTTCATGCTCGGCGTCAAAGCGTGCTTTTTTGGCGGGGTCGTTCTCGTCGGAGCCGCGGGACTTGCTTTCGTAGTGGTAGAGCTCGGCGTAGGGCGTCCAGACAATGCGCCAGCCCGCGTCGCGCACACGCAGGCAGAAGTCCACATCGTTGTAGGCAACCGTGAACTCCTCATCCAGGCCGTGCAGCTCGTCGTAAACGGCGGTGCGCACCAGCAGGCAGGCCGCTGTTACGGCGGAAAAATCCTGCACCGTGGCCAGCCGGAACATATACCCGCTGCCGCCGCGCTTGTGGTACTTGTGGCTGTGCCCGGCGTAGCCGCCCAGCCCCGTGATGATGCCGGCGTGCTGGATCGTGTCGTCGGGATAGTAGAGCATTGCCCCGCAGAGGCCGACGCCGGGCTGGCTGCACTCGCCCACCATCTGGGTGAGCCAGTCGCCGTTGATGACCTCGACGTCATTGTTGAGCAGCAGCAGGTACTTGCCCGCCGCGTACCTGCGGCCAAAATTGTTGATGCGGCTGAAGTTGAAGCCGCCCTTGTAAGTCACGACCCGCGCGCGGTCATACCGCTCCGGCAGTTTTTTGTAGTAGGCCGCTGTGGCCGGGTCAGTGGAATTGTTCTCAATGACGATGACCTCGAAATTCTCGTAGGTCGTTTTGGCGTAGATGCTGTGCAGGCATTTTTCCAAATCGTCGGTGTGGTCCTTGTTGGGAATCAAAATTGACACGAGCGGCTGCGGCTCGGGAATGTCCCACACCACATGGCAGGTGCCCGGGAATTTGCCCGGCTCCACCCTGCCCTGCCGCCCTGTGGCGGCCAGATGGTCGGCCACGGCCTTTTGCGCAGCCTTTTCCACATAGGGCTTGGCCGCCGTGCCGCCGCTGGTGGACGCCGCGTGCACGCGCCAGTAATACAGCACCTGCGGGATGTGCAGCGGCTTGGCTGCGGGGTCACGGCGCTGCATTTCGTCGATGAGACGCAGGAATAAGTCGTGATCCTGCGCGCCGTCACAGGCCGGACGCTCACCGCCGACGGCGTCGAACAGCGATTTTTTGAACACGGCCAGATGGCAGATGTAGTTGACGGCCATCAGGTACTCGGGCGCATAGTCGGGCTTGAAGTGGCCGACGCGCGGGTGCTCGGGCGTTTTCTCAAACAGGGCCTCGTCGCTGTAGGCAAACGCCGCACCGCTCTCGGCCAGCGCTTTGCTCATGCAATAGACGGCATGAGGCGCGAGCATGTCGTCGTGGTCGGCAAGGGCCAGATACTCACCCGCTGCGAGCTTCGCAGCCTCGTTGGTATTGGCGGCAATGCCCTTGTTCTCGATTTTGGCGTAGACGATGCGCTTGTCCTGCGCGGCGCGGGTGCGGGCTGTCTCGCCCACGTCGGGGTGGGCACCGTCGCTGGCGTCCACCAGAACCAGCTGCCAGTTCGGCGCGGTCTGGGCCTGCACGCTGTCCAAAAATTGCTGCAAAAACTGCGGCGGTGTGTTGTACAGCGGCGTCAGGATGCTGATGGTCGGCCAGCCGTCGGCGCGGGCGGCAGCGTCGGTGCGCTGGGTCTCCAGCGTATGCTTCGACGGCAGATACCGCGCCTTTTTGCCGAAGAACCGCCGCTTAAAAAAGCCGACGGCCCGCCCGGCCATGACGCCGACGCCCTGTTCTTTCGTCAGCGTCCGCGCATAGCCGAACAGTTCTTTGATGCGTTTCGTTTCAAGGCTCATGGGATGGCTCCTCATAAAAGCAGTCTTTGTGCCAAAGGCGGGGGTTGGATTGAATGTGTTCCGCAATCATGCGGTAATCGGTTTCATTGCGGATGACGTGGTCGTGAAAGGAACGCTGCCAAAGGTGCTTATCGAACGGTGCGGCTTGCCCACGCTTGACAAGACGGATGTACTCGACGGTAGAATACCGTTTGAACGCCTGCACGATGCTGATAATCGTAGGGGCGGATTCCATATCCGCCTGTGCCCGTTCAATCTCGACCAACGCGTGAAAATGATTGGGCATCACCACAAAATAACGGCAATGGACCGCCGGATATTGGCCGATGATCTCCCGGAAAACGCGCGCCGCCATGCGGGCGGATATGGAATCCGCCCCTACGGGAGCCCGGTTCGGGCCAAACAACATTCTGCGTTGGTGCGTGCATATTGTGATAAAATAGGCGCCGTTTTGGCTGTAATCGTAACCCTGCAAATGGTGAGACTTGCGCTTCGGCAATACGGTTTCCATCACTTCAACCCGAAATTCTCAAACAGGTTGTTGAAATGGGGGTTGTAATAGGGGTCGTAATTGTCGATATACTGCTGATATTTCGCGTAGAAATTCGCTTTTTCGCGCTCATACCGCTTGGCGTTCTCGCTTAAGGTATCAAGGCCGCGGCTCTTGCTCTCGTAGTGATAGGCCTCGGCGCGCGGGGTGTAAACGTTCAAGAACCCCTTCTGCCACAGCTTTAAGCAATAATCCACATCGTTGTAGGCGACGGCAAACTTTTCCTCGTCCAGCCCGCCAAATGCGCGGTAGAGCGACGCTTTTGTCATCAGGCAGGCACCCGTCACGGCCATATAATTCTGCGTCGTGACCAAGCGGTACATGTCCCCCACAGCGGTGCGGGGGTAGCTCTTGTGGCTGTGGCCCGCGCTGCCGTTGATACCCATCAGCACGCCCGCGTGCTGGATCGTGTCGTCGGGGTAGTAGAGCTTGGCGCCCACTGCGCCTACGTCGGGCCGCTGGCTGTAGCTGAGCAGCTCGCGCAGGAAGTCGGACGACAACACCTCAATGTCGTTGTTGAGCAGCAGCAGGTGCTCGCCCTCGGAGAATGTCGCGCCGAAGTTGTTGATGGCCGAGAAGTTGAACGCGCCCTTGTAGTAGACGACGCGGCAGTCGGCAAAGCGGCTGGGCAGTGTCTCGTAATAGGCAAACGTCGCCGAGTCAGTGGAGTTGTTCTCGATGACGATGACCTCAAAATTGTCGTAGCCCGCGTTTTTGTACAGGCTCGTCAGGCAGCGGTCCAGGTCGTCAATGTGGTCTTTACTGGGGATCAGTACGCTGATCTTCGGGTGGCCGGTCAGCTCGTACCGCACCTGAAATGCGCCGGGCGCGTCGGGCACGGCCATGGCGTGGCCCGGCAGACCGAGACGCTTGAGCTGCGCGTCGATGGCGCGCTCCCCCGCCGCGACGGCGTAGGGCTTGGCCTCCATGCCTGCGGCGGTGGAGCCGGCCGCGGCACGCCAGATGTAGAGCACCTTCTTGATATGCTCGATGCGCTGTGCTTTTTCCGTCAGGCGCAGGATCAAATCATGGTCCTGCGCACCGTCAAACTCCTTCGACTCATACGCGCCCGCCGCGTCCAGCAGCGGACGGCTGAACACCGCCAGATGCGTGATAAAGTTGACCCCGCGCAGGTAGTCGGGCGCAAAGTCGGGCTTGAAGTGGTAGCCGCCCAGCTCCTTCAAATCGGCGGAGAGAACGATTTCATCACTATAGACAAAATCCGCTCCGGTGTTTTGTATCGTCTGCACAACCTCGAACAGCGCGTTCGGGTAGAGCACGTCGTCGTGGTCCAGCAGCGTGATGTACTCGCCGTGCGCCAGCGCAAATCCGCGGGTCGTGTTGAGGGCAATGCCGCCGTTTTCAATCGGCTCATACACAATCGTGCCGGGCACAGCCTTGGGCAGACAGCGCTCCAGCCGCTTGTCGGCGTCGGATGCGTCCACCAGCACCAATTCCCAGTTTGTGTAGGTCTGCTTGACGACGCTTTGCAGCATCTCGTCAAACAGCTTGGCGGGCGTGTTGTACAGCGGCACGATGATGCTGATCTTCGGCCCCTGCAGGTGCGCGGCGCGCTGGGCCTTCAGCTCCCGGCGCAGCGGAATGTCGGCGCGGTGCCGCCAGTCGTCATGGTGCATCGCCAGCCCGACGCGGAATTTCACGTCGCGCCAGAGCTGCTCGACCCCCTGCTCCCGCAGGGTCTTGACGCTGCGCCCCGCGAGGTCCCGCAGGTGGGCGGGGTTCAAAAGCCGCCGCGCCATGCCGCCGACGCTGTCCTGTACGGCCAGGTCGGCAGGGCGCTCGTTGTTCGGTTTCGTGTTCTCGGACATAGCTTATTCCTCGGTGACTTTGGCCGGCATGGCGTCCTTTTTCTCAAACCTTCGGTACTCGGCGGTAATTTCCTTCGTCGCGCCGATGCGGCGCAGATGGCCGTGGTCGAGCCAGGCTACCTTGTTGCACATACGCTCGATCTGGTCAATGGAGTGGCTGACCAGAATGACCGTCGTGCCGCCGGACAGCAGCTCGGCCATGCGCTTCTCACACTTCTCCTGAAACAGGAAGTCACCGACGGAGAGGATCTCATCGGCAATCAGGATGTCGGGCTTCGTAATCGTTGCCACGGCGAACGCCAGACGCGCGACCATGCCGGAGGAGTAGTTTTTCAGCGGTACGTCGAGAAACTCCTGCAATTCGCTGAATTCGACGATGTCGTCGAACTTTGAGTCAATGTACTTGGGCGTGTAGCCCAGCACGGTGCCGTTTAAATAAATGTTTTCCCGTGCGGTCAGGTCCATGTCAAAGCCTGCGCCCAATTCGATCAGCGGCGCAATCGTACCGTTGACCGTGACCTTGCCAGCGCTGGGCTTGTAGACGCCGGAAATCACTTTCAGCAGCGTAGACTTGCCGCTGCCGTTCAGGCCGATGAGACCGTAGAAATCGCCGGGCATAATATCAAACGATACATCGTCCAGTGCGAAGAACTCGTCAAACCGCACACCGCCGTGCAGCAGCGCGACGAAGTACTCTTTCAGGCTTTCGTGCTTTTCCTTGGAGAGGTTGAAGCGCATCGAAACATGGTCGATGGAGATGATGGGTTTCTGCTCTGCCATTTCGATGCCCCCTTACATGTACAGGACGAACTTGTCCTGATTCTTTTTGAACACCCAGATGCCGAGGCCCAGGCTCAGCGCGGCACAGAGGAACGGAATCAGCACCATGTTGGGGGTCAGCCCCTCGCCCCACATGACGCAGGAACGCACGGCGGTGATGTACCAGTAGATGGGGTTCAGGTTGATGACGTACTGCATCCAGCTTTCCATCTGGCGCGGGTCGTAGAAGATGGCGCTGCCGTAGACAAGCAGTGTGCAAAAGACCTCCCAGATATGCATGATGTCACGCACAAAAACGTAGAGCGTGGACAAAATCAGCCCGATGCCCAGACTGAAAATAAACAGCATCACAAGGGGATAAATGGCCAGCAGCACAGTCCCGATCGAGATGTGCGACCAGGTCAGCAGCGCGACGATAAACAGCGCCACGAGACTGAAAAAGAAGTTGACGAGCGCAAAGCAGCACTTTTCCAGCGGGAAGATGTATTTGGGAATATAGACCTTGCGCAGCAGCGGGCCGTTCTTCAGCACGCTCTCCATGGCCATGGTCGTGCTCTCGCGGAAGAAGTTGAACATCAGCTGGCCGATGATAAGGAACAGCGGAAAGTCCTCGATGCCCTGACCGCGCTGGTTGAACAGTGCGCCGAACACGGCCCACATGACCAGACAGGTCAGCAGCGGGTTCAGCACGCTCCACGCCACGCCCAACACGCTGCGGCGGTATTTCAGCTTGAAATCACGGGAAATCAGGTTTTGCAGCAGGTAACGGTATTTCCAGAAGCCTGCGAAGGTGTCTTTCAGTTTCTGCACGGTTTACCCTCAATATTTCTCAAAATATTCGAACTTCTGGGCGGCAAACGGGGTGTGCTCCTTGTCCTTGGCGCTGGTCTTGTGCTCGCAGCCGCAGTCGGGCCACTGCACGTTGACCGTCGGGTCATCGTAGGGAATGCCGCCCTCGGCGGTGGGGTCGTAGACGTCGGTGCACTTGTAGCAGAACTCGGCCACATCGGACAGCACGACAAAGCCGTGGGCGAAGCCCTCGGGGATCCAGAGCATCTTCTTGTTGTCGGCGGACAGCGTTGCGCCCACCCACTTGCCGAAGGTCTTGCTGTTGGGGCGGCAGTCGACGGCGACATCGAACACCTCGCCCAGGGTCACGCGGACGAGCTTGCCCTGGGTGTGCTTGGTCTGGAAGTGCAGGCCGCGCAGCACGCCCTTGGTGGAGCGGCTCTGGTTATCCTGCACGAAGGGTTTGTCGATGCCCGCTGCGGCGAACTCGTCGATCTGGTAGGTCTCCATAAAATAGCCGCGGTCATCGCCAAAAACAGTCGGCTCGATGATCTGCACGTCAGGAATATCGGTCTTGATGAAATTGAACTTGCTCATGGTTTGGAATCTCCTTTTTATATTTCATACGTCTAATACATAGCGATACAGGATATATTATACTCTATTTCACTGCGCCGGGCAAGATGGCGGAAAAATTTTGTCGCTGCTGTAACAACAGGACGGCTTTTCCGTCTTGTTAAGTGGAGGGCAGATATGGTATGATAGCCCGGAAGGTGGTGTGCAGAGTGACAAAACGCGAAGCCCGCGCATGGGCCAAGGCCCGACGCACGGAACTGGATATGGCGGCTGTGGGCCGCGGCATGGCGCAGGCGCTGTTCAGCCTGCCGCAATGGCAGAGTGCCGGGGCAGTGCTGGCCTTTGCGGCCATGCCGGATGAGCCGGACACGGCGGAAATACTAAAACACGCGCTGGCCGACGGCAAGCGCCTGCTGCTGCCCCGCGTGCGGAGCAAAACCGAGATGGACTGGGTGGAGATACCGGCATTGCGCCTGCTGCGGCCCGGGGCGTTCGGCATTCAGGAGCCGCCTGCCGACCTGCCCGCCGCCGACCCGGCGGGATACGCCGCGGCGCTGGCCCTTGTCCCCTGCCTGGCCGCCAGCCGCGACGGGGTCCGGCTGGGGCGCGGCGGCGGGTATTATGACCGATTTCTGGCACACTATAAGGGAGCGGGGCTGCTGCTCTGCCCCGAGGCCCTGCTGCTGGACGAGCTGCCCTGCGACGACTGGGACGCACGCTTTGCGCCCGAGAATATTCTGACCGAGAAAGGAATTTTACGATGAAAAAGCTGCTTTTTGCAACAGCCCTGCTGACCGCCCTGTTCCTGTCTGCCTGCGGCAGCCAAAAGGCTGACAGCAACGATCTTGCGAACCAACCCGCCACAAGACCCGAGGAAGGCGCGGAGCTGGACCCGGAGTTCAGCGTTGACGGCGAGGATACCGGTGAGACCGCCGAGCCGCAGCCGGACGCGGAGCTGAGCGAGATGGTGGATGCTATTTATGACGTCCAGCCGGTTGACCTGATGGGCATGGAGACGGTGGCCATCGACCTGACCGACGAGAGCTGGTACGGCTATCTGGCGGGGCTGACCGCGGACAATGTGGACAAGGTGGATGCCGCAGTAGTCAGCGAGCCGATGACCGGAAGCCAGGCGTACAGTCTGGTGCTGCTGCGCCTCAAGGACAAGGCCGATGCCCGCGAGATCGCCGATTCGATGGAGAAAAACATCAGTATGCGCAAGTGGGTCTGCGTGGAGGCAGATAAGGCCCGCGTGGTCAGCTTTGATGATAAGCTGCTGTATGTCATGGCAGACAGTGAGCTGGTCGATGCCGATCTGGTGGCGGATGCTGCCGCAAAGGCCTTTGGTGCGACATTTGATGTCGATGATTCCCTCGTCAATGAGGACGAGAGTGAGCTGCCCCCGGAGCTGCTGACCGCCCCGGCTGTGGCAGACTGAGCGATACAAAAAACAAAGAGCCGTGCCCTTTGCGGGGCACGGCTCTTGTTGATTACGGGCAGGAATCAAGCCTTGGCGGCCTTGATCTCCTTGATGAGCTCGGGAACGACCTTGTACAGATCGCCGACGATGCCGTAGGTGGCAACATCGAAGATGGGGGCGTTCTCGTTCTTGTTGATGGCGATGATGTTCTCGGAATCCTGCATACCGGCAACGTGCTGGATGGCACCGGAGATGCCCAGTGCAACGTAGATGCGGGGATGCACGGTCTTGCCGGTCTGACCGACCTGATGGTCGGCAGACAGCCAGCCCTCATCGGTGACGGCGCGGGAAGCACCGACAACACCGCCCAGGGCCTCAGCCAGCTCCTCGGCCAGCTTGATGCCCTTCTCGGGGTCAGCGGAGATGCCGCGGCCCACGGCGACGACAACGTCGGCACCGATCAGGTCAACGAGCTTCTCGGCGCTCTTCTTGATGTCGAGCACCTGAACATGGATGTCGTCCGCGGTCAGAGCGGGAGCGACGTTCTCGACGACGACCTTGTCAGCACCGGCCTGGTCGAACGCCTGCATCTGCATGACGCCGGGGCGGACGGTGGACATCTGCGGGCGGAAGCGCGGGCAGATGATGGTAGCCATCAGGTGGCCGCCGAAAGCGGGGCGGGTCATCTTCAGGTTGGTGTTCTCCTCAAACTTGGTGTTGTCCACATCAATGTTGGAGGTGGTGCGCAGGAAGTTCTTGTACTTCTCGACATCGACGTCCAGATGGGTGCAGTCGGCGGTCAGACCGGTGTGCAGACGGGCTGCGCAGCGGGGGCCGAGGTCGCGGCCCAGGTTGGTCGCACCGATCAGCATGATCTCGGGCTTCTTGTCCATGATGAGGTCGCACAGCGCCTTGGCATAGCCATCGGTGGTGTAGTCCTTCAGCAGGGGGCTGTCGATGTTGTAAACGCGGTCAGCGCCGTAGCCGCCCAGCGTCTTGAGGTCAGCCTCGGCCAGGCCGCTGCCCATGACAACGCCTGCCAGCTCAACGCCCAGGTCATTGGCCAGCTTGCGGCCCTCGCTCAGCAGCTGATAGCTGATGGACTGGATCTCGCCCTCGCGCTGCTCGCAGAATACCCACACGCCCTTGAAGGCGGCGGTGTCCATTGCATTGAATTCAGCCATTGTTCGTTTCTCCTTCCTCAAATCAGGTGCTTGTCGTTCAGGATGCCGACCAGCTGGGCAGCGTCCTCGACCTTCATGCCGGCGCCCTTGACCGGAGGAGCAAAGGACTTGTAAACGTTCGTCGGGGAGCCCTTCAGACCGATGGTGTCGGTCTCGATGAGCGGATCGTCCTTCAGAGCGTTGTAATCAAAGACCTCAAGCGGCTTGTCGTAGCACTCGAAGATGCCGGAAACGCTCATGTAACGCGGAGTGTTCAGCTCCTTGATGCAGGTCAGCAGGCAGGGAGTCTGGACCTTCAGCTCCATGTAGCCGTCCTCGAGCTGACGCTTGACGGTCAGGCTGTTGCCGTCCTTCTGAATGTCGGTGACATAGGTGACCTGGGGCAGATGCAGCTTCTCGGCGATCTGGGGGCCGACCTGAGCGGTATCACCGTCGATGGCCTGACGGCCACAGAAAACGATGTCCTCGGGGCCGACGCCGATCTTGTTGACGGCAGCGGCCAGGATCTGGGAGGTAGCGAAGGTATCGGAACCGCCGAACTCGCGGCCGGAGACCAGCACGCCGCGGTCAGCGCCGCGGGCCATCAGCTCACGCAGCATACCCTCTGCCGGCGGCGGGCCCATGGTGACGACGACGACCTCGCAGCCGGTCTCGTCCTTCAGCTGCAGGGCGGCCTCGACGGCGTTCAGGTCGTCGGGGTTGGTGATGGTAGCCATGGCAGAGCGATCCATGGTGCCGTCAGCCTTGACAGCGACCTTGCCCTGCGTATCGGGAACCTGTTTGACACAAACGATTGCTTTCATTACGTCTGTCCTCCTTACTTCAGCAGCGCGCCGCCGATGACCATCATCTGGACTTCGCTGGTGCCCTCGTAGATCTCGGTGATCTTGGCATCACGCATCATGCGCTCGATGGGGTAGTCACGGGTGTAGCCGTAACCGCCGAACAGCTGCAGGCAGCGGCGGGTAACATCGCTGGCGGTGCGGGCTGCAATCAGCTTAGCCTCGGCAGCCTCAACGCTGT
>OLJF01001857.1_pt1 | contig 11719 bp, 8 predicted proteins | sample 1609751 | NCBI WGS metagenome assembly OLJF01 (sample SAMEA4350171, study PRJEB24818) | metagenome | biome: human; feature: gut; material: faeces | place: Denmark | collected 2013-09
GAAGGCCTTCCGCCGTTTCTTTCGTTGCCGGGTTCGGCGCATAGCGCCATGTCATGTAAATCTCATTCAGGGCAGCGTTCTGATTGGTACTTTCAATCTGAAACACCATCCTCATTTCTGCTTCTGTTAGTTTCATTGCCAGCCTCCTTCAAAAATGGGTATAAAAAAACGCCATAGGTTTTTGAGCCTACGGCGTTTCTTGCGATATTCACAATTCCAAACTTTCCAGCCACTCGTCAAAAGATTTCTTTGAAACGCGGATTGCATTTCCTATGCGGACAATCCTGAACTCCTCCTGCTTGACGAGCTGATATGCGGTTGTGCGGCCAATGTTGAGCATGGCCGCAATCTGTTCCACGGTGTATGTGCGTGGTTCCGGCAGTGACTTTTTCTCTTTCTTGTCCATAGTAACCTCCATGTATTTGCCTTGTCATTTTGACTAAGGGAGTGGAGAATGGCAGTAGCAATCAGTTTTGGCGGGATGTCCTCTTGCTAAGAATTTGCTAATAGGACCACCCAACGGACACATAAAACTGCGTCAGAATAGGTGTTTTGCACCATAAAGTTCGTTTACTACAAGTCATTCTGCGTAAGGGATGATATTGGAAGTTACATCCGAACCGTGTATCACATGGTAAGCCATACTCCTAAGCGTGGGGCCGGAGGTTCAAATCCTCTCTGGGACGCCAGAAAGCACCGCTGCAAGCCTTTTTTCGGGGGTTGCAGCGTTTTTGTTTTCTCCTTCTCCCGGTAATTTCACTTCCGTTACCGGGATATTTTTATACGCCGCAAGCTTTTTTGTGATGGCGTTGGATTCGGCAAGGACGCATTGTTTACAATTTGGCGGTGGATTATCCCGCGCAGGGTGTGGTACAATATAAACTACACTGAAAATGCAGGGGCCGATGCTCACCATCGACCCGTGAACCTTGCGGCGGCCGCTATGTGCCGCGGGCGAACCATGTCCGCCCTTACACTCTCGACGCAGGAAGGCCGCGCTGCATCTATTATAATTAAAGGGGTGTTTACCATGTGTACAGCTGCAACCTATACAACTGACAGTTTCTACTTTGGCCGCAATCTCGATTATGAATTTTCCTACGGCGACGAGGTCACGATCACGCCGCGGGCCTACCCGTTTGCTCTGCGCTGCATGGGGGACTTCCGCACAAAATATGCGATGATCGGCATGGCCTACGTGGCGGGGGAGTACCCGCTCTACTATGACGCCGTCAATGAGAAGGGCCTGGGCATCGCAGGGCTGAACTTTGTCGGCAATGCAGTCTACCACCCGGCGCAGGATGGCAAAAGCAACGTCGCCCAGTTTGAGCTGATCCCCTGGCTGCTGGGCAGCTGTGCGACGCTGGCCGAGGTGCGCACGCTGCTGGAAAAGGCCAATATCGTCAACATCCCGTTCAGCGACCAGCTGCCTTTGGCGCAGCTGCACTGGCTCATTGCCGACAAAACGGGGAGCATCGTGGTGGAGTCCACCGCCGACGGCCTGCACATCTACGATAACCCCGTCGGTGTACTGACGAACAATCCGCCGTTCCCGCAGCAGCTTTTCGCACTGAACAACTACCGCGCACTCTCGCCGCGCACGCCTGCGGTTGCGTTTGCGGACGGCCTTGATCTGCCCGTCTACAGCCGCGGCCTCGGCGCACTGGGCCTGCCGGGCGATCTGTCCAGCCAGTCCCGCTTTGTGCGTGCGGCCTTTGTGCGGATGAACGCGAAATCCGGCAGCAGCGAGGCCGAGAGCGTCGGGCAGTTCTTCCACATCCTGCACGCTGTCGAGCAGCAGCGCGGCTGCTGTGAGCTGGACGGCGGCAAGTACGAGATCACGCTCTACACAAGCTGCTGCAACGCTGACAAGGGCATTTACTACTACACGACCTACGGCAACCACCAGATCACTGCCGTCGATATGCACCGGGAAAACCTTGACGGGGACAGGCTGGTCCGCTATCCGCTGGTGCAGGGCGAACAAATTGCGCTGCAAAACTGATTTTACACCCAAAACGTGAAAAAAGCGCTTGCAACGTGCGGCAAACTATGCTATACTGTACGGTGCATGAGACTTTTCACGTCACGACGGCGTGGATAGAAATAGAAGGAGTGCTAATCTAATGAACTGGTATGAGATCGTTCTCGGCGTCGTCCTCATCGCCGTGTCCGTGTTGATCGTTGTTTTCACCCTCGCGCAGGAGCAGAAGGGCCAGGGCCTGTCCGGCGCGATCATGGGCGAAAGCTCCGCCACGATGGCAGCAGGCCGTGAGCGCGGCGTGGACGCCAAGCTGGCCAAGCTGACCAAGATCTGCGGCGTCGTTTTCTTTGTCGTCACGCTGGTCGTCTGCGTTTTGAGCGCACGCCTGTGATTTTGGCAGGGTAACAAAGATGAAAAGGGTCCGCCAAGCGCTTTGGCTTTGTAAGCAGCGCCCCGGCGGGCCGTTTTTTGTGGATGTATATAAGGGTAGGGCACCGTCGGATGGCGGTGCGACGTAAATTAAAGGAGCAACTATGACACCGTTACAGAAATCTATTTTAAACGCGGTCAAGCGCCGTCCCATGACGCTGCGCGAACTGCAGAACAACCTGCAGGTGGACAACTCCCGCCTGCGCACCACCGTTTCCGCTATGGTCGCCACCGGCGAGCTGTCGATGCGCAACGGCACCTATGTGCCCGGCTTTGCGACCTATGAGAATGCTGCAGCCCCCAACACGATTCCCTGCACGCTCGTCAAGCTGGCCGCGCGCTTCGGCTTTGCCAGCCGCGACGACGGCGAGGGCGACATCTTCATCCCGGGCCGCGCGCTGCACGGCGCAATGCCCAACGATAAGATCAACGTCAAGCTGTTCGACCACCCGCGCGTGGAGGGCTCCTCCGAGGGCGAGGTCGTCGAGGTCACGGTCCCGAACAACCGCTTTGCGGGCACGGTCTGCCTGTCCGAGGATGGCCGCATGGCCGTGGAGCCGGACGGCTGCCGCGACGTGAAGTTCCTGCTGGCCAAGCAGGGGAGCGAGGGCGTGCACCTGGGCGACAAGGTCGGCTTCCTCATCACCCACCGCGGCAACCGCCACAGCGACCACCGCGCCGCCGTTGTCGAGAAATTCGGTTCCTCCGACTATGCGTCCGAGTGCGCCAAGGCCATCCTGTATGGCCGCAGCGTCCGCCAGGAGTTCCCGCCGGAGGTGCTGGAGGAGGCCCGCGCCTACGACAACGCCACGATTGACCCCGCCGAGGCCGCGAAGCGCCTGGACCTGCGCGGCATTCCCATCTTCACGATTGACTCCGCCGAGACGAAGGACATCGACGACGCCATCAGCCTGCAGAAGCTGGACGACGGCTACGAGCTGGGCGTTCACATTGCCGACGTCAGCCACTATGTCCGCCCCGGCTCCGCGCTGAATGAGGAAGCGTTCGAGCGCGCGACGAGCATTTACTACGCCGACAAGGTCATCCCGATGCTGCCGACCCAGCTGTCCAACGGCATCTGCTCGCTGAACGAGGGCGAGGACCGCCTGGCGTTCTCCTGTCTGATGCGACTGGACGAGAACGGCGAGATCCGCAGCTACAAGTTCGTCAAGAGCGTCATCTGCAGCCGCGTCAAGGGCGTGTACAAGGAGATCAACGCCCTGCTGGAGCCCGAGGAGGGTGTTGACCTGACCGACCTCAAGACGAAGTATGAGGCTGTGCTTGACCAGCTGCCCACGATGGACGAGCTGTACCGCAAGCGCCTGGTCCTGCGCAAGGCCCGCGGCGCCATGGATATCGAGTCCAACGAGGCTAAGCTCGTCATGGACGAGAACGGACGCTGCATCGACATTGTCAAGCGTGACCGCGGCACGTCCGAGTGCATGATCGAGGAGTTCATGCTGCTGGCGAACCAGTGCGCCGCCAACGCGGGCCGCACGAACAAGGCCCCGTTCGTCTACCGCGTGCACGAGGCCCCCGATGCCGAGAAGATGGAGAAGCTGTCCGCCACGCTGTTGGCCTGCGGCCTGAACGCCAAGTTCAAGAACCCCATCCCGACGCAGCTCGAGCTGGCGGCCCTGCTGGACGAGACCCGCGGCCAGCCCATCCAGATCCCCGTCCACACCGGCATTCTGCGCAGCATGCAGAAGGCCCGCTACGCCCCGCAGCCCCTGGGCCACTACGGTCTGGTGCTGGCGGACTACGCCCACTTCACCAGCCCCATCCGCCGCTACCCCGATTTGGCGATTCATCGTATTTTGACCGAGATGCTGAACGGCGTCTCCGCCAGCCAGCTGCAGCGCGACTTCAACGAGTTTGCCCAGCAGGCCAGCGAGAAGTCCAGCAAGCAGGAGGTCGCCGCCGTGCGCATTGAGCGCGATGTCGAGGACCTGTACAAGGCCGAGTACATGCACAACCATCTCGGTGAGGTCTACACCGGCACGGTGGCCGGCATCACGCCCCGCGGCGTCTTTGTCGAGCTGGACAACACGGTGGAGGGCTTTGTCCCCGCCGCGCAGCTCTGCAAGGGTGAACCGCAGGTCATCGACGGCGTCAGCATGCTGGACCCGCTGACCGGCAAGAGCTGGATGCTGGGTTCTTCCATGAAGATCCGGGTCGCGGCCGCCGATGTGGCGCTGGGCCGTATTGATTTTGAGTATATGGTGGAGTAATTTCCCACGCCATACAATAGAAAACTCCCTGTCCGCGCCGGGCAGGGAGTTTTTTGCGTCTTATATCACCTTGTGCTCCATCCATTTCCCGCGGGCAAACCGCACAAGGAAACACAGGCTGCGGCAGATCCAGTCGATGAACATACCGAACCAGACGCCGGTCAGTCCTAAGTGGAACTGCAGAACGAAGATGTAGCTCAGAATCACGCGGAACAGCCACATGCTGACAATGCTGACCAACATCGTAAACTTGGCGTCGCCGCCCGCGCGCAGAGCGTTGGGCAGGGTAAAGCTCGTCGCCCAGAAGAAGATGCTGAACAGGTTGAACCAGTGGACAACGTGGGTACACATGGCGGATGCCTCCGCCGAGAGGTTGAACCAGGTCACGACCTCGGGCATCAGGAAGAACAGCGCCGCGTTCGTGACGGCCAGCCCTGTGATGGCGATGCCCAGCAGCGTGACGGAATAGCGCTGCGCCTGCTTTTTCTCGCCTGCGCCAAGGCACTGCCCGATGACCGGGATCGTGGCAAGGCTCATCGTGTTGCCGGGAATGTTCGCCAGCGTCGAGACCGAGTTTGCCACGGCATTGGCCGCGATGGCCGAGGTGCCTAAGGTAGACGTCAGACTGCTGACACACAGCTTGCCGATCTGGAACATGCCGTTTTCCAGACCCGACGGGATGCCGATGGACAAAATCTGCATGATGGGCTTGCGCCGGGGCCGCAGGTCAGCGAAGCGCTGCACGCGCAGGGGATTGTGCAGGTCCTGGTTCTGCCACAGGATGAACACCGCGGCGAACACACGCCCGATCAGCGTGGCCAGCGCCGCGCCGATAACGCCCATGCCGAAACCGTAGATCAGCAGCGCGTTTCCCGCAATGTTGATGACGTTCATGACAAGGCTGGCCAGCATACTGATGCGGCTGTTGCCCTGCGCACGGAACAGCGCCGCGCCGCCGTTGTACAGGCCGATGAAGGGGTAGGACACCGCACTGATAAGGAAGTACTGCTGCGCAAACCGCATGACATCCTCATCAATGCTGCCGAACACCATCCGAAGGATCAGGCGGGAGAGCAGCATACAGACAACACCCACCGCAACCGTAGAGATGCCCAGCACGCTGTACAGCTGGGCGGCGCTGCGGCTGGCGTTTTCCTCATCCCGGCGGCCCAGATACTGGCTGGCAATGACCGCACCGCCGGTAGCCAGCGCGGACAAAATCTGAATAATCAAAATATTCAGGCTGTCCACCAGCGATACGCTGGAGACAGCGGCCTCACCCACACCGGCGACCATCAGCGTGTCGGCCATGCCCATCGTGACGCTTAATGTCTGCTCCAGCAGCAGGGGCCAGATCAGGGTGAACAGCGCCCGCCTGGTAAACAGGGGACCTTGTGATTTTGCAGTGGATGTCATGGTAAACTCCCATCCTCTTTTACTTGGATTTTACCATTAGTATACAGCAAAATCTATGCGAAATCAAGGATTTGACACTTGTACAAAAAATGCCCGCGAACGCTGTAGCCGCGCCCTGTACAGCAAAAATCCGCAAAAAACAAATCGCAAGGATTTTGCCCACTTTTGCGGCGGCAAAAAGCCCCGGCCACAAAAGCTTGTGGCCGGGGCAGATCATGCGGCGGCTTGCAGAGGCCGCAGAAGGGCGGTGGTTAGAAGTCGACCTCGGTGTCGTAGTAGCAGCACTTCAGCAGCTTTTCCATCTCCTCCTGGGTCGGCTGGCGCGGGTTGGAGCCGGTGCAGGCATCGGCAATCGCGTTCTTTGCGATCTCGGGCAGTCTCTCGAGGAATACGTTCTCGGGGACAAAGCCCTGCTCGGCGGGGTAGGAGTCGGGGCCGTAGTGGCCGATGCAGTGCGGGATGTTCAAATCGTCGTTCATGCCGCGCAGATACTGGATGAGCAGCGCGACCTTCTCGTCGTCGTTCTCGCCGCCCAGGTGCATCTTGTCGGCAATGACGCCGTAGCGTGCCTTGGCGGTGGGGTCCTTCGCGTTGTAGGCGATGACCTTGGGCAGGTACATGGCGTTGGCTGCGCCGTGGATGATGTGTGCGCCGTAATCGGCAAACGCCGCGCCGGTCTTGTGGGCCATGCTGTGCACGATGCCGAGCAGCGCGTTCGAGAACGCCATACCGGCCAGGCACTGGGCATTGTGCATCGCGTCGCGCTTATCCATATCGCCGTTGTAGCTGCCGACCAGATCCGCCTGGATCATCTCGATGGCGTGCAGGGCCAGCGGGTCGGTAAAGTCGCAGTTCGCGGTGGAGACGTAGGCCTCGATGGCGTGGGTCATGGCGTCCATGCCGGTGTGGGCGACGAGCTTCTTGGGCATCGTGTGGGCCAGCTCGGGGTCAACGATGGCGACATCGGGCGTGATCTCAAAGTCGGCGATGGGGTACTTGATGCCCTTCTGGTAATCGGTGATGATCGAGAAGGCCGTGACCTCGGTGGCCGTACCGGAGGTGGAGGAGATGGCGCAGAAGTGGGCCTTGCGGCGCAGCGGCGGGATGCCGAACACCTTGCACATATCCTCAAACGTGATGTCGGGGTACTCGTACTTGATCCACATGGCCTTGGCTGCGTCGATGGGGGAGCCGCCGCCGATTGCGACGATCCAGTCGGGCTGGAACTTTTCCATGGCGGCAGCACCCTTCATGACCGTCTCCACGGACGGGTCGGGCTCGATGCCTTCAAACAGCTCTACCTCCATGCCGGCCTCTTTTAAGTAGGCCTCGGCGCGGTCCAGGAAGCCGAAGCGCTTCATCGAACCGCCGCCGACGCAGATCATGGCGCGCTTGCCGGGCAGCGTTTTCAACGCTTCCAGCGCGTGAGGGCCGTGGTAAAGGTCACGGGGTAAAGTAAATCTAGCCATAGGGTTTGCCTCCTTTAAAAATAGCTCTCTTGGACTTTGATAATTAAATGTCAAAATCTGTTATTAACAGTATACACCTTATGTGTCTAAACGGTCAATCGACAATACAGAGAATTTTCCGGCGATAATTCAGCATTTTGCCAGTGGAACACTCATAGGCTGTTCTATGGGGAAGGGGGCAGGAGTTATGCGTCCGATCACGCCGCAGCAGAATACAAAAATGCGCCTGCGCATGCGGCTTTTGGCGGCAGTGCTGGCGGTGGGGTGTCTGGGCGGGCTGACGGTGCGGCTGTTTGTGCTGATGCTGCGCGACCCCGGCGGCTACGCGGCCCGCGCCGCCGACCAGCAGCTGCGCGGGGCCACGCTGCCCGCCGCCCGCGGGGAGATCTATTCCGCCGACGGTACGCTGCTGGCCGCCAGCGAGACCTGCTGGACCATCCGCGCCGCCCCGCGGGAGATGGCCGACGACGCCGTAGAACCGGCTGCGCGGGCGTTGAGCGAAATTTTAGAGCTGGACTACACCGATACGCTGGCCAAATTCAGCCAGCGAACCTCCAACGATTGCCTGCTGCGCCGCCGCGTGGATAAGACGATGGCCGACGCTGTGCGCGACTGGTGCCGGGCGAACGGTGTGGACGGCATACAAATTCGGCAGGATACCCGCCGCGTCTACCCGCAGGGGGATTTTATGGGCGGCATTTTAGGCTTTACCGACGTGGACAACGCGGGCCTGTGGGGGCTGGAACTGCGCTACAACGACGAATTGACCGGGCAGAACGGGCGCATCCTGACCGCCAAGAACGCCTGGGGCTACGATATGCCGACCCACTACCAGACGCTGGTGGACGCCGTGCCCGGCAGCACGCTGACGCTGACCATCGACGCGAACATTCAGCACTGGCTCGAAAGCGCACTGTCCGCCGCTGTGACGGAGCATCATGTAGCCGAGCGCGGCGTCGGCATCGTGATGGACGTCCACACCGGGGCCGTGCTGGCGATGTCCTGCCAGCCCGACTACGACCCGAACGCACCGCGGACCCTTATAAATAAGGAAGTCCGCGACGCTGTGAATGCCCTGACCGGCGAGGAGCGCAGCGCCGCGCTGCAAAAGGCCCAGCAGGCACAGTGGCGCAACAAGGCCATCAGTGACCTGTATGAGCCGGGCAGCGTGTTCAAGCTCATCACGGCGTCGGCGGCGCTGGACTCCGGGGCGTGTAAGGCCACGGACTATTTCACCTGCGCGGGTAAGATAACCGTCGCAGGCACGCGGTTCCGCTGTGCAAACGGGCATATCCACGGCACCGAGACCTTCGCCCGGGGGCTGGCTGTCAGCTGCAACCCCTGCTTTATCCAGATCGGTGCGCGGCTTGGAAAAGAACGCTTCTGCGATTACTTTGCGGCCTTCGGCCTGCGGGAGGCCACGGGCATCGACCTGCCGGGCGAGGTCAGGCGCAGCGAATACTACACCGCGGACCGGATGGGCCCGGTGGAGCTGGCGAGCTGCTCGTTCGGGCAGAGCAGCAAGGTCAGCTACCTGCAGATGCTCACGGCGGTCTGTGCGGTGGTAAACGGCGGCGAGCTGATGCAGCCCTACGTTGTGGCGAAAATCACGGCGCCTGACGGCACTGTTGTGAAGGAAGTGCAGCCGACGGTGAAGCGCCGCGTCATCAGCGCGGAGACCTCCGCCACGATGTGTCGCCTGATGGAGGGTGTCGTTACAGGCGGCACGGGAAAGCAGGCCGCGCTGGCGGGCTACCGCATCGGCGGCAAGAGCGGCACGAGCCAAAAGCTGGACAGCGCCAACGAGGGCGCGCGCATTGCGAGCTTTGTCTCCGTTGCGCCCATCGACGACCCCAAGGTCGCTGTGCTGGTCTGCCTGGATGAGCCCCACAGCTGGACGACGAGCGGCGGCGCGCTTTCCGGGCCGGTGTGCGCCGAGGTGCTGGGAAAGGTGCTGCCGTATCTGGGGGTGGAGAGGGAAAGCGGCGAATAAAGACAGCCGGGCACGGGCGGATATGGAATCCGCCCCTACGGTGGATCGAGAGAGCGCAGGGTGACGGGGCTCTGCCCGTTTGCCGCTGCACTATACAAAAAACTCTGCGCCGTCCCTCTTGACATTCCCCGATCCGGTGTTATACTGGTAAAGTACGCAAACGAACAGTTAGACAACGAACAATTCGAAATCTAACTTCTTGGACCCAAAAATCGTAAAGGAGGGAAGAAATGCACGAATCATCGTGTGATGACTGCGGCTGCTGCGCGGATGTCCACTTCGGCGCACTGCTGAACCAGACCTCGCGGCTCATCCGCCGTGCGCTGGATGCCCGCATCAACGCCGAGGTCAGCTCGGAGCTGTCGGGCGTGCGCGGCATGGTGCTGGGCGACATCGTCCGTGCCGAGCGCCAGGGCCGCGACGTCTACCAGCGCGACATTGAGCAGTGGTTCAACATTCGCCGCTCCAGCGTCACCGCCATGCTGCAGGGCATGGAGCAGGATGGCTTCATCACCCGCAGCGCCGTGGCGAAAGACGCCCGCTTAAAGCGCCTTATCGCCACAGAGAAGGGCCGCGCCTGTCACAAGCAGATCGAGGCAAGCATTGCGCGGTTTGAGGATGACCTGCAAAGCGGCATTGACCCGCAGCAGGCCGCCGCGGCCCGCGCTGTGCTGGAGCAGACCCTGCGCAACGCACAGCACATCCTGCAAGAGGAAAATACCAACCAAGAGAGGGGAAATACCAATTGTTAAAAACACTCGGACGTGAAACCAAGGGCTTCCGCCTGGTCTCCGTGCTGACGCCGATCTTTATGATCGCGGAGGTCATCATGGAAATGATCATCCCGAAGCTGATGGCCTCCATCATTGACAACGGCGTCACGCCGGGCAATATGCAGGTCATCTACACCGTCGGCGCACAGATGGTCGTCGCGGCGCTGTTCGGCCTGCTGTTCGGCATTCTGGGCGCGGTGGCCGGCTCCCACGCGGCCACGGGCTTTGCCCGCAACCTGCGCCGCGGCATGTTCCGCAACATCCAGACCTTCAGCTTTGCCAATATTGACAAGTACTCCACCGCGGGCCTGGTCACCCGCATGACCACCGACGTCACCAACATCCAGAACGCCTACCAGATGCTGCTGCGCATGTCGGTGCGTGCGCCCGCCAGCATGATCGTGGCGCTGATCATGTCCTACACGATCAATCGTCGGCTGGCAAACATTTATTTGATCGCCGTCATCCTGCTGGGCTGCGCGCTCGCCTTTATTATGAGCCGCGCCACCAAGTACTTCGGCGAGGCATTCCGCAAGTACGACGACCTGAACGAGAGCGTGCAGGAGAATGTCTCCGCCATCCGCGTTGTCAAGGCCTATGTGCGCGAGAAGTTTGAGGGAGAGAAGTTCCGCAAGGCCAGCGAGAATGTGCGCAATCTGCTGATGCGTGCCGAGCTGATCCTGGCCTGGAACGCCCCGCTCATGCAGCTGACCGTCTACAGCTGCATCCTGCTCATCTCCTGGATCGGTGCCCAGCTCATCGTCAGCTCCGGCGCAACGACCTTCACCACCGGTGACCTGATGAGCATGCTGAGCTACTGCATGAACATCCTTATGAGCCTGATGATGCTGTCCATGGTGTTCGTCATGATCACGATGTCTGCAGCCTCCGCCAAGCGCGTGGCCGAGGTGCTGGACGAGCAGTCCGACCTGACGAACGGCGAGGATCCCGTTATGGAGGTCAGGGACGGCTCCGTCAAGTTCGACCACGTCAGCTTTGCCTATAAAAAGGATGGCGAGAAGGCCCTCGAGGACATTGACCTCGACATCAAGTCCGGCGAGACCATCGGCATCATTGGCGGCACCGGTTCGGCTAAGTCCAGCCTTGTGCAGCTGCTGCCGCGTCTGTACGACGTGACCGAGGGCAGCGTGACCATCGGCGGCGTTGATGTGCGCAGATATGACCTCGACACCCTGCGCAACAATGTCGCCATGGTGCTGCAGAAGAACGAGCTGTTCAGCGGCACGATTGCCGAGAACCTGCGCTGGGGCAACCCCGACGCCACCGACGCCGAGATCGAGGACGCCTGCAAGCAGGCCTGCGCCGATGAATTTATCGAGCGCTTCCCCGACAAGTACCAGACCCACATCGAGCAGGGCGGCAACAACGTCTCCGGCGGCCAGAAGCAGCGCCTCTGCATTGCC